>Ga0335074_10010860_pt1 | contig 12736 bp, 17 predicted proteins | sample Lox_Sample_23_FD_206715 | JGI IMG/M metagenome (GOLD analysis project Ga0335074, IMG submission 206715) | Soil microbial communities from Loxahatchee National Wildlife Refuge, Florida, United States - Lox_Sample_2.3 | ecosystem: Environmental > Terrestrial > Soil > Wetlands | place: USA...
ACTCCGGTGCCACACCCCGATAAGGATGCCGAGCCCGGTGGAATCCATGAAACTGACCTCGGCGAGGTCGCCGGACAGCATCGGTGGCGGCTGAGCCGTCATCGACGATTGCGGCGTCTTGCCGGAGACGCAGCAGTTCCTCCTTGCCCGCAACGTGGCCGGGCTGGCCGAGGCGCTGGGTGTCTCGGGCTCAGCTGGCAGCAGGCTCTGTGACCGGCTGGAGGCGGCCGGGCTGGTGGCCTGGGACCTGGCTGGCAACGGTGACCAAGCCCTCATGCTCGCGGTGACGCAGGCGGGCCAGCGGCTTGCGGGCTGGGTCCGGGAGCAACGCCGTAGCGATCTGGCTCACGCCCTGGAATCGATGAGCGCAGAAGGCCGCCAGGCCCTGGTCCGCGGACTGACAGAGCTGACAGCCGCACTTCGCTGAGATCCGCGGCATAGAGTCCGCCAGGACCCGCTAGGGCCAGAGCTGCGCTAGCACATAGCAAGTGAGCTCGGAGCGTCGCCGGGTTCAAAGTTGCGGGCAGGGCGGGGATTCGTCGACCAGCAGTCCGGGGGCGGCGTCCCAGCCGAGGATCTGCAGGACGGTTTGCAGTTCCTGCGCGAGCTGGTGCAAGATCAGGTGCCTGCCGGGGCCGGCTTGGGCGGCGCTTGCTGAGGCGGACAATGGCCCGCAGGCCCGCCAGGTCGCAAAACTTCAGCCTGCCCGGTCTACGTGTATCTCATTGGCGCTGTCAGCGATGCTGGAAAGCGCGGCAGCCAGGCCCGCGTAATTGTCCTCATCGATATGCCCTTGCGGGCAGCATCGCCCCATGTCCGCCGCCGGGTCGTCGGGGTCCAGGCCGCCCCTCCTGACGGCGAGCAGCAGTGCGGTGTATTCGAAGATGTCTCGTCGCGCCGGCAGGTGACGTGCTGACGGCGGATCGTGGCCGGGCCGAACGTACCGTTATCCGCCAGGTACTCCTCGTCGCAGGGGACGGAGGAATCCGAGGTCGATCAGGCTGATCGCCAGGATCCGGTCATGCTTTTGCTGATCCCGCTGTTCCCGCCACAGACCACCGTCACCTCCGGGGGCCCCGCGCGGCGGGCACATCCCGACAGCTTCGTCTGCCCGGGCATGGCCTCAGCTGTCATCTATCCCGGGAAGTGGTGGCGTCGTCCCTGGCCTTGGCCAGCAGGGCTAGGAACGGTCCGACCTGGTATCCGTCCTGGGCGGGGTGGCGGAACATGCTGTCAGCGTTGACGGTGTAGCGGGTGCGCCGCCCGGTCCGGGTGCGGGTGATGTAACCGGCAGCCTCCAGGTCGGCCACGATGACCTGGGCGGTGCGCTCGGTGATGCCGGCGGCGGCGGCGATGTCCCGCATCCGGGCCTCGGGGTCGCGGGCGATCTCCACGAGCACGTGCCCGTGCCCGGTCAGCAGCGTCCAGCTGCCGCCGCGATTGTCGGGAGGGCTCATACCATCTGATCATATCCTCGCGAGAGAATCCTCGCGAGGGAAAACACATGAGAAATTACTCATGACTCTATTGACAGGTCCTGGCCTGCGTCCGGATACTGATGGTGGGCGGCCGGGGCACGGCTATTGACCATGGCACCGATGACAAGACCTCCAGGAAGGGACCCCGCTTCTCAGCCTCCGGAACAGCGGGCCGCCTACCAGCGACGCCACGACAGGCAACGAGTTCCGCAGTACTCATGTCTTGGGCGGCAGCAGCCGCGCTGACGATCACCTGAGGTGACGCAGATGCTCGACACCAGGTTCGCGGTCGAGGCGATCTGCGGCGAACCGTGCTGGTCACCCGAGAATGGGCGGCCCCGATGACCGGAACCGCCGAGGCCGACGCTGGTGCCCTGAAGGATGGCCGCGCCGAGGGTGAGGAAGCGCTGCGCATCACCAAGGCCCACGACCAGCCCGGGCTGATCATCGCCGGGGAGGTCGACGAGTCCGGCTACGTGCTGCTCCTGGAGAGCCTGGCTGCCCTCGACCACCACGGCGGCATTCACATCGACCTGGGCGGCATTGAGTTCTGTGACCTGGCCGGATTGCGCGCCATCGTGTGCGCGGGCCGACCCGGCGAAGACGCGAGCCCGGGGCGGCAAGTCTGCCTGCACGCGGTACCGCCGCAGCTGCTGAAACTTATGCAAATCCTCGGCTGGGACGACAGAGGCGGCCTCACGTTCAACGCGGCGTCCCTGTCCAGCGAACATCAACAACAAAGTCCAGAACGCGCTGCCCCCGCCCTGAGCAGGCCACCGTCGCGGCCGACGCCGACGCGATCAGCACGAAGCCTGCGCGGTCAGCTTGACGAGAGTGCTGATGTGCGCTCACCGCCGGGCTCAATTCAGCCACCAAACCGTCCGCGGGCGGCAACCAACGCCGCAGCGCGGCCAATCCCGGACAATACTCGCCGTGCGCAGGAGCGGGTCAGGGCTGGCCAGAACGATGGACCGAGCCGTATCCGCGCTCGGAACTCGTTTCGCGATCCCGGAGATCGTGGTGGGCTGCGAACGCCCGCAGCCCCGTCGTCATCGTGACAGCGCTGCATCGCTCGCCGCCCTGGCGATCGTGGTCAACACCCCCGGGGTCAGTCAGTTTTTCGGATGCACCCCGCTCGGCCCGGCGGCCTGGGCGATCGTCGCCGCCAGTTCAGCGCCCGCAACGGGGCCAGCGCCGTCGTTCCCCGGCTAGTGCCGCCAGCCCGCTAATCCGCTGGAACCGCCTCGGGCGGGACAGTTATTACGCCCCCGCTCCCCCCCAGGCCGCTCGCCAAACCCGTCGGCCGGTTCCCGGCCATAGGCGCTCCAGGTGCCAGTCTGGCCAGGCCGCGCCTTTCTTGCGCGTGTTCTTGGCACGGCCCCTGGACCCACTCGTGGCTCCGGCTTCTTGGTGGCCGACCGCTCGCCGCGCTGACCGCCGCGTCTTCCGAACCCGGCCGCTCCGGCCGCACCTTTTGCTCAAGGCGCGAGATGCCTCCATGGGGCACGTGGCCCACCCCCCGGGTCGGTGAACTAAACCGCCGGCATAACCCGCCCGAACCTGGGAAGCCTGCACCCCGCGCCAGGAGGAAGGGAGCATCGTGGTCACCTACACGATCCCGGGCATGAAAAGCGAGAGCGCCGACAAGGTCATCGCGCTGCTTCAGGACCGGCTCGACTCGCTCAGCGATCTGGCGCTGACGCTCAAGCATGTGCACTGGAACGTCATCGATTCCGAGCGCTGGCGGCGCGGCACGTCAGCGGCAGCTGACCGGCCGGGCTGCGAATCCGCCCGCGGCAGGCGGGCGACAAACGGGGGGTGACGAGGTGACGCTGGAGCTGCCCGGCTGGGCCAGCCCGCTGATCGACGAATGCCAGGATTCCGGCGAGGACGTGGACGTGGCGCTGAAGCTGGCGGCGGACTACGGAAGGCTCCTGCCACAGCCCGGCCTCGGCGAGACCGCGGGCCGCTGGGCCGTCCTGGCAGCGGTAGCAGAGCACAACCTCACCGTGGCCAGGGTCCTGGAGGCCCACAGCGATGCGCTGGCGATCCTCAACGAGGCCGGAGCGGCGGCGCCGAACGGCACGTGGGGCGTCTTCGCCGCCGAGGCCGCGCCGCACCAGCTGGAGGCGCGCGGCGGCGGACAGGTGACGCTGACTGGCGTCAAGCCATGGTGCTCGCTCGCCGCCCGGCTTAGCTCGGCGCTGGTCACCGCGCATGTTGGGAGCGACGAGCGCCAGCTGTTCCGGGTGAGCCTGCGTCATCGGTCGGTCACGGCGGAGCCGCCCGCCACCTGGGTGGCGCGCGGCCTGAGGACGATCGTCAGCGTGCCGGTCCGGTTCGACGCCACGCCGGCCGAACCGGTCGGGCCGCCGGGCTGGTACCTGACCCGGCCTGGGTTCGCGTGGGGCGGGATGGGAGTCGCCGCGTGCTGGCACGGCGGCGCCCGGGGGCTGCGGACCGCGCTGGTGCACGGATCGGCTGGCCGATCCGGCGACCTGACCGCCATGCACGTCGGCGCCGTCGACGCCGCGCTGCACGCTGCTGAGGCCGTCCTCTGCGACGCCGCCGCGCGCATCGACGCCGGGCAGGCCGAAGGCCGGGCCGGCCAGGTCCTGGGGTTGCGCGTCCGGGCTACGGTCGCGGACGCCGTCGAGCGGACCATCCGGCAGGTCGGCCACGCGCTCGGGCCCGCACCGCTCGCTTTCGACGAGGATTACGCCCGGCGGGTGGCCGATCTGGATCTGTACGTCCGACAGCACCACGCCGAGCGCGACCTGGCGCGGCTCGGAGGCGCGGTGCTAGCGGCCCAGCCTGGCGGGAGCGCCACTTGATCCGCCGCGTCGCAGTGGTCATTCCAGCGGCCAACGAGGAACGGCGGATCGGCAGATGCCTGACCGCCATAGCCGCCGCGCGGCGTCATCTGTACCAGAGCAATCCGACCATTGCCGCGCGCACCGTGGTCGTCTTGGACAGCTGCGACGACCGAACCGCGATGATCACCGCGGTCTCTCGCGACGTCCAGAAGGTGGCCATCACCGCCGGGAGCGCAGGTTCGGCGCGCCGGGCCGGCGCCAGCGTCGCGCTGGCCGGCGCCGGGCCGCCTGGCGAACTGTGGCTCGCCAACACCGACGCGGATTCGCAGGTCCCGGTGAACTGGCTGACCGGGATGGTGACCGAGGCGCGGCTGGGCGCGCACGTAGTCCTGGGCACCGTGGTGCCCGGCCCCGATCTCGAGCCTCAGATCAGAGCTGCATGGCTCAGCCGCCATCACCTGCGCGACGGCCATCCGCATGTCCATGGCGCCAACTTCGGGATCCGGGCCGACGCCTACCTGAACCTGGGAGGCTGGCCTCCGGTGCCGGCCGACGAGGACACCGAACTGGCCCGTCGCGCCGTCCGTGCCGGCCACCTGCGGATCTCGCGCACCGCGTTGATTCCCGTGGTCACCAGCGTGCGCCACGACGGCCGCGCACCACGCGGCTTCTCCGGCTACCTGCGAGACATCGCCGCCGCCACGGCTGAAGCAAGCGCCTGATGGACAACCTGCGCGCCCCGGCCAACCCGATCGACGCTCCCGGCACCGCCGAGGCAACCTGGCGCGCCTGGCCCGGGCTGGCCCGCCTCCCCGCCCTCGACGTGACGCCATGGACCAGCGCGGTGGTCGTCGCCGCCCACCCCGACGACGAGGTGCTCGGTCCCGGCGGCATTATCGCCATGCTGGCCGCCGCCGGCGCCAGGCTACGGGTGGTCGCCGTCACCGACGGGGAGTACTCGCACGGCGAACGGGCTGATCCGGCGGCGCTCACCCTGCGGCGGATCGCCGAGCGACAGGCCGCACTGGACGTCCTGGGCGCCAGGGACGCCGAAATCATCCGGCTCGGGCTGCCCGACGCGGCGCTCGACGGCCGCTACGCCGACATCGCCGCCGCGCTCGACGGACTGGTCACCGGCTTCGACGCGTGCCTGGCGTCCTGGGCGCACGACGTCCACGCCGACCACGAAGCCGTGGGTCGCACAGTGGCGCGGATCAGCCATCAGATCACCGGGACTGCCTGGTTCTTCCCGGTCTGGATGTGGCACTGGGCCCGGCCCGCAGACCCGGGCGTGCCGTGGCGGCACGCCGTCCGAATACCGCTCACGCAGGACGCGGCAGCGCGCAAACACACGGCCATCAGCCGCTTTGGCAGCCAGACGGAGCCAAGGCCAGGGGGCGCGGGCTCCGTGCTGGCGCCCGGCTTTGTGTCCCACTTCCGCCGAAACTATGAGGTGCTATTTCCCATGGAGCGATCATGATCATGGATCGTGCCTATTTCGAAGACATGTACGCCGCGTCGGATGACCCGTGGGGATTCACCACTCGCTGGTACGAGAAGCGCAAGTACGCCCTCACCCTGGCCATGCTGCCGCGCGAACGCTACGACAGCGCCTTCGAGCCGGGCTGCTCCATCGGGATCATGACCGAGGAGCTCGCCCCGCGCTGCACCCGGCTGCTGTCCTGCGACGTCGCCCCGGCCGCCGTTCAGTCGGCGGCGGCGCGGGCTTCTCGGTACCCCGGCGTCAGCGTCGAGCAGCGGGTCCTGCCCCGCGAGTGGCCCGGCGAGGACTTCGACCTCATCGTCTTCTCTGAGTTTCTCTACTACTTCGGCGGCCCCGATTTGCAGCGGGTTCTGGATCTGGGCCGCAGCGCGCTGCGGCCGGGCGGCACCCTGATCGCCGTCCACTGGCGGCACCCCGTGCCGGAGTACCCGCGCGGCGGGGATGAGGTGCATGACGTGCTCGCAAGCCAGGGCTGGCTCAGCCGGCTCGCCGGGCACCGGGAACCGGACTTCATTGCCGAAACCTACCTGAAAGGTCCGCTGATCTCGGTGGCCCAGGCCACCGGGCTCACATAACCGGTGCCCGACAAATCCTTGAGCAGTCCCGAGGTGCGCGGCATGAACCACATCGCGTTCCCGACGTTCGACCCGCGGGCACCACCCATTTCTACCGGGATGTCCTGGGCTTGCCGCTCGTGCAAGCAATGCAGGTCAAGGCGTGGGGGGCCGGAGTGCCAGAGCGACTTCGTGCACTTCTTCTTCGACATCGGCAACGGCGACTGCCTGGCCTTCTTCTACTACTTCGGCCAGGAGCCCTACCGGGACGAGAACCTCCCGCCACTGCTCGATCTCGGCAGGCACGTCGCGCTGCACGTGGACACCGTCGAGGACCTCGACGGGTTCCAGAAGCTGCTCGACGTCGTGGCCAGCGACGGCGAGCCGACCCTCGATGCGCCGTGGGCTCGCAAGGCCGAGCTCATCGCCGCCCGGGTCCTGGCCTGATAAGGAGCACCATGACCACCCTTTACTTCCTCGAGTTCGCCGACGTCGCCGCGGTAGCCGCGGCTCAGCCCGGCGTCCGGGTGCAGCGGCTCCCTGGCTATGTCACGGTCACCGCGGATGGCCCGCTCATCGTCGACATGCTCGCATACCCGGACGCCACCGGATCGCCGACCACCGCGCCGCACCGCGCGCTGCAGACGGCCCGGGAGAGCCTTGACTACCTCGAGCGCTTCCTCAGTCCAGAGTCCGCTCACGACCCGGGCTCGGCACAGCCCAGCGGAGGCACAGGGTCCATCTCGCCGGGCTCCAGACCGTGATCAGGCAGTCATGAACTCTGCGCACGCGCGGCCTAGCGGGCGCAGGCACTTCCACGACTCCTGGTAGCTGGCCGTCCTGGCCGGCCAGCACCGGGGGCTTAAACGGAGGACGAGTCGGCCGCCCGACGTGATCAGCGCTTCCACCCTCGCCACGGCTCCGCCGTGCGCCAGGCGGCTCCTATCCGTCGCGGCGGGGACAGCGCCGACACGATGCGCGCTCACTGCTGTTCTCCCGCGCTTCGGGCGATGGCCTGCCCGTGAGCTGCCGTTACGGCTATCTCAGTCAGGCCTGGGATCTCCCCGGTCAGCCGGACCGCGTCGGAAGCGACGCCGGAGGCAGTAATTCCATGCTGGACCTGCAGCGCTTCCACGGTGCCTTCGACCTCGAGCGTGACGACCTGATCACCATGCGTGCTTAGCGACCCGCCGGACGCTAGGCGCCCGATCCGCCCGCCGGGCAGGATGCTGACGGCTACTGCACTGAGCTGGGCCTGTTCACCGCGGACGAGGCTGGTGCCCTGGCCGCCGAAAGTTGTGACGCTGTCGGTGATGTCCAGTACCGGCAGGTCTTTGCTCACCTGGATTCCCACCGCGCCGTCACCGTGCGTGGTGATGCTCTGGAACCGTGCGCTGGCCAGGCTCCCGTCGTAGACGTTGAAGCCCCGCGCGCCTGCTCCGTGCGTGACCACCGGCGCGTCGACGCGGAGGAGTTCTAGGCTGCCGAAGTTGACGAACCCGATGCCGCTGGGGCCGTGTGATGTGAGCGGTGCCCGCGCGGTCCAGCTGCCGACCTTGCCCCAGTTATCCAGGACCATGTCGTTGGCGCCCATGGTCGTGACCGGGCCGTCGTTAATCACGGTCTCGACTTCTGCTCCGGACACGACGTACACGCCGGCGCTGATCAGGTCGGGCGTTCCCGGCTGGATGCCGCCATCAGTGACGATCGGGCCGGTGCGCAGCAGATCGGCCTGGACTGTGCCGCCGTCGGCACGTCCCGACCAGTCGCCGTGCCCGGCGAGGAATACTCCGCTGCCCCGGATGGGCGAGTCCGCGCTTCCGGCCGATATGCCGGTCAGGCTCGCGGTTATGCGCACCGAGGGGTCCGGCTGACGGTTCCATAGGGTGAAGGCACCCTGGAGCGCGTCCACCCCGAACCCGTGCTGCCGGTCCGGCCGGCCGCGGACATCGGCCGATGCGATGACCAAGCCATCCACGTCCACGTGTCCGGAGGAGATCGTGCCGTCGGCCAGCAGCAGCACCTGTCCCCTGGTGCGCACGTTGCGCAGGCCGATGCGGCCGAGATCGCGGACCGAGGTGTCATTGAAGATGGCCACTTCCCAGTCCGGCACGATGACGGTGACGTCCTCGAGGACATTGTCGGAGGTGAGCCGGATCCCTTTCGCGCCGAAGCGGAGCGTCCCGCCGCGCAGCGTGACGCCGGGCCGGAGCGAGATCATCGGCATCCCGCTGAGCGAGCCGTCCACATGAATGTCATCGACGGACGTGAGCGCGTCGAGAAGCTCCGCCGCTATGGACACCTTGACCGCAGTAATTGCAAGTGCTCCTTTGTCTTCGTGTCAGGCGCCGCGCTTGGCCCTCGCCACGTTGGCCTGCAGCTCGGTCAGGTTCTGCCGGGTGACGAAGGCGGGCTGGCCAGGGTCTACCCGCCAGCTCTCGTCGAGGCCACCGAGGTCCAGCGCGTCGAAGCCGAACTCGTCGTAAAGGTCGGCAACCAGCTGCCTGGCGGCAGGGTCGTTCCCGGCTAGCGCGAGGGCCCGGCGCTTCGGATCGCCCTTGGGGTGGCCGTCGCCGGACATGTCGGCGGCGTCGAGCATGCTGAAAGCCCGCACGACCTTGCTGGCGGGCAGGCGTGTCTGGAGGATCCCCGGCGGCGTTGTCGTCCCGTTGTCGATCGCGGCGATGTGGCCGTCGCGCTGGGGGAAGTAGTTAATGGTGGCGATGACGACCTTTCCCGAAAGCGGCTCTACGGGGACCTGATCCACGATCGTGATGGGGATCGCCACGATCGCGAAGTCGCCCGCCGCGGCGGCCTCCTCGGGTGTCGCTGCCGTCGCCTCCGGCCCGAGTTCACCGACTAGGCCTGCGAGCGAGGCGGGTCCCTGCGAGCTGCTCAGCACTACGTCATAGCCACGCCCGATCGCTGCCCTGGCCAGGTTGCTGCCAACGTGCCCGCTGCCGATGATCCCGATGGTGGTCATCTGTGCTGACTCCTTGCTGACGACGCCCGAGGGCAGTTGGCGCCGCCCCGCCCCAAACTGAATCTACCACGTAACATTCCATGGAATCCAACTCCTTGGAAGTAACCGCCCTGGAACCTATATGCTGTGCCGGGGATGCATTCCCTGGCACCTGGTTTCGCAGTGCGCCAGAACTCGCGTCAAGCGGAGGCGCTGACTCAACTGCTACGGAAGGAAGCGCATCATGAAGATCGCCATACTCGGCGCCGGGAAGGTCGCGCACGCTCTGGGCGCCGGCTGGAAGAAAGCCGGTCACGACGTCGTGTTCGGTGCCCGCGATGGCTCGGCCGATCCGGACTTTGAGATCACGAGCCTGCAGGACGCTATGGAGGGCGGCGAGGTCATCGTCAACGCCATCAGAGGCGCAGTCGCCCTGCAGGCCATCACCGCCCTGGATACGTCGGTGATGGCCGGCAAGACCCTGCTGGATGCCGCCAATGCCGTCACCCAGACTGGGGACCTCGTCTACCCGAACTCCAGCCTGGCCGAGCACCTCCAGGCAGCTCTGCCCGCCGTGCACGTGGTCAAGGCGCTCAACACGGCGGCCATCGAGGTGCAGGCTGATCCGTCCCTGACCGGACCGGCGACCGTATTTGTCTCGGGCGACGACGAGGCTGCCAAGACCAAGGTGAAGGGACTGCTCCACGACCTCGGCTGGGCGGACGACGGGATCATCGACCTCGGCGGCATCAAGACCGCCCGCGGACCGGAGAACTACATCGTGCTGTTCTTCGCGATCATCGGCGTTCTGAAGAGCCCGTTCTTCAACATTCACATCACCCGGTGAGCGGCCCGGCCGGCCCCGCATGAATGTGCTCGGCAGCAGGTCACCCCGGTGCACACCAGGCACCTCCGCAGCTCAACCTACGTCGTGCCTTCGGCCGGGCAGTCCTGGCAGGCGCTCGTCGCGTCGGCGGGCTGGGGCTGCACGGCGATAGTGGCCAGATGGCCGCGGACGACATCTAGTCCGGGAACGTCAATGTAGGTCTCATGCCAGCCTTTCACGCGGCACTCCTTGCTGTCCCGGGGAGGGCGGCCAGCTGCCGAAATCCCTGGCCCTCCGGAACGCTGACTCTGACGATCAACCCTCCTGGCGGCGGTTCCGCATCCCGCTCCAGCCCTGGCTGGTCGCGCCGTAGAACACTGGAAGGACGCACAGGATCAGCAGGCTGACCAGCGGCTGCCAGCGCGCCACCGCGGCAGCCAGCAGGTAAGCGATCACGCCCAGCAGCGCACGGCGGCGCTCCTGGGCGAAGAAAGACGCCGGGGTGTGGCGGGCGAGCAAGCGCTCATGAGTGGCCAGGTACCGGAACAGCAGGAGCCAGGTAAACGCCATGAAAGCGGCCGCGATGGCGTACAGGATGAAGGCCGTCACTTCATTTGGCCGACTGCCAGACCGGAAGGCGCTGCTCAGGACAGCTGTCGGGAAGGACAGCACGGAAACGCCCAGCAGCAGGGCGAGGTTGCGCCACAGCAGCCCGAGGTCGACGGCAGCGATGCGAGTGAATAGCTGATGATGGTTGACCCAGATCACTCCGATGTACGCGAATGACGCAAGGTAGGCGAGGTAGGCCGGCCACTCTCCCAGCAACTGACCCCGCATGTCGCCGGACCCTGGAGCGCGCAGATCCAGTACCAGCAGCGTGATGGCTATGGCGAGCACGCCGTCGCTGAATGCCTCGACCCGCGCGCTGTCGGACAGCTGACCGCCGTGCTCGGCAGCGGCGGCCGTCGGATTCTCGGCCGTATCGCTCATGTGGTCACGACCAGCTTTCCGCATAGCCGGCCCGCTTCCATCGCGCGGTGCGCCTCGACAATCTCCTCGAACCGGAACACGCGTCCGATGGGAACGACCGCGGTGCCAGCGCCGACCTAGTCCAGCAATCCCTGCAGCAGCTGCCGTGGCAGGTCGGCTGATCCCCCGCCGTAGGCGGCCAGCCGGACGCCCGGGGCAGGTAGTCGATCGGATAGAAATCGCGTACGGTCCACTGATTGGGACAAGACGGTCATCTGTTGGCAGCATCTCCGGCAATGCGCCAAGCACTGCCCACTCCAGCTGGCTGCGGAACGGGATCACCTGGGAAGCGGGCACACACGTGTAGTCGGCGTAGCCGCCGTCAAAGACGCGGCCCATGCCGCCCATGAGCGTCGCGACCTGCTGACCTGCGGCGAACTCCCCTGCCGGGCATTCGGCCACGATGCCGACCGCCTCGATTCCCGGCACGCGCGGGAACGTCACGCCGTCCGCAAGTCCCAGCCGCGTATGCAGCTCGGAGCGATTGAGGCCAAAAGCTTTCACCCTGATCAGTACCGATCCGTCAGCCGGTTCGGGTACGGGGATATCGCGGATCACCAGGGCCTCTGGTGGTCCGGGCCGGTCGAGAACGACGGCGCGCATCGTGCGGCTCATCTCAGCAGTGCCCTCCCCGCTTGTCCCTGGGCCTGGCGGTCGCCGGCGGTCGCCGCCCGGCGGCTATTAGGCGCTGTCTTCGATCTCGATGGCACGGCTGGCAGCCCGCAGCCGGGTGAGGGTGGCGGCGAACTGCCGCAGGGTCCGTTCCGGCACCGCGGATCCGAGCAGCCGCTGCAACTCCTCATCGAAGGCACCGCCGGCCTCCGCTAGCATCCGCCGGCCCTCGGGGGTCAGCTCCAGGAGCGAGGAACGCCGGTCGGCGGGATTGGGCAGCCGCCGGCAGTAGCCGCTTGCCTCGATCCGGTCGACCAGCTTGCTGGTGCCTCCGGTGGTGATGCCCAGCTCGGCGGCGATGTCGTAGACCCGGCAGCCCGGCAGCCGGCCGATCACGGTCATGGGCTCGAAGTGGGTCAGGGGCAGGCCGAACTCGCGCTTGAGCCGGGCGTCGACAGCGTCCCAGATCTCAATCTCGAACCGGATGATGTCGCTGAAAAGCCGCCTGAGGTCTGTCACCGCGAAGCCCGCCTCCAGTCTGCGGCGTCAGCTTACTGCATCCTGTAAGCATCTTCCAATAAGGCCAATTCCTCGGAAGCTATATAGCGCGGCCAGCTCGCCCGGGCCTGGAGCGGGGACCGTGGGTGACCGCGTCCCGCCAGCTGTTTGCGGCAACGATCAGCCGTATTCGGTCGCCGGCTCGGTGGCGCATCGGCGCATCGGCGCGATATGCGTCAGCGGCGTCATCGCGCGTCGTTCTGGAGGAATGCGTTCATGTCCCTGAAGTACTGAACGTACAGGTCGGGGGTGAAAGTGCTGATCATGACGACGGCTCATCGCCCGGGTTGGCGAAACTATGCGGTGCGCCGGGCGGGACCATGACCAGGGTTGCGGCGGGGCTTCATAGTCTGTGTCGCCAACGGTGAACACCGCGGTACCGCAGACGATATAGAAG
>Ga0335074_10010861_pt1 | contig 12736 bp, 11 predicted proteins | sample Lox_Sample_23_FD_206715 | JGI IMG/M metagenome (GOLD analysis project Ga0335074, IMG submission 206715) | Soil microbial communities from Loxahatchee National Wildlife Refuge, Florida, United States - Lox_Sample_2.3 | ecosystem: Environmental > Terrestrial > Soil > Wetlands | place: USA...
TGAAGGTTCAAGGTTTGCTGTTGGGCAAGTCTCAGCCGGTGCTGTCGTACACCACGACGGCTAAGGATCCGGGTGAGCAGTACTTCCAGGTGTATGTGGTGTACTTCAGCAACCGCGAGAACCGCTGGCTGCTGCCCGCGTTCGGTGTCTCGCGCCCCGTCATCTCGGACCTCCCGTGGACAGTGCCAGGCGTAACCAGGCCGACGCCCGTAACGCACGTCACGACGACTGTCTCGATCAGCGGGGACGACACCGGCCAGGCCGTTCTGCCAGTCCCTTACGCGCCGACCCGGCTCCAGGCCGACGGAGACTGGCGCGAGACCGCCGGATCTCTCATGGTGTTCAGCCAGAATGCCTCGCTGGCTGACTTGCACTACACCGTGCACAGCGAGGAGGCCGATCCGCAGGCGGCGCAGATCCCTGACGAGCAGCCTCCGGCCAACCTCGAGGCCGAGTACGGCACCTACAACGGCCCCGATCATCAGCAGCTCTATGACATCGCCGCCGATCACACCAGCAACGCTGCCAGCGAGCTTCAGGAAGCCCTGGATCTGCAGAAATGGTTCCTGTCTGGTGCCTTCAGGTACAGCCTGAAGCCGGGGCTGGCGAACTCGAACTGGCTGATGCGCTTCCTGACCAGCGACCGTCGCGGCTACTGCAGCCAGTTCGCGCAGGCATTTGCCATCCTCGCCATGAACCTCGGGATCCCGGCCCGGATCGCTATCGGCTATACCGGCGGGACCGCCGGGGCCGGCAACAAATGGGATGTCACCACCGCGGACGCGCATGCCTGGCCCGAGCTTTACTTCACTGGCGAAGGCTGGCTGCGGTTCGAGCCGACGCCGAGCGGCTCCCGCGGCCAGGGCACAGCTGAGGTGCCTGTCTACGCGGCCGGCTCGGCCGGCGGGAGCAGCCCGGTCAGCAACCTGCCCTCGCACCCCACGCAGACCGGGCAGGGATCGTTCCCGACGGCCAGCCGGAAGCACTTGGGCGTCAATCGTGACGTACATGCCCAGTACGATTCCGGTGGCGTCGCCGGTCAGGCCACGGGGTCCGATTCCGGTCTGCTCGCCATCGTCATCCCGCTGGCACTGCTCGTGCTCGTCGCCTCGCCCGCACTGATCCGGCTGCTCACCCGGCGCCGGCGCTGGCTGGTGGCGGCCGGAGATGCCGCGGTCGCTCATGCCGCATGGGCGGAACTGACCGACGACCTGACTGACTATGGCCTCGCTCCCGCACCGGGCGAGACGCCGCGGGCGCTGGCCCGGCGGGTGACTAGCCAGGCGCAGCTAGGTGAGCCAGCCGCCCAGGCCATGCGGACGGTCGCCGCGGCCGAGGAGCGCGCCCGGTACGCGCGCCTTCCGGAATCGGGCGCGGGCCTGAAGGCAGCAGTTATCTCGGTGCGGCGGTCTGTGGCCGCCTCCGTGCCGCGACGACAGCGGACGCGCGCCAAGCTGCTGCCCGCCTCCACCCTGCTGGCGGCAAAGCACCTGATCCAGCGCGGCAACGAAATGCTCGGCTGGCTGGATTCCTCGTGGCCGACGGCACGGCGCCAGGTGCGCCGGCCCACGGCCAACCGAAGTGCCTGACGGACGCCTCAAAGAACTGCCCGACAGCGGCGTGCCGTTTCGGACATCCTTACCGGTACCGGTCGATAGCCGCCGACGCCTACCGGTTGTTGCCCTCCTGGCGGCGACGCCACCGCTCTTCGAGGCGTTCCATGAGACCGCTGCTGGCCGCCGCTTTCGCGGCCTTACGATCCTGGCGGCGCTTACGGTGCGTCAGCAGGCCCACCATCCGGCGGTAGCTGACGATGGCGACGATGCAGCTGATCAGGAGCACCGCGACGCCGGCCCCGGCGAGCCAGCTGTGCTTCAGTACGATCCCGGCCACCAGCATGCCGACGCCGAGCAGGAAACCTACTGCGGCCTGAATGACCCGGCGCCGGTAGTGAACTTTGGGATCCTTAGCGCGCATTGCCCGAGCGAGCCGTGGATGCTCGGCATAGAGCGCCTGCTCAATCTGCTCGAGCTGACGCTGCTCGTGCTCAGAGAGCGGCACTGTGCCTCCCATCAACCGGGCCGGTGCTGACTGCGCTGCGGCCTTGCCCTTACGCCCAGAATACGAGCGCTAGGGTGCCCTGTGGAAGGGTACATGGCCAGAGGCGCCGGCCATGTACGTCATGACCACGCTCCGTCACTACCTTCCCCTACTTTAGGTCTTACTGGCACCTGGCCGGAGTCCAGGACCTGTCTGCCCCGGATCTGTGCGCTCAACCAGCGTGGCCGGCTTGACGGCGTCCGGGCCGAAGCGGCCGGTGATCTTGTCCAGCGCAGATTCCGCATCGTGCCAGGACCCGCCGCGCTCGCCGAGCGCCAGCTGAGTGGAGGCGGCAGAGACCGGCACCAGACCGGTAGCCCGCACTCCCACCAGCCGCAGCCGGGCCTGGCCGCTCAGCCCGGAAACGGCGTAGAGCGCGCAGGCGGTGGCATAGATCCGCTGCGTCTCGCTGGTCGGCTCGGGCAGCGTCTTAGAGCGAGTGATGGTGGTGAAGTCTGCTTTGCGGAGCTTGACCACAACAGTTCGGGTTGCATAACCGGACGACCGGAGTGACCGCGCAGTCCGCCGGGACAATCGCAAGAGCTCGCGCCTGACTACCGCCGGGTCGCTCACGTCAGCTTCGAAGGTCTCCTCGCTACCCACGCTCTTCTCCCGCACCGCGGACTCGACGGCGCGGTCGTCCCGGCCAGCGGCCAGCGCATGCAGGTGAGCTGCGGCCGCTTTGCCGATGTCAGCCTCCAGAGCGGCGAGCGGCGTGGCTGCGATGTCGCCGACCGTCCGCAGGCCGAGCCGGGCCAGCGTCTGGCCGGTCTTCTCCCCCACGCCCCACAGCGCCGAAACCGGCAGCGGGTGCAAGAACTCGAGAGCACCATCGGCCGGAATGACCAGCAGCCCGTCCGGCTTGCACTGTACCGAAGCGAGCTTGGCCAGGAACTTTGTCGCCGCGACGCCGACTGAACAGGTGATCTGCTGCTGCTGCGCGACCTGCTGCCTGATGAGCTCACCGATCCCGGCAGACGGGCCGAGCAGCCGGATCGCGCCGCCCACATCCAGAAACGCCTCGTCCAGCGACAACGGCTCGACCAGCGGGGTCACCGACCGGAAGATCGCCATGACCTCCTTGGACACTGCGCCGTATAGGCGGTGCCGGGGCGGGATCACGATCGCCTGCGGGCAGAGCCGCCGGGCCCTGGACATCGGCATCGCCGAGCGGACGCCGAAAGCGCGCGCCTCGTACGTCGCCGAGAGCACGACGCTACGGCCGGACAGGCCGCCGACGATGACCGGCTTGCCGGCCAGGTCCGGACGGTCCCGGACCTCGACGCTGGCGTAGAAGGCGTCCATGTCAACGTGCAAGATGTGGCACCCGGTGTCGTCGCCCGGGATGCCTGCTGCCCGCGACGGCGCGCCCCTGCCCATGTGCCCATACCTGCCCGTGTGCTCACCTGACCGGCAATCCGCCGACCGCGCCAGCGACCGGCGGCTGAAGCGACTGTAACTCCGGCCACCGACAGTTGCGCAGCACGGCAACCTCGGCGCGCAGCCGGGGCCATGTGGATAACACGTACCGGCTGGATTACAGCGTGAGCGTGGGCTTCAGCTCAAGCAGGCGCCCAAGCAGGCCGTTGACGAACGCCGAGGAGCCATCGGTCGACAACTCGCCAGCCAGCGCGACCGCTTCGCTGATGGCGACCGCGTCGGGAACATCGTCGTTCCAGAGCAATTCCTGAACACCAATCCGCAAGATATTGCGGTCGACGGCGGGCATCCGCTCCAGCGTCCAGCCTTGCGCGTGCGCTGAGAGAAGCCGGTCGATTTGCTGGCTGTGCTCGTGAACGCCCCGGACAAGCTCAGCCGCATACGGCGGGACCGGCGGGCTAGCCTCCTGCATGCGCAGGGCCAGCAGCTCGAGCACAGGCTCCCCCCTGAGCTCGGCCTCGAACAAGACGTCCAGCGCCCGCTTGCGGGCCCTGCTGCGCGCTGCCACTACAGTCGCCGGCTAGCTGGCTCAGTCTGCCTGCGTCAGGCCCGTCCGAGGTACTCACCGGAACGCGTGTCGACACGGATCCTCTCGCCGGTGGTGATGAAGAGCGGGACCTGGATTTGCGCTCCGGTCTCCAGGGTGGCCGGCTTCGTCCCGCCAGTGGACCTGTCGCCTTGCAGCCCCGGGTCAGTGTGCTCGACGGTCAGCTCGACCGCGGCCGGGAGTTCGACGTAGAGCGGCGTGCCGTCGTTAAAGGCGATCGTGGCGGTCTGCTCCTCCAGCAAGTAGTTGGCGGCGTCGCCGACGACGCTGGCCGGGATATGCGGCTGGTCGTAGTCGGTCGTGTCCATGAAGACGAAGTCGTCGCCCTCGCGGTAGAGGTACTGCATCTCGCGCTTGTCCACATTGGCGACCTCAACTCGCACGCCCGCGTTGAACGTCCTGTCGACAACCTTGCCCGATAGCACGTTCTTCAGCTTGGTGCGCACAAATGCGCCGCCCTTGCCCGGTTTGACGTGCTGAAAGTCCACCACGCTCCAGAGTGCGCCGTCGATGCTCAGCGTCATGCCGTTCTTCAGGTCGTTGGTGGTGGCCACGTGTGTGTGTCTCCTGCATGCGTCCGGAACCCGGGTGCCAGTCACAGCACCAGCAATTCCTGGTGGTCGTAGTGAGTACTTCCGCTGTTCCGGCCGCCTTGGTAGCTGCCCCGCAAGGCCTGCCTGCCCGGCGGAGCGGACAACGAGGCTGTCCTCGATCCTGACGCCGCGTCTGCCGGGCAGATAGAACCCTGGCTCGACGGTGGCCGGAACCTGGTTCTACAGTCTACCGGTCGTCCCTGGTCCGATCAGCGGTGCTTCGTGCACTTCTAGCCCACGCAGCCCCGGCGGCATCGCGGGCGAGCCCTTCCCGCTGCGCCCGGCCCGCTGCGTCACCGCCGCCGCTAGCGTCCGGCCGGCACGTCGTCGCCGACGATCATGCCACCGCCCCGGGCCCAGGTCAGATAGCGCCAGGCCAGGTTCACGAGCGTGACCACTCGGTTCCGGTTGCCGAGGAGGTAGATCAGATGCAGCCCAAGCCAGGCAAACCAGGCAATCGTCCCACGAAGCCGCACGCCGCCGCGCAGTTCCACAACTGCCGACCGGCGCCCGATCGTCGCCATCGTGCCCTTGTCGTGATAGTGGAACGGCCCGGTCGGCTGCCCGGACATCAGCCGGACAACCTGGTGCGCTGCGTGCCGACCCTGCTGAATCGCAGGCTGAGCAAGCTGCGCGATCGGGTCGGATTCGTCAATGGATACGTCACCGGTCGCGAAGACTCGATCCTGACCGGTTACCCGGAGGTCGGAGTTCACCTGGATCCGGCCGCCCTTGCCGCGCGGCAGACCGGTGGTCCAGCCGGCGTCCGGCCCGGACACCCCGGCAGCCCAGACCGTGATGTCGCTACGGTGCTCACTGCCATCGCCCAGCAGTACCGAGCCCGAGCGGACCTCCTTGATCGCCGTATTGAGCAGTACCTCGACGCCCCGGTTCAGCAACTGCTGCCGGGTGTACTGGCGAAGGTGGTCGTCATACGGTGCGAGAAGCGCTGAGCCCATCTCGATGAGCCGGACCCGGAACTTGCTGCGATCGATCTCGGGAAACACCGCAGGCAGCGCCATGTTCCGCAGCTCGGCGAGCGTGCCGGCTAGTTCGACACCGGTCGCGCCGCCGCCGACGATCGTCACGTCGAGCTCTGGATCGGTGAGGCCCTCGTTGCGCGTCTCCAGCGCCTTGAGCAACTCATTCCGCAGCGCGATCGCGTCTCGCCGGGTGTACAGGCTCCAGCTGTGCTCGGCGGCGCCCGGCACACCGAAAAAGGCCGCGGTGACGCCCGTGGCGATGATCAGGTAGTCGTATCCGATTTCCTCGCCGGAGGACAAGGTGGCGACGCGCCGGCCGACATCAAGCCCGGTAATCTCGCCGTTGCGGAACCTGGCGCCACGGCGACCGGTCGCCGACCACAACGGGTAAGCGACATCCGCCGCCGTCAGCCCGGCGGTGGCGACCTGGTAGAGCAGCGGCTGGAACGTGCTGTACACATTCCGGTCCACCAGCGTGATCCGCGCCTGCGAGCGTCCGAGCACCTGCAGAGCCGAGATCCCGGCAAAGCCGCCACCGACGATCAGCACGGCCGGACCGTCGCCTGGCTCACGCCCTCGGCTGGGCTGCATCATGCTCCGCTCTCGGTCATCAGGAGCGGACTTGCCCGCAGCGCTGCAATCAAAACCGGGTCGACGGCATGCGCAGCTGGCAGCCCGCCCCGCCCGGACCGGCGGCTACGGGCGCGGACCTAAGCCGCGCAGTTATCCCGCCAGGTCCTTGATCTGCTCGACCAGGGCCACCCGCTCGGCGTGGGTGCCGGCCATCGGGGCCACGTTCAGCGTAGTCACGCCGGATTCCCGCATCGCCGCCACCCGCTCGGCCACGAACGACTTGGGCCCGATCAGCGATACGTGCTCGAGCAGCTCCTGCGGGATCAAGGCGGCCGCCTCGTCTTTGCGCCCGTCCAGGTAAGCGTCCTGGATCGCGGCGGCCTCCTTGGCGTAGCCGTACCTGACGGCCAGGTTGTTGTAGAAGTTCTTATCGCGAGCACCCATCCCGCCGATGTACAGCGCCTGAACCGGGCGGATCAGGTCGATCAGGCCTTTGACATCTTCACCGATCGCCAGCGCGGTCTGCGCGAAGACATCCAGCGGCGGCAGCGACGGGTCACGCTTGGCGGCGCCGGCTGCGAGCGAAGCACCCCAGACTTCGCCGGCCTTTTCCGGATAGTAGAAGATCGGTTCCCAACCTTCGGCCAGCTCGGCGGCTAGCTCTACGTTCTTCGGGCCGAGCGCGGCCAGGATGATCGGGATGCGGTCCCGGACCGGGTGGTTGATCAGCTTCAGCGGCTTGCCCAGGCCCGTGCCCCGGCCTTCCGGGAGCGGGATCTGGTAGTGCGTGCCGTTGTAGACCAGGCGCTCGCGGCGCCAGACCGCGCGGCAGATCTCGATGGTCTCTCTGGTGCGGGCTAGCGGCGCGTCGTAGGGCACTCCGTGCCAGCCCTCGATCACCTGTGGCCCGGACGCGCCGATTCCCAGTGAGAACCGGCCGCCGGAGACGAAGTCGATGCCAGCGGCGGTCATCGCGGTCAGCGTCGGAGTGCGCGAGTACAGCTGCATGATGCCGGACGCAAGCTCGACGCGCTCGGTGACCGCGGCGAGGTATCCGAGCTGGCTCACCGCGTCATAGCTGTACGCTTCCGGCACGAAGACGATGTCGAGCCCGGCCTTCTCGAAATCGGCGAGCTCAGCAGCTGTCTCCTTGAAGCCGCCCGCGTAGTTCAGAGCCATCCCGATGCGCATGCCGCAGATCCCCTTACGAAGTAGCGACCGCTCCCTGGCGGCCTGCACTTAGCCCGGACGGCTTCGTCCTACGCCCAGGGATGAATCGTAACTGCCAAGCCGCTGTCCCGCACAGCGGCCAGGCACGCACCCTCGACGCCTCGCTTCACCGTCTTTCCACCCAATCCAGGACGCCTGACCCGGCCCCACCGGCAACCAAGCGGCCCCGGCTTGCGTCGAAGTGCCGAGCAACTCAGTAACGACGGACCGGACAGGAGCCGGAGATGCGCACGGATCGCGAGCCGCGGCGGCGGCCTGGTCGGAGTTTCATCGGAGCCACTGTTGCGGTCGCCGCCGCGGCGATCCTTGCGACAGCGTGCGGCACAGCCCCGGCGCCGGGCGCCCCCGCCCGGCCGACGACGGGAGTCGCGCTCGACCGCACGCATCGCGGCGCGCCAGCCAGCTCGCGCGCAGGGGCAATCGCGTACGGCCGCGAGCTGCTGGCCAGCCTGCGCCTGCCGGCCGGCGCGCGGAAGCTGTCCTGGCCGGTCAGAGTGCCCGCAGGCCTCGACCCGACGCGCCCCGCCATCCTCTCCGATGTTGTCGACGTCAAGGCGCTGTACCGGTTCAGCACATCAATGAGCGCGACCTACCGTTTCCTGCTCGACCACCCTCCGGCCGGGACAATGGCCGGGGCTTACGGACAGGGCAGCCAGTCCGGAACGGTGACGTCACAGTTCGCGGACTTCACCGCTGCGCACCCGCCGGGCTCGATCTTCTCCGCCGATGTCAACACCGTCATCGAGCCAGCTGCAGGCGGCGGTTCACTGCTGCGCGCGGATGCGTTCGTCGCCTGGTATCCGCCGCGCGGCTCGGCCCGCCCGATTAACCCGGCCGACTACACCGCCGTGATCGTCCGGTGGCAGCACGGCTACTCGGTTACGACGCGCACCCTGGCATCGCGGCAGGCAGTGGCGCGCTTCACCGGCCTCTACAACGCGCTCCACGGCGCCCCCGACACCGTGACAAATTGCCCTGGCGTCATGCTCGGGGCCGGCCGGAACGACTACCAGATTCTGTTCAGCCCGGCACACGGGCAGCCGCGAGTCGTGGTCAGCCCAACGACCTGCATGTTCGTCGAGGTGTCGATCGGCGGCCGTCCGGTGTCAGCGCTGTACCCGGCGACCGCACTGCTCAGCTCGGCTGCACGCGCCGTGCGCTAGCCGACCGCCGATCCGAGCATCGCCGCTATCGCCCGCAGCGCCAGCTGGTAGGACTGCAGGCCGAAACCGGCGATCGTGCCGTCTGCCACCGCCGACACCACCGACGTGTGCCGGAAGGACTCGCGCGCGGCCGGGTTGGAGATGTGCACCTCCACCAGCGGCGCCCGCAGCATCGCCAGCGCGTCGCGCAGCGCGTAGGAGTAGTGCGTGAACGCAGCCGGGTTGAGCACGACCGGCAGCTGCTGCTCAAACGCCTCATGCACCCAGCCGACTAGCTCCGCCTCGTCGTCGGTCTGCCGCAGGTCGATCGACAACCCGAGCTGTGCGCCGAGTTCGCGGCACGCGTCAGCGATGTCGGCCAGCGTGGCGGAGCCATAGATCTCCGGCTCGCGAGCGCCCAGCATGCCCAGGTTAGGGCCGTTCAGAACGAGGACTGTCGTCTGCTGCGTCAACTTAGGAAACCTCGGCGTAAGCGAGTTCGAGCAGTTCTTCCGGCGGATCCGCCATGATGCCTGGCTTCGCCAGCCCATCCAGCACGACCAGGCGGAGCTTGGCCGCCCGGGCCTTCTTATCCACTGCCATTGCGGCGCGCAACTCCGGCCACGCGCCGGACCGGTACCGCACCGGCAACCCTACTGTCGTCAGCACCGAGCGGTGCCGCTGCGCGGTGGCTGGCTCCAGCCGCCCGGCCAGCCTCGCGACCGCCGCGGCAAAGCACATGCCGATCGCGACCGCGTCGCCGTGCCGCATGGCGAAGCTCTCCGCCCGCTCGATCGCGTGTCCCAGCGTGTGCCCGTAGTTGAGGATCTCGCGCAGCCCGGACTCGCGCAGGTCGGCCGACACCACTGCTGCCTTGACCTGGATCGCCCGTTCGATCAGCTCGCGCTCGTGCGGCCCGCCGGGCCGGGCGGCGCCCGCCGGGTCCGACTCGATCAGGTCCAGGATCGCCGGATCGGCGATGAAGCCCGCCTTGATCACCTCGGCCAGCCCGCTCACGTACTCGGCAGGCGGCAAGGTTGCCAGCACCGACGTGTCGGCCAGCACTCCGGCCGGCGGGTAAAAGGCGCCGACGAGGTTCTTGCCATCCGCGGTGTTGATCGCGGTCTTGCCGCCGATGGCCGCGTCGGTCATGCCCAGCAGTGACGTCGGCACCAGCACCAGTCGCACCCCGCGCAGCCAGGTCGCGGCCACGAACCCGGCCAGGTCGGTCACCGCTCCCCCGCCGACCCCGACGATTGCGTCGGTGCGACCGACCCCGGCTGCCGCGAGCTGCGACCAGAGCCGGGCCGCCACGCTGATCTCCTTCGCGGCCTCACCGTCCGGTACTGGCTCGGGCTGCACCGTGTACCCCGCCTGGGCCAGCGCCCGGCCCACCGGAGCCGCGATGCCGCCAAGACTCGCGGAGTGGATGACGACGACGATCCTGGCGGCGGGACCGACCAGCGACGGTAGGTCGGCCAGTACCCCGGTGCCGACAGCAACCTCGTAGCCGCCCTCGCCGCCGACTGCGATCCTGCTAGCGGTCACTGCCCGTCGCCCGAAGCTCTGCCGCCTGCCGCACCGTCGTTTGCCGCACCGTCGTTTGCTGCACCGGTGCCGCCGAGCACGCCGGCAACCGTTCCGGCGATCTCCGCCGCGATCTCGTCCGGCTCCCGGCCGTCGGTATCGACGGTCAGCCAGGCCAGCCTGCTGTACACCGGCAGCCGCTGGTCGAGCAGCGACTTCAGCTGCGCGCGGGGGTTAGTTCCGATGAGCAGCGGCCTGGCCCGGTCGAGTCCGACCCGCTTGGCCAGCTCGGCAAACCCCGTCTGCAGGTAGACCACCGCCAGCCCGGCCAGCCGCGCCTGAGTCTGCTCATCCATGACCGCACCGCCGCCAAGCCCGACGACCCCGGACGGCGGCGTTCCCGGCCTGGTAGTGCCGTTGGAAGGTTCGCCGCCGCTCAGCGCGGTCGCGACCGCCGCGCGCTCGAGCCGCCGGAACTCCGCCTCGCCGTCAGTGACGAAGATGTCGCTGACCGGTTTCCCCGCCACCGCCTCGACGACGGCGTCGGTATCGGTGAACGGCACACCGAGCCGAGCGGCCAGCGCTGTGCCGACTGTCGTCTTGCCCGCGCCAGGTGCTCCGATCAGGATCACCGGCGGGAACGGGGCCGTATCCCTCCCCGCAGCCAGCCCGTTCGCGGTCACCGGATCACCAGTGCCTTGAGGTAGGCGTCGGCGTTGCGCGCGGTCTCGGTCACGCTGTCGCCACCGAATTTCTCCAGCAGCGCGTCGGCCAGTACCAGCGCGGTCATCGCCTCGGCGACGACGCCGGCCGCGGGCACTGCAGTCACATCGCTGCGCTGGTTGATCGCCCGCGCGGGCTCGCCGGTCCGCACATCGACGGTCGCGAGCGCTCGGGGCACGGTTGATATCGGTTTCATCGCCGCCCGCAGCCGGATCGGCTCGCCAGTACTCATCCCGCCCTCGATCCCGCCAGCCCGGTTCGTCAGCCGCCGCACTCCGGCCTCGGTGCCCTCGATCTCATCGTGCGCCTGTGATCCGCGGCGGGTCGCGGTCGTGAACCCGTCACCCACCTCCACGCCCTTGATGGCCTGGATGCTCATCAGTGCTCCCGCCAGCCTGCCATCCAGGCGCCGGTCCCAGTGCACGTGACTGCCAAGACCCGGCGGCAGGCCGTACGCGATCACCTCGACGACGCCGCCGAGCGTATCGCCGTCACGGTGCGCGGCATCGATCTCGGCCTGCATCGAGGCGCTCGCGGCCGGGTCGAGGCACCGGACTGGGTCAGCGTCGATTCGCGCCTGGTCCTGCGGTCCGGGCAGGTACTCCTCAGGCGCCCGGACAGTGCCGAGCGCGACGACATGACTGACGATCTCGCCGCCGAGAACCTGGCGCACCAGGCGCCGGGCGATCTCACCCAGCGCGACCCGCGCGGCGGTTTCCCGCGCGCTGGCCCGCTCCAGGATCGCCCGCGCGTCATCCTGGCCGTATTTCTGCATGCCAGCGAGGTCGGCATGGCCAGGCCGCGGCCTGGTCAGCGGGGCATTACGGGCCTGCTCGGCAAGCACGTCCGGGTCGACCGGATCGGGCGACATCACGGTCTCCCACTTCGGCCATTCGGTGTTGCCGATCCGGATGGCCACCGGGCCGCCCAGCGTCAGCCCGTGCCGGATTCCGGCGGTCAGCTCCACTTCGTCCTGCTCGAACTTCATCCGCGCGCCACGGCCGTAACCCGCCCGGCGACGGGCCAGCGCAAGCGCGATATCGGCGGTCGTCACCTCGACTCCCGACGGCACGCCCTCGCAAACGGCGACGAGCGCGCGGCCGTGCGATTCTCCAGCTGTTAGCCACCGCAGCATGGAGCCGATCCTGCCACGCCCGGCGCACTGGTCGGTCGCCTGCCCGGCACTGCGGCGGCGGTTGCCCGGCCCGCTACCCGGCGCCTGCCGGCCAGACGACTCGCGTCGTTTGCCCAAGTCGCCGCCGGGTATCCCGCCATAACACCTGCCGCCGTCCTGGCGGCAGGTCTGCTTTTGCCCTGGTGCCACGCGGTTTTCGGGGGATGAACTTCATGTGGCTAATGCGGCGTCTTGCCGTCCTGGTTGTGCGGGGTCTCAGCCTGGCCGGCTCGGTTCTGACGGGCAGCGCTCTGGCGGGCACCGCTCTGGCGGGCACGGCGGCCCTGATCCTGGGTGCCCTGGGTGCCATCGGCACGGGCAGCCCCGCAGCGCTGGCGTCGGGCGCCCCGCCAACGCTCGCCACACTGGTCAACTCGCCAGGAGGCGCTCTGGCGTCGGTCGTGCCGGCGACGGCTATCCCAGCCGGCCGGGTGACGTTCGCGGTCTCCTGCGCCAGCCCATCGGCGACCGCGGCGACGCTGTCCGGCCAGGGGCTGGGGCTGGCCAGGCGGATCTCGATGCGGCCGAGCTCGATGGCCGGCGACTTCACCCTGACGGTCGTACTGCCTAGCGGCATCCAGCCGGGTACGTATCACCCCGGTATCGCCTGCTCGGATGGCGCGTCGACGACCGCGAGGCTGCTGGTACCGGCGTTCACGCTGACCGAAAGCGCGCTGGACGGCAACGGCGTAGCCTCGAGCCCG
>Ga0335074_10010862_pt1 | contig 12735 bp, 6 predicted proteins | sample Lox_Sample_23_FD_206715 | JGI IMG/M metagenome (GOLD analysis project Ga0335074, IMG submission 206715) | Soil microbial communities from Loxahatchee National Wildlife Refuge, Florida, United States - Lox_Sample_2.3 | ecosystem: Environmental > Terrestrial > Soil > Wetlands | place: USA: Florida...
GCGTTGGCGACGAGGTTTTCAAGCTTTTGGTCAAGGCTTCGTCCAACGGCGTCGACCTGGGGCGACCTGAATCTGCCGAAGAGACTCGACGGCAGATCGTAGTCGACGTACGTCTGCCCATCTTCGCCAGCATAAACGTACACTCTTAGAGGCGCGTATTCCCCGGCGCGAAGATCGTGCTGCGTCATTTCGAGCGCGACGAGCGGATTCCCGATTTCGTATTGCCGCGCGAGAGCCTTCTTGCCTTTTAGCGCCAAAAGCTGCCCATGATTTCTCACCGCAAAGATCATCAGTCCGCTGCTTCCCTCCATCGCGTGGATTCTCGATACGATCTCGGCTGGAGGCTGGGTGGAGAACGATCGCTCGATTCCCGGATCAAACTTTCCGAGCTGCTTTTCGAGCGCCGCAGTGACGGCTTCAAACGACTTCGATGATTTGTACGTCACGTGCGTAACGGAGGTCGTAGTGACGGCGGCTCCGGCCGGAGCGTCGCCCGATGCCCCGGCCGGAATCGCCGCTAATCCTAGAATCGGGAATGCCACAAGCCCCACGAAGTAGATCAGCGGTTGATTCATCGTGTCCTCCCCAGACGAGCGAACTTATTAGAATACGGTGGCAACCATCCGGTCGCAAAAACATTCGCATTTCCGCTTGTAGCGGCTGCAGTTTGCGTGGAAAATCCAGGAACAAGAAAAACGCTCCGAGGAGATGTATGCCGACACTGATCGAACAGCCGACGCGGGTGCAGGCCGCGGGCAGCAAGCCAAAAATGATAGACGAGTTCGTGGGCCGCGTGAATTCGCGCAATGAAGGCTTGAGCGTGGCGCATATGCGGAGTCCCGAGGGGTGGGTCGAGCCCGGGCAGACGCCGGAATTCGATGAATATACGCTCGTGCTGAAGGGTTTTTTGCGCGTGCGCCACAAGAGCGGCAATCTCGATGTGCGGCCGGGACAGGCCGTCACGGCACATCGCGGGGAATGGGTGCAGTACTCAACCCCCGAGGGCGCCGAATATATTTCGATTTGCGTTCCTGCGTTTTCGCCGGAAACCGTTCACCGGGATTATTGAGGGACGGCAAAACGCCTTTTGCTAGTGAAAGTCGTGCGAGGCGGGTTCGGCCTGCGTGATTGCGAGAGGCTCGATTCGCCGCGCCTTCACCGAGATCACATTTTCCTGATTCTGAAGCGCGCCTTCGACAAGCAAGAAAGGATGCTGTACGACCACAGCGTGGTTACGTTCAAAGAGCTGCGGTGTGATAATCACATTCGCAATTCCCGTTTCGTCCTCCATGCTTAAAAAAACAAAGCCTTTGGCTGTGCCGGGCCGCTGGCGCGCAATCACTGCGCCGGCAACGCGCACGTGAGTTCCATCGGGAAGATTCGCAAGCTCGATGGCTGCGCGAATTCCGAGCTTCCTCATTTCCGCGCGGCGATAAGCCATTGGGTGAGGCCCGACCGTCATTCCCGTGCCGCGAAAATCCGCGATCAATCGTTCGTCGGCGGTCATGGGCGATAACGGCGAATCGGCTGTGTCCACGAGCTCATCAGGATTCGCGACCTGCTCCGGCGATGCAGCATCTGTTTCGAGCGAAGCTTCCTGTATCTCGAGAAGCGGGCCGGGGCGGCGGGCGGCTCGTTCCACTTGCCAAAGGGCATCGCGCCGGTGAGAGCCGCGACGGCCGGATATCGGATTCAATGCGCCGATTTCGGCGAGCGTCGCGAGCTCGGACTTTTGTATTTCGGGAATCCGTTGTTTCAAATCATCGATCGACTTGAATTTGCGGATGCCGCGCTGGCGCATGATTTCCAGCGCGATCTCTTTGCGCAGTCCCTTCACATAACGCATCCCAAGCCGCATGGCGAACCCATCCGAGATTTCGTCAAGCGTACACGCCCAATCGGAACGCGCCACATCTATCGGCTTGCATTTCAATCCATGGCGCTGCGCGTCTTTCACAAGGGTGGCCGGAGAATAAAATCCCATCGGTTGGTTATTCAGCATCGCGGCTGTAAACGCTGGCAGGTAGCGGCATTTCAGGTAAGCGCTGGCATAAGCGATCAGAGCGAAGCTCGCCGCATGCGATTCCGGAAATCCGTAGAGCGCGAAAGAAACGATCGATTGAATGATGCGGTCCTGCGTCTCGCCTTCGATTCCTTTTGCCTGCATTCCACTCCGTAATTTAACTTCCACCTCTTTCATGCGGGCCTCCGAGCGCTTGAACCCGAATGCGCGCCGCAATTCTTCGGCCTGCCCTCCGGTAAATCCGGCTGCGATCATCGCCATGCGCAGCAATTGTTCCTGAAAAAGGGGCACACCCAGCGTACGCGCCAGAACAGGCTCGAGCGAGGGATGAAGGCATTCGGGGGGCTCCAAGCGCTGGCGGCGCCGTAAATAAGGATGAACCATTTTGCCGACGATCGGCCCGGGACGAATAATGGCGACTTGCACGACGATGTCGTAAAAACATTTTGGTTGGAGGCGAGGCAGGCACGACATTTGCGCCCGGCTCTCGACTTGGAAAATTCCGACTGTGTCCGCTTTTTGCAGCGCGGCATAAACGATTTCATCCTTCTCCGGCAAGTGTCCGAGGTCGATCTCCTCGCGATACTGTTCGCGAATGATTTGAATCGACTCCTCGAGCACGGCCATCATGCCCAGCCCGAGAAGGTCGACTTTCACGATGCCCATATCCGCGCAATCTTCTTTGTCCCACTGCACGACGACGCGGCCAGGCATCGTCGCCAGCTCAAGCGGCACCACGGAATCGAGTTGTCCCTGGCAGACCACCATCCCGCCGGAATGCTGTCCCAGATGGCGCGGCAAGTCCTGCACGGTCTTGCAAAGTTCAAAAAACTTTCGGACGCGCACGTGCTGCAAGTCGAGACCGGCTTCGTGAAATTGGCGGTCGAGCGTGTCGTTCGGGTCCCTGTATTCCCACGAGCCGACGAGGCCGGACAAACGATCGAGCGTTTCCGGATCGAATGACAGGACTTTGCCGATTTCACGAGCGGCGGACCGGCCGCGATAGGTAATAACGTTCGCGGTCATTGCCGCGCCGAATTTGCCGTAGCGTTCGTAGACATACTGAATCGCGCGTTCCCGCTGATCGCCGCTCGGCAAATCGAGATCGATATCCGGCCACTCGCCGCGTTCTTCGGACAAAAACCGCTCGAAGAGAAGATCCATCCCGACCGGATCGACCGCCGTGATCCCGAGCGCGTAGCAAACGGCGCTATTGGCAGCCGAGCCGCGCCCCTGGACGAGAATGTTTTGCTCGCGGCAGAAACGAACGATGTCCCAAACGATCAAAAAATATCCGGGAAGATTGAGTTGTTCGATCAGCGCTAGTTCGCGATCGATCTGCTCACGCGCTTTTTTATTGCCCGTGCCATAGCGTGAAATCATGCCCTCGTGCGTGCGGCAACGGAGAAAGTGCATCTCCGATTCGCCATCTGGAACCGGATAAAGAGGAAACTGGTACCCAAGATCGCTCAAAGTAAATTTCAGCCGCGAAGAAAGGCTTTCCGTGCTGGCGATCGCCTCCGGAAGATCGGAAAAGAGAAGCGCCATTTCCGCTGGAGTTTTCCAGTGGCGTTCGGAGTTGCGGCTTAACAAACGGCCTGCAGTATCGAGCGTCCGGTGATGGCGAAGACACGTAAAAACATCCAGCACTTCGCGTTGATCAGGCAACGCGTAGCAAACACCGTTGGTGGCAAGCAAAGGCAATTTCAGCTTTCGCGCGATTTCCACGGCAGCCTGATTGCGCGCTTCTTCCGCGCGGCACGAATGACGCTGAAGTTCGACGTAAACATTTTGTCGGCCAAACGTTCTACAAAGCTGTTGAACGCTTTCCGAGGCTGCCTCGGTTCCGCCGTGAGCCAAAGCGTACGCCAGCGGGCCTTCTTCGCCTCCCGTCATGCAGATCAAGCCGCCGCCAATCGCCGATATCTCTTCAGGCTGAACGCAGCCTTCTCCTTTTCGGGCGCGAAGCTTCATTCGCGTGATCAGACGGCACAGATTCTGGTAGCCCTGGCGAGATTCGACGAGCAGCGGATAGCGCCAGCCTTCGGCGGACGTGACCTCCGCGCCGATGTGGGCACGGATCGAGCGTTTGTGAGCCGCGAGGTGGAATCGAGGAGCCCCATACACGCCATCGCGATCGAGTAGAGCCATGGCGGAGGCGCCGTGCGTCTTACCGATGTCGACCAGTTCTTCGGGAATAGACGCACCTTCGAGAAAGCTGAATGCGGAGCGCGCGTGAAGTTCGACGTACATCAATCGTAGACTCCCCAAACGAACCAGCCTTGGCGCAGCACATCGTAATAGACGCGATAAACGCCGCGCCCCGGATAATTGGCAGCCGCAACCTGGCTTGCTGAAGGCTGGAAATCAATCTCGAGATCCCATTCCTCCTGTTGCCAGGGATTTTCTCTCCACCAGTCACCCGAAGTGCGCCAGGGGCCGGAAGCCGCAAGCACCCTCCCGTGAACTCCCTGAAATATCACCCCGGTAGGAAGGTCCGCGTGACGTTCGAGTCTTGCCGGGATGGGCGGACGAAAAACTCGAAAGCTGGCAGGAGTCCCGAAAAGGCCGCCGCTTCGCTGCTCCCGGTGAAAAAAGCCCTTCCTATCATCGCTATTGCCATCGTCGAGCCTGGCATCGGGAGAAACCAAAAACCGCTGCAGGAAAAATCCGTCCGGGCTGTGGGTATCGGCCAATGACGGCGAGCCAACATTCCCTTCCCCGACCACGTTCGCAATCCGCGCCATGGTGAGTTCCAGTTTGCCCGGTTCCGGAAAGCACGGGAGAAACAGTCCGCCTTGCATCGCACGCAGCCGGGCGGAATCCGCCACGAGCGTAATTTTTTGGATCGGAGCGGCAGGCGGATTCGATTGCAACCGCAGGCGAAACAGCTTCAGAAGCATTTTCGAATCGCGCATCGGAATCGGAAGCTCGATTTTGGTTTGGTAGACGGCGGGCAAGCGTTTCTGCTGATCCGGCTCTTTCCGAGGATCAAGGGCATTCTCGAAAGCAGGCTGCAGTTCGAAACACACATGAATGGCAACGGCGGCGAGAGAACGCGCCGCTAAACGGGCGCAGAGCTGGTCGAGCAGCCGCCCCAAAAGAAACGACAAGGGATCGAGTTGCTCGACGGCATCTTCGAGCTCCATCGATTCCTCGAACGAGTTCGCTTGTTCCGCAACAATCAGCGAACGCAATTTCGCGCCGCGCGCCAGTGCGTGCAGGCGTACTCCCTCTTGCCCGAGACGCTCGGAAATCTGCAAAACCGGCAGCTCCGCAAAAGCGCCGCACGTGTGCACACCCCAGCGGCCCAAGGTTTCGGCAGTCTCCTCAGAAAGTGGAAGAATGCAAGCGGGCAGACTACTCAGGTATTGCGATTCTTTTCCGGCAGGAATCCCGGTGATCCCGGTAAAGCCGCGCGCGGCGAGCAAAGCCGTTTCGATATTCGCAGCGATAGCGACATTCGACAGCAAGCCGCAGCCGGAAGAAAGCTCGATCAGGCTGGCCGCAATCTCTTTCTCCGAGCGAAATAAATGATCCAGTCCGGAAGTATCGAGGACAATCGCATCTTCGGCTGTGTCCTCGATTCGCGGAGAGACGGACCAACCGATGTCTAGCAGAGCTGCGTGGGCGGCTTTCTCTTGTGGCCGCGAACGCGGACGAAGCTCAACTCCTGCGAATTGCGCCGCATTCGTTTTCGTCATCCCGCATTCGATTCCTGCTAGGGCCGCTTTTTCGTTGATGGCAACCACGCTGTATAAGGGCGGATTTCCGTCGATAAGGGCGAGAGCATATTCGCGAAGGACAGGCTCGGCGCGCACAACTGCCTGCACCATAAAATTGGGAACGAAAATGGAAACGAATGCCATGGCGCTGAAATGGAAAGACGGTGGGAATTTGTAAGTTCCTCACCTTTTTCTGCGCGCTCCTTTGGAAATGGCCGAAGTGCGCCGCCCGCACATTGCGAGCGAATCGTTCCAGATCGTTTGCATTTCAAAATTCACGCGATCGCCACAAGCGTCAATTGAAACTGGCGCCTGCCCTTTTTCCCTGATGCCGGAGCGGATCACCTCCGCACAGCTTTTCCACCCATCGAGCAACAGTCCCGGCGAGTGCGGCAGGGAATTTCCCTCGGCGTTTTCGGATGTCTGCAGCCAATTTGTTTCTCTCTTTTGCAGCCGCAGCACTAGCGAAGCGCAGCTTTTCGCGTTGGGTTCCCGATCAAGGAGAAGAAGAACGGTCGGCGTATATTCCACGGCACGGCGAAAGCGAAACCACACCGGCAGAGGGACGGAGCGAGCCACGCGCGGCGGGATATCGCTGAGGTCGAGCGCAATCAGGCCAAAGCCTCCGCCTTGAATCAATAGGTCCGTGGCGCGAAGCGCCTGGTCGGCATTCCGGCAGCGCACCCAAACCAGTTGATTGAGTCGTACGCCTATCGTCTCAGCCGAATGCGGATCGAATGCATCGCTCGCATCTACGAGCGCGCACACTTCCGAGGCCGTTGTGCGGGAAGCCAGCGTGGAAATTAAAAAGCTCGTTTTCCCCGAGCATGGTGGGCCATAGATTTCGGTCAAGCTGCCTCGGGGAAGCCCTCCCGTGAGATCATCGAGAGGAGGGATGCCCGCCGGAACGGTCTCCACAATCTGCCGGTCGCGGTATTCAAAAGGGGTCGCAAGCCGGCTGGCCAGCACGGATTCGACTTGCAAACGCAGGGCAGCGGCTTTTGAGTTCATGATGAAAGGCGAGAGTGCGAAGAGAGGAGAAATGTTTTCGCTTTTTGTTCGCCTAGATATAATCTTAGATTTTGGCGGGAAAGTTGTCAAGCATCGCCGGGACGGCCGATGGTGCACATCGAAAAGTTATGAAGAAGACGCCTGACAAAAATTCCTCTACGCCACTGATTCCAAAGAATCCGACGCTCGGACAATTGAAAACCGCCGCTCGAGATTGCCAGGCCTGCGACTTATGGCGAAACGCCACGCAGACCGTCTTCGGGGAAGGAAAGGCCGGCGCCAAAATCATGCTGGTCGGCGAAGTGCCGGGCGACAAAGAGGATATCGAAGGCAAGCCGTTCGTCGGTCCGGCCGGGAAATTGCTGGACGCTGCGCTCGTGGAAGCCGGGATCGATCGCAAGGAAGTTTACGTCACAAACGCGGTGAAGCATTTCAAATGGGAGCCGCGCGGGAAACGGCGCATTCACAAGAAACCGAATGCGGCCGAAATTGCGGCGTGCCGTCCATGGCTGGACGCGGAAATCGGGGCCGTGAAGCCGCGAATCATCGTTTGCCTCGGCGCAACGGCGGCACAGGCCCTGCTTGGCCGCGAGTTTCGCGTCACGCAACACCGCGCCGAACTCGTTAAATCCGAACTTGGGGCGGGCGTGATGGCCACGGTGCACCCATCATCTATCTTGCGTATACCGGATGAAGGCGCTAAGCGAGAAGAGCTGAAACGCTTTGTCGATGATCTGAAGAGGATCCAAAAGCACTTAAATAAAATCGACACATGAATGAGCAGAAACAATCCGTAGGGAAGGCCGACGACACACAGACGGAGCTGGAATTATTCCATCCGGCGGCGCGCGAATGGTTTCAGTCTGTGTTCCCCGCCCCCACGCGTCCGCAACGCTTGGGATGGGAAGCGATCGCGCGAGGCGATTCGACTCTGATCCTCGCACCGACCGGCATGGGCAAGACGCTCGCGGCATTCCTGTGGTGCATCAACCGAGCGATGTTTGGTCCCGTGCCGGATAAAAGGCGGCGTTGCCGCGTCGTCTACGTCTCGCCGATCAAGGCTCTCGCAGTCGACATCGAGCGCAACCTGCAGGCGCCGATCGACGGGATCGCCCAAGCTGCACAGCGGCTCGGGATGGAATATCACGAGCTCGTAATCTCGATGCGCACCGGCGACACCCCCTCCTCACAGCGCACCCGATTCGCGCGCCATCCCGGCGACATTCTCATCACCACGCCGGAATCGCTCTACCTGCTACTCACCTCGAACGCGCGCGAAAACCTCCAATCCGTCGAGACCGTGATCGTCGACGAGATTCATGCACTCGTTCCAACGAAGCGCGGCTCGCATCTCGCGCTTTCTCTCGAGCGCCTTGAGCATCTCTGTGGCCGTCCCCTGCAGCGTATCGGCCTTTCGGCCACGCAGCGCCCGCTCGAAGAAGTAGCCCGCTACCTCGGCGGCTGTGGGATCCAGGCGCAGCCTGAAATCACGGCTGCGCAAGATCGATCCGAGGATGCGCTCACTGAATTCGAATCGCCGTCAATCGCTCCGGAGTTTCGGCCGATTGCGATTGTCGATGCCGGCGAACCAAAGCGGCTCGAACTGCGAGTTGAAGTTCCGGTGGAAGACATGGCCAGGTTGTCTGATGAAGGCTCGCCGGCGAGCAGTGCAGCGACGGAAGGCACGCGCGGCTCGATCTGGGCGGCGATTCACCCGAAGCTTCTCGAACTCGTGCGGTCGCACCGTTCGACGTTGATTTTCGTCAATAACCGTCGTCTCGCCGAGCGAATTTCCGGGGCGCTCAATGAGCTGGCCGGCGAGAGTCTTGTACGCGCACATCATGGCAGCGTCGCAGTCACGCAAAGGAAGGAGATCGAGGACCTCCTGAAGCGGGGCAAGCTGCGCGGACTGGTCGCTACATCTTCGCTCGAACTCGGCATCGACATGGGCGCAATCGATCTCGTGGTACAGGTCGAAGCGCCGCCCTCGGTCGCCACCGGCATGCAGCGCGTAGGCCGCGCGAGCCACCACGTGGGCGCGGTCAGCAACGGCGTAATCTTTCCGAAGCATCGCTCCGATCTCGTGGCCTGCGCAGCCATCACGCGCGCGATGTACGACGGCCACATCGAATCCACGCACTACCCGCGCAACCCACTGGATGTGCTGGCGCAACAGATCGTCGCGATGGTCGCGCTCGAATCATGGGATGTGGACACAATCTTTCAGCTCGTTCGGCGCGCCGCTCCTTACGCGGCCCTCACGCGTCCCGTTTTCGAAGGCGTGCTCGACATGCTTTCGGGCCGCTATCCCTCGGCGGAATTTGCGGAGCTTCGCCCACGCATCACCTGGGATCGCGTGCGCCATAAACTCACCGGCCGTCAGGGCGCGCGTAATGTCGCGGTGATCAACGGCGGCACGATTCCCGATCGCGGGCTCTACGGAGTCTTCCTCGCCGGCAAAGAAAAGGGCGCGCGCGTAGGCGAACTTGATGAGGAAATGGTCTTCGAAAGCCGGGTAGGCGAGACGATCATTCTCGGCGCCACAACCTGGCGTATCGAGGATATTTCACGCGATCGCGTGGTCGTTTCCGCGGCGCCAGGCCGACCAGGCAAAATGCCGTTCTGGCACGGCGATGCTGCGGGCCGGCCCGTCGAATTCGGCGAGCGCATCGGCAGAATGACGCGCGAGTTGCTGCGTCTTCCGCGCCCCGTCGCATTCGCGAGGCTCATCGAAGAGCACAGCCTCGATGCGAACGCCGCAGAAAACCTGCTGCGCTATCTCGAAGATCAGATTGCCGCCACGAAACGGATCCCGAGCGACGAAGATATCCTGATCGAAACTTGCCACGATGAGCTGGGCGACCGGCGCGTGTGCGTTCTCACGCCTTTTGGCGGCCGCGTGCACGTGCCGTGGTGCATGGCGGTTTCGGCGAAGATTCGCGGGGAACGCGGAATCGATCCGGAAGCAATGTGGTCGGACGACGGCTTCGTCATTCGCTTCCCTGATGGCGACGACCCCGTCCCGATCGAGGCGTTCTTACCGACGCCCGCTGAATTCCAGGCACTAATTCTGGGCGGATTGGGCTCGACCGCGCTTTTCGCGGCGAGGTTCCGCGAAGCGGCGGCTCGCGCGCTGCTCCTGCCGAAGCGCCGCCCCGGTACACGCACGCCGCTGTGGCAACAGCGGAAACGCGCCACGGATCTGCTCGCGGTCGCGTCCCGCTATTCTTCGTTTCCGATCCTGCTCGAGACGTACCGCGAGTGCATCCGCGACTCTTTCGATCTGCCCGCCGTCGCGAATCTCCTGGCGAAAATCCAGAGCGGCGCGATTCGGGTCACGAGCATCGATTCCACAAAGCCTTCGCCCTTCGCCGCTTCCCTGCTCTTTTCTTATGTGGCGAACTACATTTACGATGGCGACGCTCCGCTCGCCGAGCGCCGCGCGCAGGCCCTTTCGATCGACCAATCTCAATTGCAGGAACTGCTGGGAGACACCGACCTCCGCGAGTTGCTCGATGAATCGGCGGTCGAGGAAGTTGAAAGCCATCTTCAGGCGCTTGATCCCGAGTATCAGGCGCGACATGCCGATGGCGTTCACGATCTGCTCCTCCGGCTGGGCGACCTTTCCCGTGAAGAAATCGCGGCGCGCTGCATAAATCCCGAAGTCGCTGCGACGGTCAACGAATTGGTCGACGCGCAACGCGTCGTACAAATCGAAATAGCCGGCAAATCGCGCTTTATCCCAGCCGAATACGCGGCGCGTTACCGGGATGCGCTGGGGATTCCCCTTCCCCGAGGCCTGGCAGCCGTACTTCTCGAAAGCTCTCCGGCTCCGTTGCACGATATCGTCCACCGTTACGCGCGTACGCACGGGCCGTTTACAACGGCAGATATCGCCGCGCGGCACGCACTGCGGCCCGAAACGATCGAGCCGATTCTGCGAACCCTTCACGGCGGCAGCAAGCTGCTCGAGGGTGAATTTCGCCCGAGCGGACGCCACCGGGAATGGTGTGATCCCGAGGTTCTGCAGCAGATCCGCCGGAAGAGCCTCGCGCGCCTGCGCCGCGAAGTCGAACCCGTCGAGCCGCACGTATTTGCTCGATTTACCGCTCGCTGGCAAGGCATCACCGTCCCGCGCCAGGGACTCAACGCCCTTCTCGACAGCATCGACATGCTGCAAGGAGCCGCAGTTCCGGTATCGGAACTTGAGCGCGACATTCTTCCGGCCCGCATCAAGGACTACAAACCGTCGGACCTCGACACACTCATGGCAACCGGCGAACTCGTATGGGTCGGCGTCCAGAAAATCGGCGAACGCGATGGCTTGGTGGCGCTATATCTCTCAAAATCGCTGCCTCTGCTTCTTCCGCCGGGCGATTTGGGCGCGAGCGATGAGTCTCCCTCTGAACGAGTGCAGCGGATCATCGAGTTTCTCGGCCAGAAGGGCGCGTCATTCTTCACCGATATCCACGAAGCGTGTGGTGGCGGCTTTCCTGGCGAAACGCTCGATGCCTTGTGGGAGCTTGTGTGGTCGAGCCGCGTCACCAACGACACCCTTCATCCCCTGCGACACTGGCTTCACCCGCCAGGAACCAGCCGTCACCGCTCCGGCCTCTCCGAAGGACAACCCGGCTCGCCGGAAATCCTGCGGCGCATGCGGTCCCGGATTGCTGCGAGTGGCCCGGCGCAAGGGCGATGGTCGCTCATCCAGAGCCGTCTGCCCATCGCGTTGACGCCCACCCAGTGGAGCGCAAATATCACTCAACAGCTTCTCGCGCGCCATGGCGTCGTGATGCGCGAGACCGCTATCGCCGAAATGATTCCCGGCGGCTATCCCACAATTTACCCTGCGCTGCGCACCATGGAAGAAAGCGGGAAGATTCGCCGAGGCATGTTCGTCGCGGGAGTAGGCGCCGCGCAATTTGCGGTTCCACCGGCCGTGGACACGCTTCGCGGCCTGCGCGTATCCCCGATACCTCCGGAAGTCGTCTACCTTGCGGCCACTGATCCCGCGAATCCGTTTGGAACCTTGCTGCCATGGCCGCGTGCAGAGAACGATTCGGCAGCCGCTCCTCCAGGGCGTCACGCCATGGCGCGAGCGAGCGGCGCGGGAGTCATACTCATCAATGGGACTCTCGCAGCTTTTCTGCGCCGTCGCAATCCCGCGCTTCGTGTGTTTCTACCGGAGGACGAACCCGATCGCACCGCGTTCGCTCGCCGGCTCGCGAAAAAGCTGGCCGAGCTCGCGATTCGCCGCCAGACTTCGCGTTCGGGTCTACTGGTCCGCGCAATCAACGACTCGACGGCCCGCGCCCATTTCCTCGCACCATTCCTCAAGGAGTCGGGATTTGTGGACACCACATTGGGATTCCAGATGCGGAATGCAAGATCAATGGGCGCTCCAACTCGAGATCAGGATTCCATTGATGATCGCGATCGTCGGTTCGCATAGTTTTGACGGTGGTTGCAACAAAGCCGCGAACAAGGTTACACAGCAGCGTGCAGCGCTCCCATTCCTGCGTGGTTTACGCGGCGAGGAACTGCCTGATCAGGACGGCCGTATCGCCGGGATTCTCTTCCGGGAAGAAGTGGCCACCCTTTATCGCTTGCCCTTGCGCTCGCGGAGCCCATTGCCGCCAAATCCCTAGCGGCCCGCCGTCTTTTGAGTAGAGAGTGTCGAGCGGTCCACCCTCGGCCCACAGATGCAGCATCGGGCATTCGATTCGTTTCGATGCTTCCTTGTCAGCGCGATCGTGCTCCACGTCGATCGTTGCCGCGGCTCGATATTCCTCGCAGATCCCATGGACGCGAGCCGGATCGCGATAACTCGAAACGTATTCGTCGAGAATTTGCGGGCCGAAGGAGCCTTGTCCGAAGGGGTTATGGAAAACCGCCTCGGGTGCACCGAGCAGATAACTTTCTGGAAGCGGCCGTTGCTGCGAGAGCAAAATCCAGGGCCAATAGGTCCGAGCGAAG
>Ga0335074_10010863_pt1 | contig 12734 bp, 15 predicted proteins | sample Lox_Sample_23_FD_206715 | JGI IMG/M metagenome (GOLD analysis project Ga0335074, IMG submission 206715) | Soil microbial communities from Loxahatchee National Wildlife Refuge, Florida, United States - Lox_Sample_2.3 | ecosystem: Environmental > Terrestrial > Soil > Wetlands | place: USA...
GCAACGATATTTCGTCCACCGCCGAAGCCTACGCAAACGCGTATCTTGGCCCGGAAGGATTCGGTTGCGACGCGCTCACCGTTACGCCATATCTGGGGCGCGACAGCCTGGAGCCGTTCGCTGAAGCGTGCCGGAAAAACGGCAAGGGCATGTTCGTAGTGCTGAAAACGTCGAATCCGGGATCGAAGGATTTTGAAGATCAGGAACTCGCCTCGACGGGCCGGCCGCTCTACGAAAAGATCGCGGGCGTGTTGAATGAGCTGGGCGGCGCCGATTTGACGGGCGCATCGGGCTACAGCTCAGTGGGTGCCGTGATCGGCGCGACGTTTCCCGAAGAAGGCCGGCGACTGCGCGCACTGATGCCTCGCGCGTTAATTCTGGTTCCGGGCTACGGCGCGCAGGGCGGCAGCGCGAAAGCCGCGGCGGAATGCTTCAATGACGACGGGCTCGGCGCGGTGGTGAGTTCGTCGCGCGGGATCACGTATGGCTTCGATCGCGGAATTTCGCGCGAAGCATTCGTGCGCGCGGTTCGCGAGAAGACGCAGCGCATGGTGGACGAGATCAACGCTGCGGTGAAATCGAGTGTGGTTGCCTGATCAGCCCCGCAAATCGGCGAAAGCGGCTTCGATCTCCTGCTTTGCCGAGGGCGAAGGAACCGTCAGCGGCAGGCGCGGCGGCCCGCCGTAGTATCCGGCCAGATCCATCGCGTACTTGAGCCCGCCGATGCCGAACTTGGTAGTCACCAGCTTCGCGGGATGCCCGATGCGATTCTGCCAGTCGAGCGCGGCTTCGGGTTCGCGCGTGCGGTGCGCTTCCCAGATGGAGATGCAGGCGTAGGGCGCGGGATTGGCGAACGCTAGAATTGCCCCGCTGCATCCGATCGCAAGCGACGGCGCGAGCGTGGTGGCTGACCCGGTGAGCACCTGAAAGCCTTTCTTCGCCTCCCGCACCATCTGCAGAAGCTTCTCGACGTTGCCCGAGCTTTCCTTGATCCCGACGATGTTCGGGTGATGCGACAACTCCGCCACCGCTTCGGCAGCCATGTCAACGCCGGTGTTCTGCGGAAAATTGTAGAGCAGCACCGGAATCTTGGCCTGGTCGGCCACGGCGCGGAAGTACAGCATCTGCGTTTCGGCCTTGGTGAACTGATTCTTGAAGAACGACGGCGTCTTCACCAGCGCGGCTTTGTAGCCGATGTCGGCCGAGCGATTGGTCAGCGCAACGGTCTCGTGCACGCTATCCATGCCCGTTCCCGCGATGAGCAGTTTATCGGCCCCCGCCCATTGCGCCACCCATTCCCAGAGCTGAATTTTTTCGTCCGCCGAGAGCATCACGCTTTCGCCGGTGGACGCCGAGACGACGTAGCCCGCGAGTCCCGTGGCGTTCCATTTCTCGACGTTATGCTGGACTTTGATTTTCCACAGCTCGCCCTCGTGGTTGAAAGGCGTGGTGATGGGGCTAAAGATTCCTTGGAGTTTCATGGAGGGTGGGGGCGAAATAAATCGCCCCCGGATCGAGCGATGCTATTTTGCGATGTAGGTGATCACCAGCGTGTACAGAGCCAGGGACTCGATCAGCACGAGCCCGAAAATGAGTGCGAAGCGGATACCGCCCTGGGCTCCGGGATTGCGCGCCGAAGCTTCGCAGGCCGAAGCCGCGAGCTTGCCCTGGCCCAGACCGCAAAGGCCGGAAGCAATACCCATGGCCAGATAAGCCGCCGGCAGGTGCCAGTCGCCGCTGCCGCCGCCGGAAGCCGGGGTTTGCGCAAAAGTGGGGCTGGCCAGCGCCATCGCCAGGCCCGCCGCATACATCAGTTTACGTTTCATTCAACTTCTCCTTGTACGAAATTGTTCGCCAGTGGGTGGTTCCGTCCCGATCCTGGGGGATGAGGGGCTCACGCTTGCGAACGCGATAATGCCTTTAGTGTTCTTCGTGCGCCACAGCGCCACCGACGTAAATCATGGCGAGCAGCATGAAAATATAAGCTTGTAAGAATCCGACGAAAACGTGCAGGCCCATGAAAACGGCGGGCGCGATGAGGAATGTGAGCGACAGAAACGTCAGGGTTACCTTTTCGCCCGCGAACATGTTCGCAAACAGACGAACAGTCAGCGAGAGAGGACGCGCAAAGTGGCTGATGATTTCGATCACCACCATGAGCGGCGCCAGGAAAATCATGGGGCCCAGGAAATGCGCGAGATATTTGCCGACACCCTGTTCCCGCAAGCCCATCCAGTGATAGTAAAGAAACACGGCCACGGCCAGTCCCAGCGGCACGGCCACTGTCTGGGTCGGCGATTCAAATCCCGGGATGACCCCGATCAGGTTCATGAACAGAATAAAGACAAACAGCGCACCGAAAAAAGGCGCGTATTTCCGGCCGTGCTCTACCGCATCGTCGGTCTGGCCGATCACGAATTTATACATGGCCTCGAAGGTCAACTGGAGCTTGCCCGGATGTTCCACTGAAAGGCGCGAGCGCACGAGCGCGAACAGGACCAGGATGATGGCCACCACGAGAATTTCCATGGTGATCCAGTTTTCCCACGGGCGAACAGCATCGTGGGGAACGCCGAGGACGCGCCAAAGGGCATCTCCCGGCCCGGCCAGGAAGCGATTGAACAGAACGGTAGTCCAGACTTCGGATTCAGCTTGCATAAATGAGTTCGAAAACGAGCTCGAGGATTGCGGCCGCGCCCGAAACCAACAACCCCAACGCCGCGGCAGCGATATTTAATCCAAGAAACTTGATTATAACGTATGCGCCGGCCATCAGGAGGAGGGAGCGCAGCACGTAGAGCGCCGGCTTTTGCGTCTTCGGATTGGGTCCGATGGCGTCGGTGAAGCGGCGCCAGGCGCCGAAGCTGGCGTAGGAGATGGCCGCGCCGATGAGGAACGCCGCGCCGCTACCCAGGCCTTTCCAGATAGCCGCGCCGATTGCGCCCGCCACACCGAGCGACGGGATCAGCCAGCCGATCCGCCGCACGGCGCGGTCGTAGAACTCGGAATCATTTGGCTGGGTCATCCTTGCTCAATTCCCGGAACAGATCGATCATGCCGGCCACCACGCCGAGCAGTAGGAAGACGATCTTCAGAAAACCAGTGTGGAATAGTTTATCGAGCACGTAGCCGATCCCGAATCCCACCAGCACGGCGGCGGGGAGGACGAAGATCATGCCGTAGTATTTGCCGAGCTGGACGGGCAGGCTGTCTTTCTTAGGCATGCACTCGGCGTTTATTTTCCAGAATCGCAGCCGCTTGTTCGGCCGTCTCTTTGACCAGAAAACCCATTTTGGGATGGGTCGGCGTGATGTCGGCCTCGACTCCGAATTCTTCGAGAGTTTCAGTCGTTGTCGGGCCGATAGAGGCGATGGCCATCCGGCGCATCCCGCTTTGCATGGCGTCGGTCAGTCCCTCTTCGCCCGCGATGCGGAACAGATGCGGGATTTGAATGGACGTGGTGAACATGGCGACGTCGGCCTTTCCATCCGCGATCCGATGAATCGCCTCGCGCAGCGGGGCCAAATCTTCCGGCAGATCCCATTGATACACGCGCACGGTGGTCACGCGGGCGCCCCGCGCGCGCAGGGCATCCAGCAGCTCAGGGTTCGATTTGCCGTACTCCTGGACCGCGATTCGCTTGGCATTGTTGCACTCGGGGCGGCCTTCGAGCGCTGCCAGAAGCTCGCGCCAGGTATTGGGCTCGGGCGCGATGACGGCGACGGGCACTTTCATCTCGCGCAGCGCGGCCAGCGGCTTGGGGCCTCGCGCGGCCACGGCGATCTTGCGTAGTGCTTCAGAAAACTGGTCCTCGGGATAGCGCGCTGCGAGAACCTTATTGAGCGCGCGCGTGCCCACGCCGGTGAGGAAAATCGCCAGATCGAATTCGCCGCGAAACAATCGCTCGGCAAACTCGAACGCTTCGGCATTATTCTCGAGCGGCCCTTCGCGCATGGAGGGCGCGACGTAGGGATCGCCACCCTGGCGGCGGATCAGCTCGGCCATCTCCGTCGCGCGCCGGCTTTCGAAGCTGATCACGCGCAGGCCGTCGAAAGGCATCCACTCCAGCGTATCAGTCGCCGGATGCTGTCTTTGGTTTGCTTTGTTCCTTTTCGTACTGCTTGAGCACGCGATTGACGTACTGCACGGTCTCGGGATAAGGCGGCACGCCGTGATATTTGTCGACGGCTTCGGGTCCGGCGTTATAGGCGGCGACGGCCTTCGAGACCTGGTGCGGATCGTTCTCGTATTTTTCGAGCAGATCGCGCAGGTAGCGGGCGCCCGCGTCGGCGTTTTGCGCGGCGTCATGCGGATCGGCATTCAGCTCGGCGGCCGTCCTGGGCATGAGCTGCATGATTCCGATCGCGCCCTTGGGCGAAACGGCGTCCTGCCGATAGTTCGATTCGGCGCGCGCGACGCTATGGACAATGGCCGGCGGGAGACCGGCGTGCTGGGCGGCTTGAGTGACCAGTTCCTGCGGGGTCGCGGCAGGCTTCGGCGTGGGCGCGGCAGCGGGGGCTGGGGCAGGAGGCGGCGCGACGTAATCTTCCTGCTCGAACGACGCCACGCTGTTCGCGGGAATTTCGATCACGCCCTGGCTGGTCTGAAGCCGGATCGTAGCGCCATCGGTCGAGTGGCTGTCGGCGTGGATGCGAAAGCCGCTCGAAAGCACGGCGAATTCGCCGGCCTGCGCTGTGAGCGCAACCGCAACAAAACACAGCGCCAGCCTGGGAGGGCACAAAGTCACTTCAACCATTTTGACGCATTTTGGGCCTGGAGCGTGGAGAGCACGCCAGCTAGCGCCTTTTTGGCTTACCGGTTGCGTTATTCTGGGAGTTCGACGATGAGCCAGTTAGAAAATGTCGAGAATGCGGTCAGGCAGCTTACGGGCGAAGAGTTGCGAGCCTTTCGCGATTGGTTTGCGGAGTTTGATGCGAATGCCTGGGACCGGCAATTCGAATCCGACGTCCGCGGCGGAAAGCTGGATCAATTGGGAGAGCAGGCGCTTCAGGCCTATAAAGCCGGTAAAGCCACGGATTTGTGATCCACAAGGCGACGCCGGCTTTCTGGGCCGGTTACCATTCGCTCCCCGAGCAAATCCAGGAATTGGCCGATAAAGCGTTCGCACTGCTCAAAGAGGATTCCCACCACCCGTCCTTGCATTTCAAGAAGGCAGGTCGGTTTTGGTCGGCGCGGGTGGGCTTGCATCACCGTACGATCGGCATTGTATTGCCGAATGGCGTTCTTTGGTTCTGGATTGGAAGCCATGCCGATTACGACCGATTGATCGGTTAACCCTTGCAGCTACCAAATTGGCGGCCATGCGCATGATCCCGCTATATTGAAAGAGACGGGTTTCGCCGCCTCCTCGATCCTCCGAAGCTCCGCAATCTGAACCTTCGCGGGGGACGTGCACCCATCAAAGAAGCCATGCCGGAAAAGCAGTACGACCATAAACAGATCGAATCGAAGTGGAGCGAGCGCTGGGCCGACGGGACGCTCTTCCGCGCCGAGGACAGCTCGAGTAAGCCCAAATTCTACGTGCTCGAGATGCTGCCTTATCCCAGCGGCACTCTGCACATCGGCCACCTGCGCGTCTACACCATCGGCGACGCGCTCGCCCGCTACATGCGCATGCGCGGCTTCAACGTGCTGCATCCGATGGGCTGGGACGCCTTTGGTCTGCCGGCCGAAAACGCCGCCATAGCGAACAAGCGCGATCCGTATGAATGGACCATGCACAATATCGAGAACATGAAGCGGCAGCACCGGCGCATGGGCTTCAGCTATGACTGGTCGCGCGAGATCGCGACCTGCGATCCCGAATATTATCGCTGGAACCAGTGGTTCTTTTTGAAGATGCTGGAGCGCGGGCTGGCTTATAAGAAGTCCGCGCTGCTCAACTGGTGTGACGAGTGCGGGACCGTGCTCGCGAACGAGCAGGTGGTGGATGGATGCTGCTGGCGGCACGAATCGACGCCTGTGGAACAGCGCCAGATCGAGCAGTGGTTCCTGCGCATCACCGCTTACGCCGACGAATTGCTCGCCGGGATCGATGAGCTGGAGAGCAGTTGGCCCGAGCGCGTGCTGGTGATGCAGCGCAACTGGATCGGGCGCTCGGAAGGCGCCGAGATCGATTTTCATATCAAGTGCAGCGGCAAGCCGGTTCGCGTATTTACGACGCGCGTGGACACCATCTACGGCGCAACATGCGTGATTCTGGCGCCGGAGCATCCTTTGGTTGGCGAACTGGTGAAGGGCGACCTGAAGTCGCAAGTGAAGCAGATGATCGACCGGCGCGCGGCCAAGGGACCGGGCGACATCGAAAAAGAAGGACTGTTCACCGGCTGCCACGCTATCAATCCCTATAGCGGCGAGGAAGTGCCCGTCTGGATCGGCAATTTCGTGCTGATGGGCTATGGCACCGGCGCGATCATGGCCGTGCCCGCGCACGATCAGCGCGACTTCGAGTTTTGCAAGCAGTACGGGATTCCGATCCGGCCCGTCATTCGTCCGGAAGACGGCGCGCTCGCGGATCCGGCCACGATGAAAGAGGCCTCGGGCGACGACGGCATACTCGAAAAATCGGGGCCCTACACCGGCCTCGCGAGCGAAGAAGCCCGTCGCGTCATGAGCGCCAAGGCCGAGGCGGATGGCTTCGGCAAACCCGCCATCACGTTCCGCATCAAGGACTGGGGCATCTCGCGCCAGCGCTACTGGGGCACGCCGATCCCGGTGATCTATTGCCCCAAATGCGGCATGGTTCCGGTGCCGGAGAGCGACCTGCCGGTGGTCCTGCCGCTGAAAGTTCCGATCGGCGGCAAAGGCCGCTCGCCGCTTGAAAATGTCCCCGAATTCGTAAACGTGAAATGCCCCAAATGCGGCGAACCCGCCAGGCGCGAAACCGATACCATGGACACGTTTATCGATTCGTCCTGGTATTTTTACCGCTACTGCGATCCGCATAATTCGAGCGCCCCGTTCGATCCGAAGAAGATCGAGTATTGGTTCCCGATCGATCAGTACGTCGGCGGCGTGGAGCACGCCATCCTGCACCTGATTTATTTGCGTTTCTGGGGCAAGATGATGCGCGATATCGGGCTGGTGACGGACGGCGAGCCCGTGAAGCGCATGTTCACGCAGGGCATGGTGGTGAAAGACGGCGCGAAGATGTCGAAATCGCGCGGCAACGTGGTCAGCATCGATGAAATGGTGGAACGCTTCGGCGCCGATACGGGCCGCGTGTTCGAACTGTTCGCCACGTCGCCCGAGCGCGAGATGGATTGGACCGATTCCGGGGCCAATGGCGCCTACGGGTTCCTGAGCCGTGTTTATCGCTTCATCACGAGGAACATCGGGGCGGGCGCGCCGGAGTCCACTGCCGCCGATAAGGTCGCGCTGCGCAAGCTGCACCAGACGTTAAAGCTAATCACCGACGATTTCGAGGGCCGCTGGCATTTCAATACCTCGATCGCCGCGCTGATGGGCTTGATGAACGCGTTGACGGAGGTTGAGAAGGAACTCTCCGCCCGTGCGCTGGCCGAAATCATGGAAAAGCTCACGTTGATGCTGGAGCCATTCGCGCCCTATTTGGCCGAAGAGCTGTGGGAGGAGCAGGGCAAACCCGCTCCCGTCTTCCGCCAGCCCTGGCCCGCGTACGATCCGGAGCTCGCTCGCGAGGAAGAGGCAGAAGTGGTGATCCAGGTGAACGGCAAACTGCGCGGGCGGGTGAATGTTGCCTTCGGCACGCCGCGCGAGGCGCTCGAGAAAATCGCGCTGGCCGATAACAAGGTTGTGCCGTTGCTCGACGGCAAGCAGGTGGTGAAAGTGATCGTGGTTCCGGATAAACTAGTGAATATTGTCGTCCGGTAAGCTCACAATCGCCGTTCTCATTTCCGCCGCGTGCCTGCCGGCCCAGCCGGAGAAGAGCGCCTGGGAGGTGCTGAAGCCGGGCCTCACCGACAACAATCCTTTAACTCGCCGGCAGGCGGTGACCGCGACGGGATCGATCGGCCTCGATCCGGAAGCGATCCGGCTGGTCGAGACCGCGATGAAGGATGACAAGGATTCGCTGATTCGCGCGACGGCGGCGGCTGAGCTGGGCGAGATGAAATCGCGCGCTTCGATTCCGGCGCTGAGGGCCGCGCTCGACGATCCGGCCGGCGAAGTCGGGTTCGCCGCCGCCAAGTCGCTTTGGGACATGGGCGATAAGACCGGCCGCGGATTCATTGAGGATGTGGTCGCAGGGCAGCAGGCCGCTACCGACGGCGGCGTGCATGGCGCGCTGCACCGTGCCGACCGGCTGCGTCACGATCCCAAGCAGATGGCGATCATCGGGGCGAAGTCGGCGTCGGGGGCGCTTCTGGGTCCTTTTAATATCGGAGTGATCGCGGCCGAGCAGGTCTTCAAAGGCGGGGCAGAAGCGGCCCGGATGCAGGCGCTCAACCTGCTGGCCGAAGATTGCGACACCCAGACCTTCAAGCTGCTCGAAGCCGCAACCACCGACGACAAAACCTGGGCGGAGCGGGCAGCGGCGGCCAAAGCGCTCGGGCGCTGCGGCAATCCCGACGCGATTCCTAAGCTCGAAGAGAATCTTTCGAATTCGAATGTGGCGATCCGGTTTATGGCGGCGGCCGCCATCATCCGGTTGAGCCGCAAACCCCAAGGCGCGGCGTCAGCCGCCGTTTCGCGCTAGGTAGGCTTTTCGGGTCTCGGCGATCAGGTTGCGGGCCTCGATGGGGTCGCCCCAGCCCAGAGTGCTGGTGTCGCGGCCTTCCAATTCCTTGTAAATATTGAAGAAGTGCTCGATCGCGCGCCGCAGGTGCGGATAGATCTGGTCGAGCGTGTGGACCTGCTGGTAGACCGGATCGTGGTTCAAAACAGCGATGATTTTCTGGTCATTTTTGTTCTGATCGACCATTTTAAGCATGCCTACGGGCCTTATTTCGACCACACAACCGGTGAAAGTGGGGTCTTCGGCGAGCACTAACGCGTCCAACGGGTCGCCATCGGAGGCGAAAGTGCCGGGGATGAAGCCGTAATCGCCCGGATAGTGTACGGGAGAATACAAAACACGATCCAGGCGGAACGCGCCCAGCTCCTTGCTGTATTCGTACTTGTGGCTCGACCCTTTGGGGATTTCAACGACCATCCGGACGACCTCCGGGGTCTGGGGACCGGGATCGAGGTCGTACAGGGAGGGGGTCACGGAGTGAAGTCCCCCACTCTTAGTGGTGGCATCGCCAAACTATTCGGACTGCGAGGGTAAACACAAATAGTTCTTGCAATCTTTTTTATACTCGTGGCACAATTCCTTAAGGCCGAAAGTGGCCAAATCTGGACAAAAGTGGAACAAACGCCTCAGACAACGCCCGTGGAGCCTCCTCGCGGCTTCTTTGCGGCCCATGTGGACGACAAAGGCAGGCTCAAGTTCCCGGTGGAGTTGCAGCAGTATTTCGGCGCGATCCAGGAAGAGAAGTTCTTCGTGACCAGCGTCGACGGCCGCATAGCTCGAATTTACCCGATTTCGGTGTGGAAGGTAAACGAAAAAGTGCTGGAGGACCTGGCCACGGAGGATCCCGATGCGGCGGAGGACCTGGCGTTTGTGTCGAACGATTTCGGCGCCGAGGCCAAGATGGATCCGCAGGGGCGCATGACTCTGCCGACGGATTTGCGGCGGGCGCTCAGTCTGGAGACACAGGAAGTGCGGCTGGATTGCACGGGCGGCATCGTGAATGTCTACACCATGGCCGAGTACGACGCGCGCCGGCTGAGGGCGAGCGAAAATCTGGCGGCGAAGCTGAAGTCGGCCAGGCTGAAGGGATTCAAGTAGCAGTCATGTATGCACGTGCCGGTCATGCTCGGCGAATGCCTGGAGTACCTGAGGGTACGGCCGGACGGCGTTTATCTGGACGCGACAGCGGGATTGGGCGGGCATACGGGCGCGATTGCCGGGCGGCTGAGCACCGGTTTTGTGATCGCGAACGACCGGGATGCCGAGTCGCTCGAGATGGCCAAGCGGAACACGGCGCAGTGGGGCGACCGGATTCGGTTTCACCAGGGCAAGTTTTCGGAGTTGTCCGGCGCGCTGGCTGCGTGCGGAGTGGAGCGCGTGGACGGGCTGCTGGCGGATTTGGGCGTCAGCCGTTATCAACTGACGGAGCCCGAGCGCGGGTTTTCGTTGATGGCGGACGGCCCATTGGACATGCGGCAGGATCGCGGCCAGGAGCTGACCGCGGACGAGATTGTGAACTTTACATCAGAAAAGGAACTCGCCGACCTGATTTACCGGTTGGGCGAGGAAAGGAGGTCGCGGAGAATCAGCAGAGCAATCGTGCGGGCACGGCCGATCCACTCGACACAGCGACTGTCGCGTGTGATCGAAGTGGCCGTGCCCCGGACGACCAAGATCCATCCGGCCACGCAGACGTTCCAGGCGCTGCGAATGGCGGTCAACGACGAGCAGGGGGAGTTGGAGCGCTTGCTCGCGCTGGCGCCGGATCTGGTGCGGAGCGGGGGGCGGATCGTGATTTTGTCGTTCATGTCGCTCGAAGATCGAAAGGTGAAGCAGAGCTTTCAGGCGCTGGCGCGCGCGCATGGTGCGGAGATCCTTACCAAGCACGTGGTCAGGCCTTCATCAGAGGAAACGAACAATAACCCTCCCTCGCGGAGCGCCAAGCTCCGGGCGGTGGAGATGAAATGATTGAGAGCGAAAAATAGATGGCAACTCTCGCAGCTAGATGGGATCGTTACAACACGTCCTACAATCCCAGGGACGGCAGGCCGCATGTTCTGGCGAACGAGGATCCCTATGAGGTTCCCGCTTTTCCGAACGAAGATGTGTTTCTGTACGTCAAGCACATCGACAACACGCGCGTCCTGCGCGAAGCGGATCCGGCCGCGCGGAAGATCTGCTGGCGGCTGATCGGTTCGTCGTTCGCCTTTGCAATCGTAGTGATCGCGCTGCTGCTGCCGACGCTGAACCGCCTGATGGCGGGCTACAAGATGGAAGCGCTACGGCAGGAACGCCAGCGTCTGGAACTGGACCGCGCCGCGCTCGAGCTTCAGGAGACCAAGCTGCTGAGCCCGGCCCGGCTGGAAGAACTGGCGCGGATGCAGCGCTTCGTCGATCCGGCGCCGGAAGCGGTGGTCTATCTGGACGGCGCCAAGAGCGACCAGATCCTGGCGAAGAAATAAGGGCTGCGCTCGCTTACGCGCGTGGATAGACATGGATCCGCTCCTAGCCACAAAACGGGTACACATCGTGGTTCGCCTGGCCTTTCTCTGGGCGGCGCTGATCGTGGCGCGTTTGATCCAACTGCAAGTGGTGCAGCACGCGAAGTTCGCCGAAATGGCGCGCGATCAGCAGCAAAAAGAGCAGGAGATCCGTGCGCCGCGCGGAGCGATTCTGGATCGCTACGGCCAGCGCCTGGCGATGAGTCTGCCCGCGGAATCGGTGGTGCTCGATCCGCTGCGCGTGCCCGATTTGTCGGTAGCCGCTGATATTCTTTCGAAAGTTCTGAACCTGGATCACGCCGATCTGTTGTTGAAACTGAGGACGGCGGCCGAAGATCGCCGCGGTTTTCTCTGGGTGAAGCGCAAGATCACGCGCGAAGAGGCCAAGCGGCTGCGCGATCTGAACCTGGAATGGATCGAGTTCCGCACCGAGAGCGAGCGGTTTTATCCCAACCGGTCGCTGGCGGCGCACGTCATCGGCAGCGTGGACTTTGCGGAGTCCGGCAACGGCGGCGTAGAGCAGAGCCTCAACGATCAGCTGGCCGGACATACGGGCGAGCTGCTGGTGACCGAGGATGTGCAAAGGCGCGGCTTCGCATCGCAAGTGGAAGACGAGGCCCAGCCCGGGCAGGACATCCGGCTCACGATCGATTCGCGGATTCAGTTCGTCGCCGAGCAGGAGCTGGCCAAGATGGTGGGGCTGCATCACGCCAAATCGGGAAGCCTGGTGGCGATGGACCCGCGCACGGGCGATATCCTGGCGCTGGCGAACGTCCCGACCTTCGACCCCAATGAGCCGCCCAAGCCGGGCAGCCTGCGGGCACGGGAAAACCTGGCAGTGTCGGCGCCGTTTGAGCCGGGCTCGGTTTACAAAGTGATCACGCTTTCGGCGGCGCTCGAAACCACGTCGCTGCGTCCGGAATCGATCATCAACTGCGGCAACGGCAGCATCACTTTATTCGGCCGCGTGATTCACGACCACAGCCGGTACGCCGCGCTCAGCATGGCGGACGTACTGGCGCGGTCGAGCAACATCGGCGCCATCAATATCGGCCTGCAGGTGGGCGACCGGAACATGTACAACTACATCCGCCGCTTCGGATTCGGAAAGAAAACCGGGATTCCGCTGCCCGGCGAATCGGCGGGGATGGTAAGGCCGCTGCGGGTGTGGCAAAAGAGCTCCATCGGATCAGTGGCGATGGGGCACGAGGTGGGCGTGACGGCGCTGCAACTGGCGCAGGCCGCGACCGTGATCGCGAACGGCGGCTTTTTGATGAAGCCGCGGCTGCTGATGGATGCGCCGCAGTCGGCTCCGGTGCGGGTGCTTCGGCCGGAAACGGCGATCACGATGCGCAGCATGATGGAAGGCGTGGTGCTGAAGCCTTACGGAACGGGCCACAAATACGCGCAACTGGTGGGCTACACATCGGCCGGCAAAACGGGCACAGCGCAGATTTACGACAACCATCTGCACATGTACACGCATACCTATAACGCGT
>Ga0335074_10010865_pt1 | contig 12734 bp, 9 predicted proteins | sample Lox_Sample_23_FD_206715 | JGI IMG/M metagenome (GOLD analysis project Ga0335074, IMG submission 206715) | Soil microbial communities from Loxahatchee National Wildlife Refuge, Florida, United States - Lox_Sample_2.3 | ecosystem: Environmental > Terrestrial > Soil > Wetlands | place: USA: Florida...
GGTACCCGGACCCGGCCCATCTTGGATACCTGGGCCGAGGTGAAGCCGGGGAACCCGATTCCTGCCTGCTTGCGCACCAGGCTGTGCGCGCCGTCGCAGCCGGCCAGGAAGCGGGTGCGCAGCTGGTAGCCGCCGTCGGGGCCGCGGACCTCGAGCGTGATCGCTTCCTCGGCGGGGGTCAGTGCTGTGATCTCGTGGCCGCGGGTGACTGTGCCGCCAAGCTCGGTCAGCCGTTGCTCCAGGAACTGCTCGAGCTTTCGCTGAGGGATGGCCAGGACGTCGAGAGGGCTGGTGCCCAGGCCGCCGAAGTCCAGCTGCACCGGGCCGAACGCGAAGCCGGGCACCGGGCCCGCATATGTGGCCTGCGCCCGAAGCGGCTCAAGCAGGCCGCGGAAGTCGAGCATCGGGACGATCTGGCCGAACAGGCCGTTGCCCCTGGGGATCTCGCTGATGGCCGGAAGCCGCTCGAGGACGACCGGAGTGACGCCTGCCAGGCACAGCTCGATGGCAAGCAGCAGACCGGCCGGGCCAGCGCCGGAGATGACAAGATCGGTATCGAAGCGCTGGTCCATGCCCGGCGCCGCTAGTGGAGGGCCTTGTAGACGGCCACCGCGAGCACGACCGCGACCGCGACGACCCGGAGTCCGCGGCCGCTAGCCGAGATGCGCGGCCAGGAGATAGCTGCCAGCCAGGCCAGCGCCGCCGCGACGACGACGAGGGCAGCCGCCGCGGCCGGGCCATGCATGGCCAGCCCGGCGACCAGGAAGACCACGAGGACGACCGGCGCAACCCAGACCGGCAGCTGGTGCAGGAAGATCAGCAGCCGGGCGCTGCGCCGCTCAGTGGTCTGCCGGCCCGGTGTCGCGTTCGGCGTGTACAGGGAGGTGCCGCGGGGCAGCGGGCGGGTCCGCGGCCGTGTCCGCTGCCGGGTTGGCCGGCTGGGGGCCATGCCTGCTCTCCCTCCGCCTGCCCGCTCCGGGCAGCTGCGCTGGCTCAGATCGCCGATCGCGATCCGCTCGCCGCCCAGGTTACCGCCGGTCACCGAGCTTGCAGGTCATGGTGAACTGAGGCGTCGAGCAGCCACGAGGCAGCCATGGGAGAGCGGTCAGCTTGACGCTCTGGACCGCACCTGAGCGCGGTCAACCGCTTCCGGGTGCCGACCGGTAATAGGCAGGCGTACTCGCTTTCAGGTGCACTAAGATTGCGGGCACCGCCGCCCCCTTGACCGGGCTTTATGCACGCTACCCGCAGCCCGCCGACCGCCAGCCGGATGGAGACCCTCAGATGGCACGACGCAGCGACCGCATGGAAACCATCGTCAGCCTGTCTAAGCGGCGGGGCATCGTGTACCCGTCCAGCGAGATCTACGGTGGCCTCCGCGCCGCCTGGGATTACGGCCCGCTGGGCGTCGAGATCAAGAACAACATCAAGCGCCAGTGGTGGCGCTCGATGGTCCAGCTGCGGGACGACATCGTCGGCCTCGACTCCAGTGTCATCCTGGCGCCGGAGGTCTGGCAGGCCAGCGGCCACCTGACCGAGTTCACCGACCCGCTCACGGAGTGCCAGGCGTGTCACTTCCGCTTCCGCGCCGACCACCTCATCGAAGCGTACGAGGAGAAGCACGACGGTGCCGCGCCCGAGCACGGGCTGGCCGACCTGGCCTGCCCGCACTGCGGCACCAGGGGCGCGTTCACCGAGCCGCGGAACTTCAACGGCATGCTGCGGACGTATCTGGGCGCGACCGAGGACGAGTCGGGGCTGGCCTACCTGCGACCGGAGACTGCCCAGGGCATCTTCATCAACTACAAGAACGTGCTGCAGACCTCGCGGAAGAAGGTGCCGTTCGGCATCGGGCAGATCGGCAAGTCCTTCCGGAACGAGATCACGCCGGGCAATTTCATCTTCCGCACCCGTGAATTCGAGCAGATGGAGATGGAGTTCTTCGTGAAGCCGGGCACCGACGAACAGTGGCACGACTACTGGATCGGGGCACGGGAGGAGTGGTTCCTCGACCTCGGCATCGGCCAGGAGAACCTGCGTCGCTACGAGCACCCCGACGAGAAGCGGTCCTTCTACTCGAAGCGCACTGTCGACCTGGAGTACCGGTTCGACTTCCCCGGCAGCGAGTGGGGCGAGCTAGAGGGCCTCGCCAACCGGACCGACTACGACCTCGGCGTGCACAGTAAAGCGTCCGGGCAGGACCTCAGCTACCTCGACCCGGAGACCAACGAGCGGTACACGCCGTACGTCATCGAGCCGGCTGTCGGGGTCGACCGGTCGATGCTGGCCTTCCTGCTGGAGGCCTATACCGAGGACGAGGCCCCGGACGCCAAGGGCAAGCTGGAGAAGCGCACCGTTCTGCGGCTCGATCAGCGGCTCGCCCCGGTGAAAGTCGCAGTGCTGCCGCTGTCGCGCAACGCCGACCTGTCACCGAAGGCCCGCGACGTCGCCGCTGTGCTCCGGCAGAACTGGAACACCGAGTTCGACGACGCCAGCGCCATCGGGCGCCGGTATCGCCGTCAGGACGAGATCGGCACCCCGTACTGCGTCACCGTCGATTTCGAGTCGCTGCAGGACCAGGCCGTGACTGTCCGCGAGCGGGACTCGATGAAGCAACAGCGTGTCGGTATCGACGGCCTCGTTTCCTACCTCGCCGAACGCCTGACGGGCTGCTGAGCTGGGCGCGCGGCTGTCGATGGTCAGAAGACCACGCTGACTACTGTCGGCACGCCCGGCAGCGGCGTGAAGCGGTTACCGCGCAGCACGCCGACGGTCGCGCGCGAACCCGAGTGCGGACCGCTGGTCAGGCTGGCGTAGACAACCAGCACGCTGCCGGACGTGTTGCTCCAGATCGCCGACTCGTCGGCGCTGTGGACCGGCCAGAATGCGCCGATCTCCTGGCCGGAGACCGCCGAGAACTTCTGGAATTCGCCTCCGATGGCCGGGATCTCTGCTTCGAGCACGTTCATCGGCACGACGAGTGTCCGGCCGTTGCCGGAGAGTATGCCCGCCCCGGCGATCCGGAACGGATCATTCTTCGAGCCGGCCGGCACCACGAGACGACTCTCGGCAGCCAGGCTGCCGCTGGCCGCGTGAGTGTTCAGCAGGTAGACACCCTGCGTGGCCTTCGGGATCCAGGTAATCGCGAGCATGCCGGTCGCCGACCAGGAGATGGAGTTGTTCTCGAGGTAGGCGCCGATGAGCGAGCCGCGACCCTGCCAGATCCTCAGCAGCTGCGCATCCAGCGAGTAGAGGCGGACCTGGAACACGCTGTCGTTCAGACCGGTCCTGACGGCGACGGCAAGCTCAGTTCCGCTGGGCGAGAGCGCAAAGTCCTCGAGCACCGTGCGGTCGGTGAACGCCGGGATGGGCAGCGGCCACAGCTTCAGCGTGCCGAGCGCCGGACTGAACCGCGCAACGTAGAGCTTCATGATGCTTCCGCCTGCGGAACCCGGCTGATCGCGCCATGCGGCGAGCACGAACGTGCGGTCGTCGCCAGCGCCGCTGGCGGCTGCGAACGAGACATACGGCGCAGGCGGCCGGGCGACGGCGAGCTTCGCGCCCGTCAGGGTCTGTTTCACGACTGCGTCTGGCACTCCGAAGCGCACCTGGCCGCCGACGATGACCTCGGGCTTGCCGGCGAGTTCCAGCCGATACCGCGGCACGCCGTGATCTAGGACAGGGCCACTGCCGGACGTCGGCCGGGGTGGTGGTGGCGGCGCCTGGTGGCCGGCGACGGCGAACGCGATAGCGGCGATGGCGATCACCGCAGCGGCCGCTACTGCCGACAGCAGAGATCGCCGGTGCCGCAGGCGGACCCGGCGCCGGCCGGCGCTCACCCTGGCCAGCTCGTCCTGGATGGCAGCTGGCACCGCGTCAGCGTCCTCGGCCTGCCGGGCGAGCGCGCCGAAAGCTGCCCGGATGTCATCCTCGGTACGCATCAGATTCCCCCGTGCACTGGCGTTGTGAACTCAGACTGCTCAGGGCGCAGCTCGATGCGCAGCGCGGCGAGTGCGCGCGAGGCATACGCACGAACCGTGGCCGGCGCGCACCCGAGCAGTTCGGCGATCTCGGCATCGCTGCGGTCCTCGTAGTAGCGCAGCGCCAGCACGGCGCGCTGCCGGCGCGGCAGCTTCCCGATCTCAGCGAGCATGGCCGCATGCTCCGCGTATTCGGCCGCGTGATCGGCCGTCAGGTCCAGGGCGGGAACGGGGTTAGCAGCGGCGACTGTCCGCCAGGAGCGACGCCGCCAGGACAGGAACTCGTTGAGCACCATCTTGCGCACGTACATCTCGGGCCGGTCCAGTCCGGCGATCTGATCCCACCGGCCGTGCGCGCGGATGAGGACTTCCTGCGTGATGTCCTCGGCTGTTGCACGCTGCCCGGTCAGCACTGTGGCGAACGCCAGGAGCGCGGGCAGCCGTTCCGCTGCGAACTCCTCGAACGTCATGCCGCCTCCGTGCCTCGGCTCTCCCTCTGTAGACGCATCGAGCCAGTCCGAGTGCTGCGCGCGGCCGCGAAGTTGTCCGGCTCAACCAGCCGCGCTACGGTCCGGTGATTGCGTCGAGCACGGTGTCGGTGAGCTTCTCGCCGGGCGCGGCGTCCGGCAGCCGAGGGCAGCGCCGGAACACCTCGGCCGCTGCCTGGTGGAATCCGTCCGGTAGCCCGGCTGCGGCCATCGCGTGCGCGATCTCGTCCATCTCGCCAACCCACCGCCAGCCGCTGGTCACGCCTGCCTTCGCGGCGCGGTCCGACCGTTCGGCGAGCCCGGGCTGGGAGAGCTCCCACTCGTCCAGCAGCTGATCCTCGACGCCCTCGGCTCTGGCCAGCGACCGGGCCCCGAGCAGCAGCGCGGAGGTGCCCTTGGTCCAGGCGGCGTAGGCCATCTTGATCGCGGAGGCCGCGACCGGGGATCCGCCAGTGACCCGCGTACCGAGCGGGCTGCCCTCGAAGAGCGCGGCGATCCGGCCGGCCTGGTCGCCGGACAGGTACAGGCGCGTCGTGCCGGGTTGCACCGGCGGCGCGCCGATGATGCCGCCGTCTACATACTGGCCGCCGTTCTCCGTGATGAGCTGGGCGACCTCACGGGCGGTATCGGGCGAGATGGCGTTGGCGTCCAGGTACAGGCCGGTGAAGCCGTGCACGGCCCAGGCGACGTCCAGAGCGGCGTGCGGCGGGCAGATCGAGATGATCACGTTCGCCCGGCTGGCGAGCGTGCGCGGGGTACCCGCATCGGTCAGGCCGGCCGCTCGTGCTCGTTCGGCCGTGTCGGCACTCCTGCCCTGCGATGCCCACAGGACTGTGTATCCGGCGCTGGTGAGGCAGCTGCCGACGGCCGCCCCCATGTCGCCCGGATTCAGCAGCCCGATGATCGTGCTGTCAGCCATGCCTGCCATTGTCGCCCATCCTGTCTCGCTGGGTCTCGGCTCAAGATGTTGTGCCCGGCTCGGGCGACCGTCGTACCAGCAGCGCGCCGAGGTCGATAGGCTCAGAATCGAGGGCCGCCAGGCCGCTGAACACTGAGCCGCGTCTACGCCGGAGCCACTGCGCCGGGCGGGCGGCGATTCCGAGGAGTGCGTGCAGTGCCGAAGCTCGTCTACGACTTCACCGAGGGCAACAAGGACCTGAAGGACCTGCTGGGCGGCAAAGGGGCCAACCTGGCGGAAATGACTAACCTGGGCCTCCCGGTTCCCCCTGGTTTCATCATTACCACCGACGCCTGCCGCTTCTTCCTGCAGCACGGCTCCGTACCTGACGGCCTGGCTGCCGAAGTGAGCGAGCATCTCGGCCAGCTCGAGGCGAAGATGGGCCGCAAGCTCGGCGACCACGCCGACCCGCTGCTCGTGAGCGTTCGCTCCGGGGCCAAGTTCTCGATGCCCGGCATGATGGAGACCGTACTCAACATCGGCCTGTCCGATGACTCCGTCCACGGCCTGGCCAAGCAGGCCGGCAGCGAGCGGTTCGCCTGGGACTCCTACCGGCGGCTGATCCAGATGTTCGGCAAGACTGTGCTGGACATCGAGGGCCACGAGTTCGAGCAGGCCATCGACGCGGCCAAGCAGGCCAAGGGGACGAAGAACGACCTCGACCTGGACGCCGAGGACCTGCAGGGCCTGGTGGAGAGCTTCAAGGCCATCGTCAAGGACCAGACCGGCCGGGACTTCCCGCAGGAGCCGCGCGAGCAGATGGACCTGGCTGTCCAGGCCGTATTCAACTCCTGGAACGCCGACCGCGCCATCCTGTACCGGCGCCAGGAGCGCATCCCGGCGGACCTTGGTACTGCGGTCAACATCGTCGCCATGGTGTTCGGCAACCTTGGCATGGACTCGGGCACGGGCGTCGCGTTCACCCGCGACCCCGGCAGCGGGCAGCAGGGCGTGTACGGCGACTACCTGCAGAACGCGCAGGGCGAGGACGTGGTGGCCGGCATCCGCAACACCGTGCCGCTGCAGGACCTGGAGCGAATCGACGCCAAGTCCTACGCCGAGCTCATGGGCATCATGGCCACGCTCGAGAGTCACTACAAGGACCTGTGTGACATCGAGTTCACGATCGAGCGCGGCAAGCTGTGGATGCTGCAGACCCGTGTCGGCAAGCGGACCGCCGCGGCGGCCTTCCGGATCGCGACGCAGCTCGTCGACCAGGGCCTGATCGACCTGGACGAGGCGCTTACCCGGGTGACCGGCAGCCAGCTCGCCCAGCTGATGTTCCCGCGGTTCGACGCGGGCTCTGATGTCACCAAGATCACCAAGGCGGTCAGTGCGTCGCCCGGCGCTGCCGTCGGCAAGGTGGTGTTCGATTCCGCGACAGCAGTCGAGTGGGCGGGCCGCGGGGAGCAGGTCATCCTGGTCCGGCGCGAGACGAACCCGGACGACCTGCACGGCATGATCGCGGCGCAGGGAATCCTCACCAGCCGCGGCGGCAAGACGAGCCACGCGGCCGTGGTGGCCCGCGGCATGGGCAAGACCTGCGTCTGCGGCGCCGACGAGCTCGAGGTCGACGTGAACGGCCGCACGTTCACTTCGGCCGGCGGCCTGACGGTCTCCGAAGGAGACGTCATCTCCATCGACGGCACTTCGGGGCAGGTCTACCTGGGTGAGGTCGCGGTCGTCCCGTCGCCGGTCGTCGAGTACTTCGAGGGCAGCCTCGACCCGTCCTCCGACGAGCTCGTCGAGGCGGTGCACCGGCTGATGAGCCACGCGGACGCCCGGCGCCGTCTCGGCGTGCGGACCAACGCCGACAACGGCGAGGACTCGGCCCGCGCTGTCAGGTTCGGAGCGCAGGGTATCGGCCTGTGCCGGACGGAGCACATGTTCCTGGGCGAGCGGCGGCAGCTCGTCGAGCGGCTCATCCTGGCTGAGGACGAGACGACCCGGCAGTCGGCGCTGGACGCGCTCGAGCCGCTGCAGCGGGGCGACTTCGTGGAGATCTTCGAGGCGATGGACGGGCTGTCGGCCACGATCCGGCTGCTCGACCCGCCGCTGCACGAGTTCCTGCCCGACATCACCGAGCTGTCAGTGAAGATCGCCGTGGCCGGGGACAGCGCCGCCGACTCCGACCGGAGGCTGCTCGAGGCAGTGCGGAGGCTGCACGAGCAGAACCCGATGCTCGGCCTGCGCGGTGTCCGCCTCGGCCTGGTCATCCCCGGCCTGTACCAGATGCAGGTCCGGGCGATCGCGCACGCGGCGGTTGACTGGGTCAAGGCGGGCGGCACCCCGAAGCCGGAGATCATGATCCCGCTGGTCGGGGCCGTTCAGGAGCTTGAGGCCGCGCGTGAGGAGACCGAGAAGGTGCTCGCCGAGGTCGCGGCGGAGACCGGCACCACGGTGCCTACGCTGATCGGCACCATGATCGAGGTTCCGCGGGCCGCGCTGACCGCCGGCCAGATCGCCCAGGCGGCCGAGTTCTTCTCGTTCGGCACGAACGACCTGACCCAGATGGGCTGGGGCTTCTCGCGCGACGACGTGGAGGGCTCGTTCTTCGGCCGCTACATCGACCTCGGCGTGTTCGGTGTGTCGCCGTTCGAGACGATCGACGCCGATGGCATCGGCCGCCTGGTGAAGATCGCCGTCGAGGAGGGCCGCGCCACCCGGCCGGACCTGAAGATCGGCGTCTGCGGCGAGCACGGCGGCGACCCGGACTCGGTGCACTTCTTCCACGCCGCCGGGCTCGACTACGTGTCCTGCTCGCCGTTCCGGGTGCCAGTGGCACGGCTCGAGGCCGGCCGCGCCGCGGTGCTCGATGCCGCCGGGGGCAGCGACAGCAGGTGACAAGTGTGCTCGGCGGCGCCATCGCGGATGGCGGCTACGACAGCCTGGCGACGGCGCGCTGGGCGTCCGAGCCGCCGAAGCACGCGAACGGCGCTGGCAGTTCCGGGCGCGGTCCCTTCACCCGGGACCGCGCCCGGGTCCTGCACAGCTCCGCCCTCCGGCGCCTGTCCGCCAAGACACAGGTCGTCGCCGTCGGCTCCGGCGACTTCCCGCGTACCCGGCTGACCCACTCGCTCGAGTGCGCGCAGATCGGCCGCGAGCTCGGCGCCGCGATCGGCTGCGACCCGGATCTCGTCGACGCGGCCTGCCTGGCGCACGATCTCGGCCACCCGCCGTTCGGCCACAACGGCGAGGCGGCCCTGGCTGAACTCGCTGTCGACTGCGGTGGTTTTGAAGGAAACGCGCAAAGCCTCCGGCTGGTCACCCGCCTCGAGGCGAAGGTGCCGGGGGCCGGCCTGAACCTGACCAGGGCGACGCTCGACGCGACGCTGAAGTATCCGTGGGTCGGCCCTGCGGAGGGCGCGGCCGGTGCCATCGGATTGCGGCCTGGTGACCCGGAACCGGCACGGGCGGCGAGCAAGTTCGGCGCATACGCCGACGACGCGGTGGTGTTCGGCTGGATCCGGGACGGCGCTCCGGTCGGCCGGTCCTGCCTCGAGGCGCAGGTGATGGACTGGGCCGACGATGTGGCGTACTCGGTCCACGATCTCGAGGACGGCCTGCACGCCGGGCTCGTCACGCTGCCGCAACTGCGCTCAGCCGCCGAGCAGCAAGCCGTGGCCCGGCTGACTCTCACGGCCTACTGCCGTCCGGGGTTCACCACGGCGGAGGAACTAGTCGAGGTGTTCGGCGACCTGCTGGCGCTGGACTGCTGGCCCCGTGAGTTCGACGGCTCTCAGGCGGCGTCGGCCGCGGTGAAGAACCTCACCAGCGTCCTCATCGGCCGCCTCTGCGGCGCCGCCGAGAACGCGACCAGGCCAGCCGGAGCCCCGCCGCTCAGCCGGTACGCGGCCGATCTCGCGGTGCCGCGCCGGCAGCGGCTCGAGTGCGCGATGCTCAAGGGCGTGACGGCCCGCTACGTGATGTTCCGTACTGGCGCCGAGGCAGCCCAGGCCCATGAGCGCGCGGTGATCGCCGAGCTCGCTGCCGCGGTGCTCGAGGGCGCTCCGGCAACGCTGGATCCGGCGTTCAGGCCCGAGTTCGGGGCGGCGGCCGACGACCGGGGCCGGCTCCGCGTGGTAATCGATCAGATTGCCTCGCTCACCGACACCTCCGCACTGGCCTGGCACCACCGCCTGCACACCGCCGGCACCTGACGGCGTCTTTGCGTGAGAGAAGGGAGCGGTCATGCGAGTGGCGGTACTCGCGGACATTCACGGTAATCTTCCGGCGCTTGAGGCGGTGCTCCGCGACGTCGAGGCCGCGGATGTCGATGCGGTCGTACTGAACGGCGACCTCGCCGACGGCCCGATGCCCGCCGAGACCATGGACACCCTGGAGCAGCTCGGCGAGCGCGCCATCTGGGTGCGAGGCAACTCCGACCGCTCGCTGGCCGAGGCATTCGATGGCACCTTTCAGCCCACCGGCCTGGCCGCGAACGCGCCGCCGGAGTATTACGCCTGGTGCGCCCAGCGGATCACGAAGGCTCACCGGGACAGGCTCGCCAGACTGCCGCTCTGCGTCACCCTCGACATCGACGGGCTCGGACCGGTGGCGTTCTGCCACGGCACCGCCCGGGACGACAACGAATTCCTGCTGGTCGACAGCCCCGTCAGTCAGTACCGGGACGCGTTCGCCAGCACGCCAGAGCGGACGGTGGTGATCGGGCATACACACATGCCCTTCGACCGGCTCGTCGATACCCGGCGCATCATCAACCCGGGCTCCGTCGGCCTCCCCTACGGGCACGCCGGCGCGGCCTGGGCGCTGCTCGGCCCGGACGTGATCCTGCGCCGCACTCTCTATGACAGCCGGGCCGCCGCCGCCGCGCTGTCGGCGGCCGCCGGTGACCTGCCCGGCATCGAGTTCGCCACCGGCGTCATCACCGACGGCGTGAGCGACGCCGAAGCACTAGAGGAATTCACCCGGGCGGTCGAGCAGCAGGCTTCGCACTGGGCGCCTGCGGACACCGCACGCGAGTGAGGATGCCGCGACCAGGTCAGGCAGGCGGAAGTGAGGCGATCCGCTCGCCGCATTGCGCCACGTCGTAGCCCGGCAGGCTGGCCAGCTGCCCGAGCAGCCAGGACGAGGACAAGGCCCGCAGCAGGCCCTGCACCTCGCGCGTCCCGGTCCGCCCGGCCGGGATGATCAGGTCGAAGCGTTCCTCGGTGAGTGGCACGAAGGTCAGCCCGTAGGCAAGCGCTGCGGGTTCACTGGCAATGCCCGCGTCGGCCAGCCCGGCAGCGATGGCCGCTGCTACCTCCAGGTGACCGGTCGCCCTGGTGCCGTAGCCGGCCAGGTCGGATCCGCTCACGCCGAGTCCGGATAGCTCGCGGTCGAGGACGCGCCGCGCCTCTGCGCCTGGCTCCCTGTTCACCAGCCGCAAGCCCGCCGCGGCCACGCTGGCCAGGTCCGTTACCCCGTGCGCCAGTTCGGGCCGGAGTACCAGGCCCTCGCGCCAGGAGGTGAAGCCGATGACGTCAGCGCCGTCGTGCAGCAGATCCCTGGCCGGGCCGGTGTTGTAATCGCCGGACTGGCCGCGCAGATGCGCGCCGGCCGCATGCACCAGGCCGTCTGCCGCCAGCGCGAGCGCCTCCTGGCTGCCGCACGGCCACCACAGGAATTCCACGGGCGGATCGAGCAGGCTCAGCGGGAGCTCCAGCAGGGGGAGTGCCGGATCACAGCCAGCCACGACCAGGGTCGGACGCTGCGGTCCCAGCGGAGTGACCTTCCGCGGTCCGCTGACCCGGCCGCCGGCCGGCGCGAACCCCGCCCTGGTGACTGTGGCGCCCGTCAGCGGCAGCGCGACGAATGTCTCTCCCATCGCAGCGAGCGACACCCGGCTGCCCTCACCGCCGAGCGGGGCCAGCGGGCGCACCGCCACCGACGGCTCGGGGATAGCGGGCCCGAATAGCTCTTCTACCGTCAGGCCGAGTGCCCGCGCGAGCGTCAGCGCGACCCGCAGCGACGGGTCGGACAGCCCGGCTTCGACTGCCGAAACTGCCTGCCGCGAAACCCCGGCCATCCGAGCGAGCTGGTACTGAGAGAACCCTCTCGCCTGACGGGCGAGCCGCAGCTGCGCGCCAGCTCGTCCGGTACTCGGGTGCTGCGCGCGGCCGTCGTCGCCATCGCCGGGCCGACCGGGCAGACCAAGCTGGCCGGGCGGACCATGTTCGCCTGGCGGACCGTCGACTCGAGACTTCATGGCCCGGTCAGCCTACGCGAAGCGTCGTCGCCCGGTCCGGCGCAGCGAGCGGCTGCCGTCACACCAGATCCGCGGTATCGCCGCGAGTCTCACTGACCGCTTCCGTTGACCAGACCGATACGGCTTCGGAGCCCGTTTCCACCCTGCATGCGGCGCCGATGCTGAGGTCGGGCAGGTCGAGACACCGGGCCCGGAGCTCGATGCCGGAGGACATCTGCACCACAACTTCGACGGTGCGGCCTAGGTCGATGATGTCGGTCACGCGACCGCTGCCGAGGTCCACGCCTGAGCCACCGGCGCTGGCCGGTGCCGGTGCCGGGCGGACCCGGAGGGCCTCGGGCGGCACCTGCCACAGCAGCTGAGCGCCGGCCGGCAGACCGGTGGCGACGCCGACCGGGACGCCGATACCGCCGGAGGCGCGACCGTGATCGGCGAGGAGCATGCCGTCGGCGCCGGCCATGCCCTCGAAAAGGTTGTCGATGCCCAGCAGCCGGCCGATCTCGGCTGAGGCGGGACGCTGGTACACGTCGCGGCAGCGGCCGGACTGGAGCACCTGCCCGTCGCGCACGACCATGATTTCCTCGGCCAGCATTGCCGCCTCTTCCGGGTCGTGAGTGACCAGGATCGTGGAGAGGCTGACCTCGCGCTGGAGGCGGCGCAGCTCCCGCCGTAGCTCGGCCCGGACCGGAGCGTCCAGCGCGGAGAACGGCTCGTCGAGCAGCACCACCCGGGGATCCCCGGCCAGCGCCCGGGCCAGGCTGACGCGCTGACGCTGCCCGCCCGAGAGCTGTTCCGGCAGCCGGTCGAGAAGGTCGTCGAGGTGCAGTGTCTCGAGCCACCAGGCCGCGCGGGCAGGATCCGCGTGAACGCCGAAGACGGCCTGCTGCCACACCGTCCGCCCGGGCATCAAGCCGAAGCCCTGCGGGACGTAGCCGATCCGGCGCCGCTCAGGTGCGACGCGGCTCATGTCGGTGCTGCCGTAGGTCACGGTCCCGGCATCCGGGCCGAGCAGCCCGGCGAGTGCGCGCAACGTCACCGACTTGCCCGACCCTGACGGTCCGACAACGGCCAGGCGGTGGCTGCCTTCGGCGTGCGCGACC
>Ga0335074_10010866_pt1 | contig 12732 bp, 13 predicted proteins | sample Lox_Sample_23_FD_206715 | JGI IMG/M metagenome (GOLD analysis project Ga0335074, IMG submission 206715) | Soil microbial communities from Loxahatchee National Wildlife Refuge, Florida, United States - Lox_Sample_2.3 | ecosystem: Environmental > Terrestrial > Soil > Wetlands | place: USA...
CGTCCGCGCGTGCGCCACCGATCAGCACGCCGCCGGCCAGCGCGGTCCCAGCCGCGCCCGATACGGCGCCTTTGAGGAACTTGCGTCGGTTGACGGTCACGAGGGTTGGCTCCTTAGGCAGGTTCAAGCGGGCCGGGCGGCATCAGTGGTGCGGGGGAACTTCAAGCAGGTCCGGAACGGCATCGAGCGCCTCGAGCGCCGCGTCGATTGCTGCATCAACTTGCTCGCGGGCTGAAAGGGAGGCTGTATCCAGCGACTCCCACTGGCCGTTGACCCTGGTCGCGAGCAGCGCCTGCTGCAGGATGCTGAGATCGTTGTCGACGATCGCAGGCAGGCCAGGCTGGCGGGCATTAAGCAGTGGTGTCAGGTAGCCAAGGACTGCGCTGGTGACCTGCGTATCGGCGTACGTCATCGGGAACGCCGCGCTCCCGCCCTGGTTGTCAATCCCGGACAGGTGGTCGCGCAGCGCGTCCTCGAGTATTTCGTGCGCGCGGATGGGTAGGTTCGTTGGGTCGCCGGCCAGGTTGGCGGAGGCTAGGTTGCGCTGCACAATCGCGACGTTGCTGGCCAGCGTTGCAGCGACCGGTAGCAGCGTAGCCGCGCTCTGGCCGTGCCACAGGCCGTACTCGAGCCGGTGCAGCCCGGTGAAGTTCTTGTCGCTGACGCCACCTGGCAGGCCGTTCGGCAGGCCGTCAACCGCCAGTCCGAGCGCGCCGAAGCTGTCGTAGGAGGCGCCCACGCGCTCCCAGTCCAGCTGGGCGGTGAGCCAGTCTTGCTTTGCCGCGGCCAAGTCATTGCGGCGCAGGTCAGACTGGATCCGGGTGACAGTTTTCGCGAGGTCCGCGAGCTGGCCGGCCGCGTAGGCCTGGTACTCCTTGTTCGGGCCAGCGAGTTCGGCGACGGTCACTGGCTTGACGGCGACCGGCCCTGAGGAAACCGGGCTGTTGGCAGTGCGGCTCGGGGGAACGGCGTTCCCGGTCGCTGTCACTTGGACCGGCGCCGACACGGTCACTGGCTGGCTGCCCATGAAGCACTTGAAGACGTAGGTTCCGCTGTTGAGCGTGGCAGTGAGTGGTGCGCTTGTCCCTGGGCCGATGGTCTCGATCTCGGCCACGATGTCGCCGGAGGAGTCGTCGAGGTTGATCTCACCTGCCATACCGGACTCGTTGTCAATCGTGAACGTCTGGGTTCCCGCAGTGCCTGAGGTCCAGTCCGGCGCACACGCGGTGCGCGTGATGGTCACCGTCGTAGTTGATGCCGCGTTCGCGGCAGGAAGCGCGGCGATTGTCGCGCCGGCCGCGAGCGCCGGCGTCACGACGAGCACGGCGGCTACCGCCCAGGGACGGCGACCGGCCAGCCGCTCCCAGCGGCCAGCGGTGCCCGTGGCTCTTGCGGCACTCGTAGTTGCTTCGGGTTGAGTGCCAGGCGCTTCTGAGGGTCGACCAGCCTTCAGGAACACCGGGATGACAACCGCGAGGTAGGCGACCCAGGCAACGACCTGAAGCACGGTCATCCTCGGGGTCAGGTCGGTGATGCCGCTGATCAGCGAAACCCACCAGGATCCTGGGTGGGCGTGCGCGGTCAGGTCAAAGGCTATCCAGCGCTGTCCGGACAAAAGACCCGCGTCCTGCAGGTCGCCGAGCCCGTATGCCAGCACCCCGGCAGCGATCACGATCAAGGCGAGAGCTGTCCGGTTGAAGAACTTGCCCACGTTCAGCTTGACGGCCCGGCGGTACAGCAGCCAGCAGAGCACGACGGCGGCCGCCAGCCCGACAGCGGCGCCACCCAGCGGGCCGGCCGTGTGTCCCGACGCGCGAGCGGCCGTCCACAGGAACAGGGTCGTCTCCAGACCCTCGCGGCTGACGGCCAGGAACGCCGTAATCGTCAGGGCCCCGGCGCCGACGGCCGCTGCGCGCGCTACTTCACCGCGCAGTTGAGCTGCCAGGCCGGCCGCGGTACGGCGCATCCAGAAGACCATTGCAGTGACGAGGCCCACCGCGAGCACGCTCAGGAGCCCGCCGACCGCCTCTTGCCCCCGGCTGGTCAGGACGCCGGTGGAGAAAGTGAGGATGGCCGCGAAGCTTCCGGACACCATGACCGCGCCGAGCACGCCGAGCCATATCGGGGCTGCTGATATCTTCGAGGTCTGGTCGTCGGCGGCCGCTAGAGCGGCCTGGCGCACTGCCGCAAGCAGGATGCTGACTATCAGGCCGGCCTCGAGGCCCTCACGCAGCCCGATCAGCAGATTGGGAACACTGTCCGCCCATGTCACCTTAACTAAAGTAAGGCTCGCCTAAATTGGTCGGTACGGATCTGGGTGTGGCCATCATCACAAGGACCTGGGGATGATTAAGGGCCGGAACGAGGTGGCCCCACCTAGCGGCGCCAGGCGACCACCGGCCCGCGGGCCCGGATCTTGACCGTGGCGCCGACAGCGAGACTGGCGCCTCCGACGGTACGGACCATCACCTCATGACTCGCGTCCGCGCCGTCCGGCCTGACCCGGACGACTGCGTCGTGGCCGTAGTACTCGTAGGCGATTACCTGCCCTCCGATGGTGCCGGGGTCCCCGTTTGCACCCGCCCCCTCCGATACCAGCTCGAGCTGCTCTGGCCTGATCAGCACCGTCACTAGGCCGGAATCCGCAACCGCCATGCTGTCCGGCTCCAGCGGCAGCAGGCCGAGAGCGGTCTTCACCATGCCGGGCGCGGCTGGGTCGCAAAGCTGGCCGTCGAGCAGGTTCGCGTCGCCCACGAACCGGGCCAGCGCCGGGTCAGCGGGCCTGCTGTACAGGTTCTGCGGCGCTGAGTACTGGATGATGCGCCCGTCTCGCAGCACCGCGATGCGATCGGCCATCGACAGCGCCTCGTCCTGGTCATGCGTGACCAGGATTGCCGTCGTTCCCGCTGCTCGGCAGATCGCGTGCACGTCCGCGCGGACGCTCGCGCGCATGTGGGCATCGAGTGACGAGAACGGCTCGTCGAGCAGCACGACCTCGGGTCGGATCGCGAGCGCGCGGGCAAGTGAGACCCGCTGCTGCTGTCCGCCGGACAGCTCGTGCGGGTACCGGCTGCCCATCCCGGTCAGGCCGACTGCGTCAAGCAGTTCCGCGGTCCGCGAGCTTCGCCGCTGCCGTGGAGGCAGCCCGAAGCCGACGTTCTTATCCACCGTGAGGTGCGGGAAGAGAGCGCCTTCCTGGGGTACGTAGCCGATCTTGCGGCGCTCAGGCGGCACGTGGCTGCCGGGCCCGTCGACTACCCGCTCCCCGATCGTGATCGTCCCTGCGTCCGGTCGCTCGAAGCCGGCCAGCAAGCGCAGCAGCGTCGTCTTCCCGCTGCCAGACGGGCCGAGTATGGCCGTGAACGACCCGGCCGACACGTCAAGGTTCAGGCCCATCAGCACCGGGTGCTTGCCGAACGCCTTATGCAGGTCGGTGACCGCTAGCTGCCTCATGCCGCTGATCCCTGGGCCTTAGCCGAGACGTTGAAAAAGCGGCCGAGCACGACGCTCGGCACGGTGGCAAGCGCGATCATGACCAAGGCGAATGGCGCGGCCTGAGCGTAGGACAGGCTCGACTGGTACTGCCAGAACTGGGTGGCCAGCGTCTGAACGCCGGTAGGTACCAGGATGAGGGTCGCAGTGAGCTCGGTCACGACTTCGAGGAACACCAGGCAGAAGGCGGCCGCCAGGCCGGGCGCCGCAAGCCGCAGCGTGACGCGACTGAACGCCGCCAGCCGGCTCTGCCCGAGTGACCGGGCGACTTCATCGAGGCTGGCCGGAGCCCTGGCGATCGCCGCCTTTACGCCGACCAGCGCAAGCGGGAAGAACATGATCGTGTAGCAAAGCACCAGGAGAGGCGCGGTCTGGTAGCCGGCGCTGCCGAGGTACTGCTCGGTGAAGTAGGTCAGCGCCAGCGCGATAACAACGCCAGGCATGGCCAGCACGAGGTAGGTGCTGCGCTCGAGGAACTGGCGGACTGCGCCGGAATGCCTGATCGCCAGCACGGCCAGCGGCAGCGCCAGCAGGGTGTCCAGTGCGCCCGCGCAGACGCCATAGGCCGCCGTGTGCCAGGCGGCGCTGAGCATCGAAACGCTGACCGAGTTGGACACCGACGGCACTCCGCCCTCGACGATCCAGTAGATGCTGGCACCCGTCGGCAGGCCGACCGCCAGTGCTATCAGCAGGCAGACGCCCGCCAGCGACACCGCCGTGGCCGCACGGCCGAGGCGCAGCGGTGGCATGGCGCGCGGGGCCATCGGACCCGACCGCGCGATCCGACCGCCGCCTCGCCAGCGCGCTTCTCCCGCTAGTACTACGAGGCTGATGGCTACCAGGACCAGGGCGAGTGCACAAGACGTCGGCACTTCGGTTGGCAGCTGCAGGTTGGTGAAGATCTCTGTGGTGAAGGTCTGATAGCCCAGCATCTCGAACGCGCCGTACTCGGCGAGCAGCACGAGCACGACCAGCAGGCACCCGCCGAGGATGGCGCCACGAGCCTGGCCAAGGGTGATGCGGATGAAAGTCCGAAGCCGGCCAACGCCAAGGCTGCGGGATACCTCCTCCTGGCCGGCATCGGCCGCACGCAGGCTTGCCGCCACCGGCAAGTACACCAGTGGGTAGACCGCCAGCGTCATCACCAGGACGGCCCCCTGGAAGCCCTGCACCCAGACGAACAGCGAGCTCCAGCCAAAGCTCACGACGAAGTCCGGAATCGCGAGCGGCACCACGAGGAGCACGGCGAAGAACCGCCGGCCAGGGAGGTCAGTGCGCTCCACCAGCCATGCGGTAACCGTGCCGAGGATGGCGCACAGGACCGTAACCACGACCGTGAGCCGGACGGTATTCCACAGCAATGTTCCAGTCAGCGGCCGGACGATCTGGGCGGCGACGGTGTGCCAGCCTGCTGCATGTGACTCGATGAGCAGGAACACCAGCGGCACCGCGAGCAGGGCTGCGATGAGTGCGCTGACAGTCAGCAGACCTACCGGTCGCGCTGCCCGCCTGGCGCGGACCGGCTTTAGCGCGGGCGGAGCAGCCGGCGCCTGAAGCGCGTTCATCGCTCCCGCCTCACAACAGGCCCGCCTTGGTCATCAGCGCGATAGCGGTGCTGCCGTCGCCGAGTCCGCCGATGGTGATCGGGTAGGGCTTGAGCTCGCTGAACGGCGTTTCCCCGGCCCTCGTCGTCACGCCGGACGCGATCGGGTACTCGAAGCTGAGCGACTGGCCCGCGCCGGTGCCTGGCGTGGCGATGATCTCCTGACCTTGCTTGCTGACCAGGAACGCCAGGAACTTCTGCGCAGCGGCCTGGTGCTTGCTCGACTTCAGCACTGCCGCGCCGGAGACGTCGATCACGTAGCCGGGGTCGCCGGGCGCGAAATAAGTGATCTTGGAGTGGATGTTGCCAGAGCCGATTTCAGCCCGCATGCGGTACCAGTAGTACTGGTTGACGACGCCGAAGGCGGCCGCACCGCGGTTCACCTCGTCGGCGATCGTCTCATTGTCCGGGTAGATGTGCCCCGCAGCGTTAGCGGCGATCTTCTTCAGCCAGGTCAGCGTCGCAGCGGTGCCGTAGGCGCGCTCGTAGTCGGTGACAATCGGCTGGAAGTCGGTCTCGCCAGGCGCGAGCGCCAGCTTGCCCTTGTATTGCGGGGCGGCAAGCTGCGTTACGTGCGTCGGCAGCTGGCTAGCAGAGATCAAGCTCGGGTTATAGATGATCACACTGACCCGGGCGGATACGCCGACCCAGTCACCCTGAGGTGAGTTGTACTTGCTCGGTGTCCTGGCCAGGGTGGCGCTGTCCACTGGCGACAGAAGTCCCTTCACCTGCAGGCTTTCCAGCGGCGGTGAGTTCTCGGTGAAGAATACGTCAGCCGGCGACTTACTGCCCTCCGCAGCGATCTGATCGGCAAGCACGTCCTCGTCGTCGCTCCGGACGACCACGGTGATGCCGGTCTTCTTCTCGAACGCGCTGATCAGGTTGTCAGCCGTCTGCTCGTGCTGGCCGTTGTACAGCGTGATGGTGGTGCCGCTGCTGTCCGCCTGACCGCCGCAGGCCGACAGCGCGGCCCCTGCGGCGAGAACGGCTGCGATCGCGACGACTGCGCTGGCGCGCCTCATGACGCGGTCCCCGGACAGATGGCGTTGACCTTCCTGGATTCCGTTGCGGCGGCCCTGGCTGCCGTGCTGTTCTTGCCGTTGCTCTCGAACACCCTGACATACGCCATGGCGAGACCATTGATCGCGGTTCGCAGTTCCGAGTCTGAGGTGCTGATCGCGCGCAGCGGCTTGATCTGGGCCTCCGCGTACCCGACCGGGTCCGCGTTCGGATCGGGTCCGTCGGACAGCGCGGCGGCTACCTCGTTGCAGGCCGCCGAGACAGCCGACGAGGCTGAGCCAGGGAGGTGCGCCGCAGATCCCGCGCCGCAGGCCGCCAGGACTAGCGCGGCTGCGAGGGCAAGTCCCAGGGTTAGTGCACCTGCCAGCAGGCGGCGGCAGTCAGGTTTGCTTGTCATCCGCTCCGTCTCCGCACGTCTAGGGTCCCACTCGAGGAGGGAGCTTAGGCTTACCTAACTTGCAGCAGCTTAGGCTACCCTAACAACCCAGGCTGAAGAGGGCGCAGAGGGCTGGGTAAATCTCGGCAACGGCTTCCGTCGGCCTGACCTGCTGGCCGTCGTGAACGCCTGCGTTCGCCGCCGGTCAGTAGGCGGCGCCGTACTGATCCGTCGTCTCGATCGCGTCGGTTGCCTGGTTGCCGAACCAGCGCGGAGCCGAATGCGCGACGATCACCTCGCCAAGCGCCAGCGCCGCGCAGAACACGATCACGATGCCGAGGCCGTAGAAGAAGGCGAGCGGCTCCAGGAAGCGCATGGCCGCGGGTCCGAACACCGAGCCAGCCGCCACCACTGGTGCGCCGGGGCTGAGGTGGTAGCTCGCGGCCCCGAAGCCGACGACCGCCTGTCCTATCGCAAACCAGGCGCCGCCAGCCGCTGCCAGCAGCGCACCCACGGCCGCCATCCGGCCCCCTGCGAGGACAATCAGGCCGCCAAGACACGCAGCGGCACCGGGCACGACCGACAGCCAGACCCGGCCCGAGGTGTAGGCCCACGCCTTATCCGGCGTGAAGGCGAAGCCGAAATATGGTCCGACGAACGGAATGAGTGCTCCCCAGGCACCGAGCAGCATGAGCAGCCCGCCCGCGGCCCTCCCGCGATTCAGCGATGCGGTGGCCATGGCGTCATCTCCCAACATAGGGGTTGGATTCGCGTTTCCCCGCTACCCCCGAAATCTCCGGCTAGTCGCCGGGATCGGCAATTTCGACTATGTGCAGCGGCTCATCGAGATCGGCAGCGTGCTCGCGCCATCTGGCCGCGTTCAGCGTAAGGATCGGGCAAATGGCCACGTCAGCGACCGCCGCAGCGTGCGCGTCCCACGGGTCGAGCCCCGTCCTGGCTACGACGTAGGCGAGCCGGGCGGCCTGCTCGGAGCCGCTTAAGGACGCCACCATAGCGTTGTCAAGCAGTTCAAGTCCGGCCAGCAAATCTCCGGCCTCCTCACCGCGCGCATCCAGACACGCGCCCGCGATGGCCAGGGCAGGGATAACCATCGGCTGCTTCCTGCTGTCATACGCCTGGATGAGAGCAATGATGTCCGTGTCGCCACGAGCGATCGCTGTCAGAACGCTGGTATCGAGGATGAATGGCGTGGGCGTCTGATCGCTCACTGGCCCAGCTGCTGGTCAATATGGGTCATCATGCGTTCCACCCGCTGCGGGTCAGCCGCATCGGTCTTGGTCTTCCACAAGCTGCGCCTGCGACGGTCACGGTAGGCCTTCTCGGCCATCGCCTCGTTGAACACCGCGGACACTGAGGCCGCTTGACCAGCCTCAACGAGTTGCTCGGCATACGCGCTGATATGAGGATCGACGGTGATCGTCAGCCGCGTCTTCCTATCGCTCATACCCGAATCATACTTGCGGCCGGCTTTGTTGCGTAGGCGACATGCCGGGCGTCCACGGGCGCAGTCGAGGGATCCAGGCGCGGACGGCGCTGCGGTAGGTCTCGTACTCGGGCCCGAACTTGCGCGTCAGCGTCGGCTCTTCATAAAAGCGGACCGCGGCTGCGCCGATGCACCAGGCAAGCGCCGCGTACTCGACGAGGCCGCGCGACCCGAACAGCAGCGCCTGGCCAGCTAGGACTATCAGGAAGCCGACGTAGATGGGGTTACGCACGTAACGGTAGAAGCCGGATACCACCAGGCGCGGTGGCGCGGCCACCGGCACTGGGGTGCCTCGGGCCTGGACGAAAGCAGCGAATGATGACGCGATCGGCACGAGCCCAGCAGCGATCAGGATCCCGCCAGCTACGCGGGCGATCGCCCAGTCGGGCAGCGGCTGGTGCAGGCGCCAGTCGCCCATCAGGTACGGCAGCAGGCAGCCGAAGGTCCCGCCGAGGGCCGCGCCCCATGCGACGCTGATCGCCGCAGCGGCTGATCCTCGCGGGCCGGGCCCGGTCTCGGACGTCATCGCAAACAACCTCAGTTTGATAGCAATACTCTCAATACGAGAGTAGTAGTATCACGGATGTGGCTGTCAAGGGGGATCCAGCGGAAGCTGGCAGACATCGCCAGGCGCGTACCCGCCTGGCCCGGCGGGCCGTCATCGAGACGGCACGCTCCCTGTTCCTCGAGCGCGGCTACGCGGCTACGACGATCGACGCGATCAGTGACCGTTCCGATGTCCCTCCGGCGACGCTGTATCGGCTGTTCCCCGGCAAGCTCGGGATCCTGACGGCCGTGCTCGACACCTCCATCGCTGGCGACGACGAGGGCGTGGCCGTGGAGGATCGCCCGAACGTCGCCGCGCTCGTGGCTGAGCCGGACCCGGGTAAGCAGCTATTGGGCTTCGCGGGCATCAGCGTCGCCATCAACATGCGAAGCGCAGACGTCTACCGCATCCTCGTCAGCGCGGCCGGGTCCGACGCCGAAGCCGCGGCTTTGCTCGCCGAGTACACGCGACGGCGCGACGCCGGCCAGGGGCAGATCGCTCGCTTGCTGGCGCGCGCTCGGGCACTGCGACCTGGACTTAACGAGCGCGATGCCGCAGACATCATCCATGCGCTGATGTCGCCAGAGCTGTACCGGCTGCTTGTCATCGATCGGGGCTGGACGCCCGGGCGCTACGAGCAGTGGCTAGCGGAAGCGCTCGCCGCACAGCTCCTGCCGGCCGCGACGAGGTGAGCGATCAGCCTCCGGGCTGCGGGATAACGGGCACGAACTGAGTGCATGCTGGTGGCCGATGCGGCCGTCTGACGTTCAGCGCGGGTAGGCGTCGGTGCGGATCATGGCCAAGTCAGCCGCGGGAATCTCGCGGCCCCGGTCATCGACGAAGCCGACGTGCACTGCCCGGTCGCTCCCGCGGACGCGACGGAGCATGCTCGGACCCTCAGGCCAGGGCAGATGATCGTCGCCCCACTGCTGCAGCGCGGCGAGCACAACAATCAGCTCCCGCCCTGCGGGGGTAAGGACGTACGCCGCGCGCGACCGCGCTCCCGGCTCCTGGTAGGAGACCCGTTCCAGCACCCCGTACTCCACCAGCGTGGCAAGCCGGTCGGAGAGCACGTCAGGCGCAATGCCCAGGCTGTCGCGGAACTCAGCGAACCTGGTCTGCCCCGCGAACGCCTCCCGGAGGATCAGGAAGGTCCACCGCTCGCCGAGCACGCCCAGGCTTCGCGCGATCGAGCAGCTGCTGTCGGGGACCTTAGACACATTGCCATAATACAGCTGGATTGGACTTCCGTACTCAGATGAGCTAGGTTGGAGATTCCAACTCAGACGGAAGGTCGATCAGCCGTGCAGATTGAAGGACGAACCGCCCTGGTGACCGGAGCTAATCGCGGCCTCGGCCGCCACCTCGCCCAGCAGCTTCGCGACCGCGGGGCGATGGTGTACGCAGCTGCCCGCAACCCGGATCTGGTGGACCTGAGCGGCGTTACCCCGATTGCTCTCGACGTGACGGACCCCGCGTCCGTCGAAGCGGCTGCAGCCACGACGCGCCATGTTTCCATCCTGGTCAACAACGCTGGGTCGGCCACGCGCTCGTCGCTGCTGGCCGGTGACCTCGCGAACATCCGGGTGGAGATGGACACCCATTACTTCGGCACTCTGGCCGTCACCCGGGCGTTCGCTGCCCAGCTGGGACAGCGGGCGGACAGTGCCATCCTCAACATCTTGTCGGTGCTGTCCTGGCTGAGCATCCCTGGCTCCGGTGCGTACTGTGCAGCCAAGTCAGCGGCCTGGTCCCTGACCAACGCATTGCGCCAGGAGCTAGCCACTCAGGGCACCCGCGTTGCCGCTCTGCACGTTGGTTACATGAGCACCGATATGACCAAGGGCATCGAGGCGAAGAAATCCGACCCGGCAGACATCGCCCGGATCGCGCTTGACGGCATCGAGGCCGGGCAGACGGAGATCATTGCCGACGACATCAGCCGCACCGTGCTGGCGAGCCTTTCCGGCGGAGTTGCCGCCCTCTACCCCGAAGTCGCCTGAACGGCTAGGCCAGTACGCGCTCGCTCCCGCCAGCGGACATGCGCCATGAGCACCGCAATCATGCTCAGGCTGACGAGCCCAGCCAGCACGTACAGGTCCCCGATGAGCTGCTCTGGCCCGGTCATCACGTAACCCTGGGTGGCGGGCGCTGGCTCGGCCCAGAGCACGCCGGAGAATACCGCAACCACGGTCACCACCGCCGTGATCGCGAGCCAGCGCCGCCATCGCTCAGGACGGCTGGCGGGGAGGTTGCTCGGGCTCATCGCCAGGTCGGCCAGCACGACCAGCGCCGGAGCCACCCACACCCAGTGATGAGTCCATGACACCGGCGAGACGAGGAGCCCGGTCAGCGCACAGATCAGGATGCCTGCCATTTCCTGGCCGCGGCGCGACACCGAGGCCGCGAGCAGCAGTCCCGTCAGCGCGACTATCACCTCGATGCCGAGCCGGTAGGGCTGCCCGGCAGCACTGCTCCCGAACAGGCGGAGCATTGCGCCGTTCAGCGACTGGTTCCCGATATAGCGGATGCCGCCCAGGCGGTTCGCGTTCAGGAACAGGCCGTCAAGCCAGTAATCCTCGGCCGCTGCGGGCAGGGCCACGAGCGAGATGGCGATGGTCAGGCTGAAGGTTGCTGTCGCGACGGCCGCAGCCCGGTAACGTCGCGTCAGCAGCAGGTAGGGGATGAAGATCAGGGGCGTCAGCTTGATTCCGGCCGCCAGGCCAACGCCGATGCCCTTCCACCACCGGTCGTCAGGCATGCACAGGTCGGCCACGATGATCAGCATCAGGACCAGGTTGATCTGCCCGAAGGACAGGGTCTGCCGGACGGGCTCGAGCCACAGCGAAACCGCGGCCGCGCAGAGGGTCGCGCTGAGGCGCCGGGACGAGGCGCTGTATCCCAGCCTGCCCCACGTCAGCCAGAGCACGCCCGCCAGCGATGCCACGCTCGCCGCCGTCACGAGCACCTTCACGATCGGCGCCTTGATGACGGCTAGCAGAGCGAAGAGGCCAGCCGCTATCGGCGCGTAGGTGAAATGCAGGCCTGTGTGTAAATAGGTAGGCAGGTAAGGATCATCCAGCCGGCGGGCGATGTCACCGCCCCACAGGTAGACCCGGAGGTCAAGCATCGACCAGGGGTCGCGGAAGAAGGCCTGGAAGACACCGAGCAGCAGCGCCAGCGAGGAAGCGCACAGGACCGCAGCCACCGCTACGCGGGGAACTCGGGTTGGCCCAGGACGCCTGCTCGAATCCCGCGACGGGATCAACTCGCCTGGCAGCACGCTCATGCTCAGCACCCCCGATGCCTCGCCCTATATTGTGCCCCTAACTGGGTGATGTCCGGCGTAAAGTGCGCCCCTATTTGCCGTAAATTGCGCCCTAACTGGATGCTGGTCGTAGACGTCCGCGCGTCTGCAGCTGCGCAGTGATGACGCTGATCCCGAGCACGCCTGCGGGCACCAGCGTGACGAGCAATGGCAGCTGGTACCGCCAGGAGAAGACGAACAGGTCGGAGACCAGGGTGACGGTGATTGCGCAGGCAAAGAACAGCAGGCAGGCAAGCGCGAGCTGGCGGAGGGCCGGATCGGCGCGCCCGCGCAATACGAACGCCGAGCCGGCCAGGCCGGTCATGGTGAAGAGCAGAAGCAGCGGGCCTGGCGTATAGCCGCCGTCGAGCTGGTAGGACCGCAGGAACGCGGCGACTGCACGCCAGACAGCCGGCTGGCCGCCGCCGAACCGATCCACGGCCGCCCGGACGATCGCCGGAGTGGCGTGCGAGGAGAAATAAGGGAACGAGGTCTGAAACTGCCAGCGCCCGATCGGCGGATCGCCCGGCGCGGTGACCCGGACCACTGCGTATACCTTCAGCACATCGCGGACGTACGCATCGAGCAGTCGTGATGGCTGCTGGGTCAGCACGGCGTGGTTGAAGCTGGTCACCAGGCTGTTGACCTCGCCGCGCGGCAGGTCGCGGTAATAGTGCTGCACGGGCGCATACGTGGCGTACTCAAGCCAGTCGTCTCCCCTGGCCTGCTGCGCCGGGCTCGGGCACAGCCCCCGCTCGTCCGCTGGCAGCTTGATCGTGGCGCAGTCGACGGCAGAGGCCATCCGGCCGTAGACCGACGTGACCCCCTGATGCGACAGGAAGAATCCCTGGCCGAGGAGGTAGGAACCGGTGCAGTAGGCCAG
>Ga0335074_10010868_pt1 | contig 12731 bp, 11 predicted proteins | sample Lox_Sample_23_FD_206715 | JGI IMG/M metagenome (GOLD analysis project Ga0335074, IMG submission 206715) | Soil microbial communities from Loxahatchee National Wildlife Refuge, Florida, United States - Lox_Sample_2.3 | ecosystem: Environmental > Terrestrial > Soil > Wetlands | place: USA...
GAGGAGATCGTTGAACGCTTGATCGGCCGTAACGCGCAGCAGGCCGAACCGATTTCGGCCGAGCTGATCGAGGGCGTCATGGCGCTTTTGAATATCCGCGGCAAACCCGCGGCGGCGTTCAAATCCATTCGCGAACATTTCCGCAAGTTTCGCATTGGCTCGATCGAGCCGGTGCTGGAGCGCTGCGAAGAGCGGTTGCGCTACATCGAAGCCTATCGGCAACAGCCGGCGGCCTTGCTCTTCAATGTGGGATTGCGTCGCGGACTCGAGTACTACACCGGCTTTCTGTTCGAGATTTTCGCCAAGGATCTGCCGGCAATCGGCCACGTCTGCGGCGGCGGTCGCTACGACAATCTGCTCGAGGCATTGGGCGCGAATGCGCCGATTCCGGCGGTGGGCTTCGGCGTCGGATTGGATCGGTTGCTTTTGGCGCTGCAGAAGACGCCAGTCCATATGACGCGGACGCCGCCGGCGCCGCAGGCGCTGGTCGTCGGTCTCGCCGAGGATCGCAACGCGGAGTGCATTCGCGCCAGCGCGGCGCTGCGCGAGGGCGGCTGGTCGGTCGAGCTTGATGTGGCGGGGCGCGACGAGCGAGACGCGCTCGGCTATGCAGCCAAGCGCAAGATTGCCCACGTGGTGTTTGTCGGCGGCGACAACTGCAAAAAAGGCCAGGTGCGCATCAGGAGCTTGGCCGCACGCGCCGATCGCTACGCGGCGATTTCCTCCCTCGCCGCCTATGCTAAAGGCGACACTACCTCGGGCGCGCCGGAGCGGCCGCTATGACCGCGAGCGCGCAAAAACTCATCATCGCATTGCCGAGCAAAGGCCGCTTGCAGGAGCAGTGTGTCAACTTCCTCAGCGGTTGCGGCTTCGACGTTCGCCGGGTCGGCAACGGCCGCGAGTATATTTCGAGCTTTGCCGGAATGGACGACGTCGAAATCGTTTATCTGCGCCCGGAAGAGATACCGAGCCGCGTGGAGCAGGGCGACGCCCATGCCGGTATTACTGGAGAAGATCTTTATCGCGAATATGGCGAAGGCTCGCCGGTGTCGTCGCTATTGATGCCCAAGCTCGGTTTTGGCGGCGCGCGGCTGGTGATCGCGGTTCCGCAATCGTGGGTCGATGTCTCGACGCTGAACGATCTCGACGAGGCGGCGATGCTGTTTCATCAACGCCACGGTCGAAGCTTGCGTGTCGCTACCAAATTCTCCCGGCTCACCCGCGCCTTTTTTTCGGAAAGCGGCATTGTCGAATATTCGCTGGTGGAATCTTCGGGCGCCACCGAAGGCGCACCGGCCACCGGCGTGGCGGATTTCGTCGTCGATCTCACCTCGACGGGCACCACGCTCGCGGAAAATCATCTCAAGGAAATAGCGGGTGGCACGGTGTTGCAAACCGAAGCGTGCTTGATCGCCTCGCTGCGCGGCGCGTTGTGGGACGACCGGCCGATCGGCGCCTTGGAACGCCTGGTCGGCCAGATTGAAGCGCGCATCCGCGCGACGTCCCAGCTGGTCCTGCGCTTCTCAATTCCGGCGGGCGCGGCGTCGAAGACCAAGCAACAACTCGCCGAGAAATTCGATTCTGCACTGAGCACGTGGAACGAGTCCGCGGATTCGACTGACGAGCGGCGCTGCTTCGTCGTGGCATATTGTGCGCGGTCGAAGCTTTACAGCGTGGTGAAATTCCTCAAATCCTCCGGTGCCGCCGCCATCATCGTCGACCGCGGCGAGTTCATTTTCGAAGGATCATCGCTCGCGTTCGAATCATTCAAGCAAGCGCTCAAAGGCCGCCGGGCCGGTGCCGAGGCCAAGTCGACGGCGGTCCCATAGCGCCGGTTGCAGGAAATTCGGCTATGAACGATCAGGTATCGCGTTCCCCCGAGCGTCCCAAGGCGCGGCTGCCGCGCGGCTTCTTCGACGCCACCGGCAAAATGCTGACCGTTCACGAGCAGCTCATCGGCAAGCTTGCCGCAGTGTACGAGTCGTACGGTTTTGAGCGGCTCAGCACGCCCAGCATCGAATTCGCCGATGCGCTCGGCAAATTCTTGCCGGATCAGGATCGGCCGCACGAGGGCGTGTTTTCGCTGCAGGATGACGATGGCCAATGGCTGGTCCTGCGTTACGACTTGACTGCGCCGCTGGCGCGCTACGTCGCCGAGAATCAAGACACGCTGGCGTTTCCCTACCGCCGCTTTCAGAGCGGACTGGTCTACCGCGATGAAAAGCCGGGGCCGGGCAGATTTCGCGAGTTCGTCCAGTTCGATGCCGACACGGTCGGCACCGCCTCGATGGCCGCGGATGCGGAATTCGCCATGCTGATGGCCGACAGTCTCGAGGCGCTCGGCCTTGCGCGCGGCGACTACGTCGTCAAGGTCAACAATCGCAAAATCCTCAACGGCATGCTCGAGTCGATCGGCGTGCCGGAGGGACCGGCCGGCGACGCGACCCGGCTGACCGTGCTGCGCGCCATGGACAAGCTCGACCGCCTCGGCATCGACGGCGTTGCCCGGCTATTGGGCGCCGGGCGCAAGGACGAATCCGGCGATTTTACCAAAGGCGCCGGATTGCCGGCCAAAGACATTGATCGCGTGCTGGGTTTTCTGCATGCGCAAGGCGGCGACCGCGCCGCGGTCTGCGCCGCGATGATGGAGAAGGTGAGGGGCAGCGCCGTTGCCGAGCAGGGTGCCGGCGAGCTTCTGGAGATCGATGCCGCCTTGTCGGCGGCCGGTTTTGGCCTTGACCGCGTACGCTTCGACCCGGCCATCGTCCGCGGGCTCGGCTATTACACCGGGCCGGTGTTCGAGGCCGAATTGAATTTCGAGATCAAAGGCGACGACGGAAGGCCGATCCGGTACGGCTCGGTCGGCGGCGGCGGCCGCTACGACAACCTGGTCGAACGCTTTCTCGGGAAAAAAGTGCCAGCGACCGGCGCGTCGATCGGCGTATCGCGCTTGGCGGCGGCGCTGGAAATGCGCGGATTGCTCTCGGGTGAAACGCACATCGGGCCGGTCGTGGTGCTCGTGCTCGATCGCGATCAGCTGCCTCGTTATCAGGCCATGGTCGGCGAGCTGCGCGCAGCCGGTGTTCGCGCCGAACTTTATCTCGGTCAGGGTGGAATGCGGGCGCAGCTCAAATACGCAGACAAACGCGCGGCGCCGATCGTCGTCATAGAAGGTGGCGACGAGCGCGCCAGAGGCGAGGTGACGCTCAAGGACATGGCGCTCGGCGCCGAGCTGTCCGGCGAGATCAAGAGCCGCGCCGAATGGGCCAAGGGCGCAGCTTCGCAGGTCTCGGTGAAACGCGAGCAATTGACGCGCCATGTTCGCGAATTGCTTGCACGATCTCCTGTCTGAATCAGCTTTTCTCTGCCAGCGTCAATGGAACGCCGATCGCTATATCGGCGTTAATAGAACGCACGGGCGGAGGCTCCTTGGAGCTTGCTTTGAGCGGCGTCCGAGCGGACCTGTCGTCGGTGAAATCCCGGGCGCGAGGCAACGCCGTTGATATTTCAGCCTCGCCCACTTCTCCCGTGATCATCGCCAGCTGCCTGATGCACGCGCTGAGTTCGCGTGCAAGGAAGCTCGCGCTCGCCTGCCCTGAGCCGAGTGAAGGAGACACGTAATGCGTTGTGTGGTCGTCAACGGAGCCAACCTCAAGGCCGAGGCGGTATGCGCGCATTGCGGCCATAAAATCGGCGACGGCTACGTCCGTGAAATCGGCAGTCGGCTGATTTATTGCGATTTTCATTGCTACAGCGTTGCGATCGAAGCCACCGTCATGGTGCTGGGCTATCGCCCGCCGGCACTGAGCGCATGGATGCGCAGTTTATGACCCTGCGCTGCGACCATTGCCGCGGACAACTCGGCGCTGGAGTTCAGCGCTACTGGCACATGCGCTTTTGCTCGGCGGTCTGTATGCAGGCCTATCAGCGGCGCCTGAAGGAGAGCACGCGACGCAAGATTCGCCGGCTCGACTGGCCGGCGCAGCTATCGCGCGAAATTGCGTGCCCAGGTGGATCGGGCGTCGTCACCGGGATCGTCCGGCCATGGCCGGATCGTTCGGCGGCAAAGCGCGCACTTGGCTGAGGCCCGGCCGTGGCCGTACACGACCGGCCGGATACGGCAAAGCTCCTTTGATGCGGCCGCAAGATCATGCCGGCGTTTTCCGGTTCGCCGCGTTGGCGGAAGTTAGCTGTTGTCGAGTGGCCGATCCGGACTGGCAAAATCGCCGCATCGGGCGCATATTTCCTCATGCTTGGCCGGATGTAAAAAATGATGGGCGCGCCGACGCAATTGACGCTGGTCGCGCGCACGAGCGCGGAAAGGGCTGAGACGGGAGAGCGTTCATGACGATAGTTCCGCTTCTCGCACAATCGGCTTTCGATCCTGAATTTGTCCAAACCTTGGTCTCGGCATACGAAAACGCATGGCAGCAGGTGGAAAAGTCCGGCAGCGAGTATGCATCGCCGCGCTATCGTCGTGCCGCGCAGGAGATTGTCGCCAAGCGGATCATCGATATGGCGCAACGCGGCGAACGCGAGCCCAGGCGGCTTGCAGAGGACGCCGTGGCCTATTTGGCCAGATCCTACACGTGATCGCCCTGGCGGAGCGCACGGAACCCGGATCGCTTCAAAGCAGTTGGTCCATTCGCGCGCCGGTCTATTTTGGCCGGGCGGCGGTGGCAGCACAATCGTGATTTTGGTTTCTTCTGCGGTTTGGCTTGCGGTCGTTACGTGGTTGATCCTGCGAGCCCTCAATCAACGCGGATTGCTGCCGCCCGTCGCGCGGGGCCTTCCGTTCGCGTCCGCGGCAGCACCGCGCATCACCGTCATCGTTCCGGTGCGCGACGAGGCCGCGAATATCGGCCGCTGCCTCCACTCGCTGCTGGCGCAGGATTATCCGGCGGACCGGCTGAAGATCATTGTTGTCGACGATCATTCCGCCGACGACACCGCCGCCATCGTACGAAGGTTCGGCGGCGACGATCAGCGCCTGACGCTGTTGGCGAGCCCGCCGCTGCCGGCGCGCTGGACCGGCAAATCCCACGCCTGCTGGATCGGTGCGCGTTCAGCCGCGCCAGATAGCGAATGGCTATGCTTTCTTGATGCCGACGTGTGGGGCGAACCTGCGCTGCTGACCGCCGCGATGCAGGCAGCGTTGGCGCCAAGGCTCGACCTCTTGTCGCTGGCGCCTCGCCAAGAGCTTAAAAGCTTCGCCGAGCGCCTGATGATGCCGTGCGGGCTTATTCTGCTGTCTTTCATTCAAGACCTTCGCAAGGTCCAGGCGCGCTCCGGCGTCGGCGTGACCGCGACAGGACAATTCATGCTGATCCGCCGGGAGGCCTATGAGGCCGTCGGCGGACATGCGGCGGTTTCCGCCTCGATTTGTGAGGATCTGGAATTGGCCCGCCGCCTCAAACAGTCCGGGCGCGCCGTCCTCATGATGAGCGGCGAAGAGCTGCTTTCGACACGCATGTATACCGGCTGGAGTTCGCTCTGGCCCGGACTGACAAAGAATCTCGTCGACACGGTCGGCGGCACCCGGGCGGCATTGACGCTGATACCGGCGGCGCTGGTCCTGGCTTGGGTAGCCGTGGTCCTGCCTTTGGTCGATGCGGCGGCCTGTGCCGGCGGAGGCGGCGCGGGCGCTTGGGCCGCGTTGACCATGGCTTTGCTCGCCTCGGGCGCGGCATTTGGCATCCATATTGCCGCTACGTACTATTTTCGCATTCCGTTCTACTACGGTCTTTTGTTCCCGCTCGGCTATACGATAGGAACCATAATGGGAATCGATAGCGTGCGCCGGCGGCTGACCGGCCGGGTGAGCTGGAAAGGTCGAATCTATTCGTGAAAGCCGTGCGCAAAAAGCATCCTGACGAACGCGCCGACGAACGTGAGCGCATCGCACGCGCACTCGATGCCGGCGAAGCCCGCGCCGTGATCCTGGCGGCCGTCGCGCTGGCCATCTTTCTCTATTTCATCAAGCTGATTTTGCTTCCTTTCGTGCTGTCGGCCATCGTGGCTTACATCTGCACCCCCGCCCTCGACTGGCTCGCCGAGCGCACGCGCTGGCCGCGCTTATTATTCGCGATTGCTTTTTTCCTGGCCATTTTGGCTGCCGCGGGGCTGTTCGTCAGCTTCGCAGCGCAGCGGATCGCCGCTCAGGCGGAAGGCCTGACCGGGGATTTGCAGGGTATGCTGCAAAAGTTTCTCGCCCAGGCGATCGGCAATCGTCCGACTCGCGTGCTCGGCTACACGCTTGACCCGCAGCAGATCGCGCAATCGACGCTCGGGCAAATTCGAGATTGGATCGCGCAGACCGATCATTTGGCGCTTTTTGCCGGCTATAGTCTGGCTGCCATCATGGGCGTGTTCATGTCGGTCGTCCTGCTGTTCTATTTCCTCACCGGCGGCGAGCGTATTGCGCGCGGATTACTGTGGATCGCGCCGCCGCACCGCCGTCCGCTCGTCCGGCGAATTTGGGCGCGTCTCGATCCGGTGCTGATGCGCTATTTCCTCGGCATGATCGTAGTCGTGATCTATGCGACGTCCGCGTCATATGTCGGTTTGAGTTTCTTTCTCGGCATTCACCACGCAGTCCTGCTGGCTTTGCTGACCGGCATGCTCGAAACCGTGCCGGTGATCGGGCCAACCGCCGCGGCGGTGATTGCCGGGCTAGCTTCGCTGCAGACCGCAACCGGTTTTATGAGCATTGTGGACTATGCATTGTACGCGACCGCTCTTCGCCTTTCGATCGACCAACTCCTCGGCCCGATCGTGCTCGGCGCTGCCGCCCACGTACATCCGGTTCTGATCATTTTCTGCTTTCTTGCCGGCGGCGTTGTGTTCGGCGTTCCCGGTATCATCCTTGCCGTGCCGATCGCTTTGCTGATCAAAAGCACACTGTCCACCCTTTACGGTGACGAAAGCCCATAATTCCGATGGGCAAGCGGATCGCCGCTCCGAGCTGAGACGGCTTGAAAGCCAGAGTCCGCATTGCGACTCAATGACAACTTCCCCGGCCCCCGAATGTTGATCACGGGATTCGATATCCTGAGAGCCTTGGTATGGCGTTATGGGAATAAAACGAGCGCGCGCCGCGGCCTCGCCGCAAAAACAACCATGGTCATTGAGGGAGCGATTCGGCCGCCGGCGAAAATATCCTGATCGGGCTGGTGGTGTAGGCGCAGAATTGGGACGGCTTGCGCGTGGACACGCGGCGCCGGGTGCGGGTGCCGCTCTACCCGGCGCGCCGCGAGCTGGTGCGAAGGTTTGCGAACGCCTCTGACCATTTCCGTTCAAGCGTCGATCCGTAGGTTTGGGGCTCGGCCATAATAGCCTATCGACAGCACACGGCCCCCCGGCGAGTGGGAGCCTGCGAGTTGCAACGGGGCGCTCGCTCCCTGAAGAAATCCGGGCTATATTGTGGTGGTGGCGGCAACTTTTTCGATGACGGAAAGTTGCCGAGTCGGGAGGCAAGCGGAGACCCGCTTATGACGCTGTGGGATTCCGCCACGCAAAATGCAGGATCGCCGTACAGCCATCCGCGGCTGGCCGAGGCTATTTTTGCCCTCGATGCGCTGTTGCGGCGCCATTATGCCATCATCGAGTACAGCGTCCATCCCTTCTGCATTTTTCGCCTTCAGATCGGCCGCTCGCCACGTGGGCTGATGTTGGCCGATGGGACGGGTGTCGAGCCTGGACAGCGTATCGCGCGGTTGCATTTCTGGAACGAGCACATTCCTCCGGTCCCGCGAAATGGAACGACAATCTGCTGGGCGCGCCAGATGCGGAAGAGCATTTCGATCTCGCTGCGGGAGCTGGCGCGCTACCTGTCGTCGCGTCCGGACTTGAACGACGTCGGCCTCGTTTGTGGCGATGTTCCTTCGGCGACGCGATCGCAACGGCAACAAATCGAGTACATCATGGCGCATTTCGGCTTTGAGACTGTCATGGGATCTGAGCGATTGCTATTGCACGAACGAATTCATCGATTGGGCGAAAATATTTTGATATCGCTGACGGTCTTCGCGCAGAATGCCGGCGCGCTTCGGCTTGACACGCTCAGCCGCGTGCGGGTGCCGATCTACCTTTCGCGCCGGGCTCTGGAATGCAGGTTTGGCGACGCGGCGGCTCCGGAAGCCGTGGAGGTGTCATGAGTATTGTGCATACGATTCCCGATGCAACCTCTTTGTTCCTGTCGGTGTGCGACATTTGTCTTGCCGGCGCGTTCGTCGGTTGCATTCTTATGCTTTTCGAATCCGCCTTCGTGCTGGGCTTTCGCGAGCAGAAATCGACTGCCGGGGGTCCTCAGCCTGCGATCTCGATCTTGAAGCCGTTGCATGGCGCCGAGCCGGGTCTGCAGAATCGGTTAGGGGTCCTTTGCCGCCAAGACTATGACGGGCCCGTTCAGATTCTCTGCGGGGCGCCGGATTCCACGTCAGCCGCTGTCGCTCTGGTGCGCGAGATGCAGCGCCGGCGCGCGAGCGAATCCATCGAGCTTCATGTCGACTCGCGCCAGCACGGCAGCAATCGCAAAATATCGAACCTGATCAATATGTTGCCATGCGTACGGCACGATACGATCGTCCTCTCCGACAGCGATATTGTGGTACAGCCCGGCTATCTCCGCGATATGGCCGCAATGCTGACGCAGCCGGAAGTCGGTGCCGTGACTTGCCTTTACCACGGTATCGGTGGCGATGGGGTATGGGCGCGTGTGTCGGCGCTCGCCATCAACACGCATTTCCTCCCGCAGGCGATTACCGGATTGGCCCTGAAGGTGACCAAGCCCTGCTTTGGTGCCTCCATCGCCATGCGACGATCCGTGCTTGAACGGATCGGCGGGTTTGCTCCTTTTGCCGACGAACTCGCCGATGATTATGCGATCGGAGTGGCTGTGCGATCCGCCGGATATGAGGTCGTGACTGCGCCGTTCCTGGTCGGTCATCGGTGCTTCGAGGGCAGCCTGCGCCAGCTCATGCGCCATCAGATTCGCGTTGCCCGCACCATCAAGAACATCGATCCGATCGGTTATGCCGGCACGATTATCAGCCATCCCTGGCCGCTTGCCCTGATCGGCATGCTGTCGGGCAGTGGCGCCGCCGCCCTGCTTGCGGTCGCGGCTCTGGCTTCGCGTCTTATGCTGTGCCGCTGCGTCGAACGCCGCTTCGGATTGCCACGGGAAAATTACTGGCTCATCCCATTGCAGGATATTATTGCTTTCGCCGTGTACGTGGTGAGTTTCTTGGGGGCGACGGTTCACTGGCGCGGCGCCGACTATCGCGTAGCCGCGGATGGTACCCTTGTTGAGGAAGACCTGAGGAGCTCATGATGCGGACGTTGTGTTTGCAGGCTCCCTCGTTCGACGGTTTCGACGGCGGGGCCGGGTCGCGTTACCAGGCGCGGCGTGAAATTCGTTCCTACTGGTATCCGACCTGGCTGGCCCAGGTGGCCGCCCTGGTTCCCGGCAGCAAGCTGGTCGACGCGGTGCCGCATCGGTTGACGCTCGCCGAAGTCGTGAGCACGGCCCGCGATTACGACCTTGCCGTGCTGCATACCTCGACTCCCTCGTTCGCTTCCGACGTTGTTGTCGTCGAGGCGCTCAAGGCCGCCAATCCAAGTCTGAAGGTGGGGTTCGTCGGGGCAAAAGTCGCGGTCGAGCCCGACGTCAGCCTTGAGACCTCGCCGGCGATCGACTTCGTCGCCGGCAACGAGTTCGAATTCGCCGTCAAGGAGATCGCCGAGCAACGCGATTGGAGCACCATCGCCGGGCTGGCGTACCGCGATGCGGCCGGCGCCATCCGCCATAATCCGCCGCGCGCCATTCTGCAGGACATGGACGAACTGCCGTTCGTCAGTCCGGTCTATAAGCGCGATCTCGCCGTCGAGAACTATTTCATCGGCTATCTCAAGCACCCCTACCTGTCGCTTTACACCGGGCGCGGCTGCAAATCGCGTTGCACGTTCTGCCTGTGGCCGCAGACCGTCGGCGGTCACCGCTATCGCACTCGCAGCGTCGGCCACGTGATAGATGAAATCCGTTGGGCCAAAGCGGCCTTTCCGCAGGTGAAGGAATTCTTTTTCGACGACGACACTTTCACCGATGATCGCCCGCGGAGCGAGGCGATCGCGCGTGAGCTGGGCAAACTCGGGGTCACTTGGTCGTGCAACGCCAAGGCGAACGTGCCGCGGGACACTTTGAAAGTCATGCGCGACAACGGTCTGCGGCTGCTGCTGGTCGGTTATGAGACCGGCAACCAGCAGATTTTGCACAATATCAAGAAGGGCATGCGCATCGACGTTGCGCGCCGCTTTACCAAGGACTGCCACGAACTCGGGATCACCATCCACGGTACATTCATCCTCGGCCTTCCCGGCGAGAGCAGGGAAACGATCGAGGAGACCATCCGCTTCGCCACCGAGATCAATCCGCACACCATTCAGGTTTCGTTGGCGGCGCCATATCCGGGAACCGAGCTGTACCGGCAAGCACTCGAACGCGGTTGGCTCGACGGGCAACACGCCGAGCTGGTCAATGCGAGCGGAGTGCAGATCGCGCCGCTGCATTATCCGCATTTGAGCCATACCGAAATTTTTCAGTCGGTCGAGGATTTCTACCGGCGCTTCTATCTTCGGGCTCCAAAGATTGCCGCCATCGTCTCCGAGATGGTGCGCAGCCCGCAGATGATGCGACGCCGGCTGCGCGAAGGCATCGAATTCTTTTCCTTCCTGCGCGAACGGCGGCAGTTGGTTCATCGAGGCGCCTGACCGCAAACGCAGGTCGGCCCGCCCGGCGTCAACGGCCGAAATAGCCCGCCTCGCGAAACCAGCGGATGGCGTCCTCCAGCCCCTCCCGGTACGGGCGTGCACGGAAGCCAAGGTCACGCTCGGCCTTCGCCGCCGTGAAGAACATGCGGTGAGCGGACATGCGCAGCCCGTCCACCGTGGTGAACGGCTCGCGGCCGGTGCACCAGGCAATTGCTTCCGCTGCGTAGGCGACCGGCATGACGGCGGCACGCGGGATACGCAGGCGCGGCGGTTTGCGGCCGACAAGCCGCGCGATGTCGGCGAGCATGTCGGCAAGCGGCACGTTGGCGCCGCCGAGGATGTAACGTTCGCCGACGACGCCGTGCCGGAGGGCTAGAAGGTGTCCGGCGGCGACGTCGTCGACGTGGACGAGATTAAGGCCGGTGTCGACGAAGCCCGGAATACGGCCGCGTGCCGCCTCGACGATGATGCGGCCGGTCGGCGTCGGCTTCACGTCGCGCGGGCCGATCGGCGTCGACGGATTGACGATGACCGCCGGCAAACCCTCGTTCGCGATCATCGCCTCCACCAGCCGCTCGGCGGCGATCTTGCTGCGCTTGTAGGCGCCGATTCCCTGTTCTTCCTGGAGCGCCGCCGATTCATCGGCCGGCGTGCCGTCCGGCCGCAAACCGAGCGTGGCGACGCTGCTGGTGTGCACCACGCGCTCGACGCCGGCGCGGAGTGCCTCGTGCATGATATGGCGCGTGCCGTCGACGTTGGTGGCAAAAATCTCGCGCGGGTTTCGCGCCCACAGCCGGTAATCGGCGGCGACGTGAAACACATAACGCACCCCCTGCATTGCGCGGCGGACCGTATCCGCATCGCGCAGGTCGCCATCCACGAATTCAACTTTGAGTCCGGCAAGGTGCGAACGCGGAGCGGTCGGGCGCGCCAGCGCCCGCACGTCAAATCCGTTGCCGACCAATAGTCCGGCCAGCGCCGAACCGACGAATCCAGTGGCACCGGTGAGCAACGTTTGTGCAGCGCTGTCCATGGCGATATCCGCTAAATATGGTATCCTAACTGCCGTCGATTCGCGTCAGGCGCTCGACTCGAATCGATCGGATTGCCGGGGCAGGCGCGCAATGCGGGCGGGGTGAGTGCGGAACAATTCGGGGAAAGCCGCACTTCTGCATGTGTAGTAACTAAGAGAAATCGACCACGCCGGTGTTTTAGCCTGGATCGGACAGAGACATCTGCGATGGACTCTGTCGTTGGCTCGTTGGGGGCTGATCGGGGTAGAGCGACTCGCGGGGGCTTTGTCGGACTCATGACATCCGAAGCGCAATTTGCCGGATCGGAGTTTGCGGAAGGACTGCCGACCGAGGACGTTAATCGCATTGGCGCTCTTGAAATCGCGCGTCGGCGGCATTCCCATACGGTCATCGCTCTGGTCGGCATGAATTTCGAGGCTAGAATCGCCGCTGGTCCCGGTGTGCAGGTCTTTTCCCGCAGTTCTCGGCACGAATTGGCGGTCGCGGCGCGGAACGCCGCGCGCCTTGGCTGTCGCGGTATCATCAGCTTCGGCGTCGCCGGCGGGCTTGCGGCGGATTTGAAGCCGGGCGATTGGGTCGTCGCGTCGGCCATCCTCGAATCGGGGGCCGCTCGCCACACCGATGCGGGGTGGGCGAGCAGGCTGCGTGAGGCAATCGGGCCGAGCAGCTATGCTCCGATTGTCGGCGTCGATGTCCCGGTCGCAGATCCGGCGTCCAAGCGCGAATTGCACCGCTCGACAGGCGCAGCCGCCGCCGACATGGAGTCGCACTTGGTCGCGCGGCTGGCGGCAGCCCATGGTCTTGCCTTTGCGGCGCTGCGCGTCATCGTCGATCCGGCCGATCGCGCGATCCCTTCCGCGGCTCTGATGGGGATGGGGCCGGGCGCAGCCGCCGATGGGCGGGCGGTGCTGCGCGATTTGGCCGCTCAAC
>Ga0335074_10010869_pt1 | contig 12731 bp, 10 predicted proteins | sample Lox_Sample_23_FD_206715 | JGI IMG/M metagenome (GOLD analysis project Ga0335074, IMG submission 206715) | Soil microbial communities from Loxahatchee National Wildlife Refuge, Florida, United States - Lox_Sample_2.3 | ecosystem: Environmental > Terrestrial > Soil > Wetlands | place: USA...
CATCTGACTGATCCATATTCGGACCTTGCGTCAAAGAAGCCCGGCGGGAGCTCGGGGAGATTTCGACTTCATCGAGGCATACAACGTCGGACGACATCGTTGACACTATAAGGCGAATGACGTATATAGCAATGGTGATGATAATAAACGCTGTGAGATCAAAAATAAAGAGACAAAGCTTATGGAAGAGATCGCCTTTGTGCTCCGCAAAGAATTAATCGTGACCAGCAGCTCCATTCCAGTGCAGCTTCAAAAAAAGGGCATATGAATGTAATTTGAAACAGAAGACGAGGTCTGCGACAGTGACACCCTTTTCAACAGTGCTTATCAATTCTAAGACGCAGAGTCTTTTATATGACGACCCAGCACTGTTTCCGGGTCATCATATTGACGCTTCAAGCGCGGGACGGGGGTGTGGATTAGCTAAGAAGCATAGATAAATGGAGACTAGACGGTGAAGCCAGTATCGAGATAAAGTCCACCTGAGCACGCACACCAAATACAGCATGCTCTCAGTCGTCACTTCTAGACAGACCTTTGCTAACATCTCTCGACAACACCATCCTAGGACGGTGAGCCACGAATAAACGATAGTAGCAGCTTAGAAAATATTCGGACATGAAAATTCGGGGGTGGAGAAAGCTTTGTGAAAGGCGACGCAAATGCTTCGAAAGGAGTTGCACAGAGGAAAATTAACTTGACACCTCGAATATCAGGCATTAACAAAACCCAGCTTACTGCATCCGTTCTAGCGCACACGAAAAGTTTCGCTACTTTACTCGTTCTCACTTCCCTCAAGCTCTCTCTTCTTCTTCATCTATCAGTAGTGGTAATGACTATCGTCATTATTACATGAGAGCTCCACTACGGTGGCTTGCTGAGGGTTATCCACAGTCGCAAGACTGGCAATGGGTCTCCTTCCGTTCCCGGCTCCCTCGAGAAAATCCTAGTGATCGTTCTTTCCTACCATCTGCGGTCGTCGGGCTCCCGGATCGGAAATGTGGGATGGTCTCTACATATCTGCATATACTTGTGTACACGAGAAGTGCTTTAGGAAACCTGGGCAGATAGGGGCACGCTGCTGTGACGCATGTAGCTGCATGCCTCGTTGGGTGCGTTGGGTTGAGATCTGTGTTTGTCCATTTGAGCTGTTTGTGTGAGGCTCTATCCGTGATACTCCGACTCTTGACTACGTCGACCACATTGTATGCCCCTTGAAACTATGCATCGGTCCACATTTCTCACAACTTAGCTATAACAGTAGTGATCTGTGGGCAACACAGGTTTGCTTGACACTGATCCCCCTGATGACCAGGTCAGTCTCCTTACATACCCATAGATCTGAAAACCCTTGCTTCTTGTGTTTTATGTTGTGTCTATGAGGACTATCTGTCTACAGAGCGATGGATTGTGCAATGTAAACTTCATGTGTCTGCCAGCATCTACGATATGGCCATGATAATAAGTCTACTTGTACGGTATATTAAGTACCTTGCTATCGTACACGGCTTGAAACATTGGAATCTGATATTGTAGATTTATGCTTGTATTGGATTGCTATCTAGCCGCAAACTACAAGCCCTACTTTCCGTCCGCCTGTATGTACAACGTAACCAGCAGTAAAAGGTCTAGTACAAGCGCTTGGGTGGTGACATTGAGGCCTTGATTGTCAAACTGCCAACATTCTGCCATCCCTTCTTCAATAGTGACACGAGGTAGTTGATTGCCAACATGATATTTGAGATCAACTGGTCCTCAGTCATACCCACGTTACCGACGGCAACACCCATGCAGAGAACCTTCTTCAGCTGGAACTTGATGGTTGACTTGACTTCGGTAATCTTTGCAGAGAGATCTTCGTTGTGAGAGACAGGAGTGGGGAATTTGCCAGCTGGAGGCACAAGTTAGTCGTGCTTCATGAAACAGCAGAGTGAAGAGACATACCCTTTGAAAGACCAGGACCCAAGAGACGAGGAATCTGCTTGATAAGAGTGTCAGAAGCGACGAAGGCGTCGTACTTGCGAGCAAGCTTCTTGATCAACTTCTTGTTCTTGTTAAGCTTCTTCAAGTCATCCGCAGACATGGCATCGACTCCGCCATGCTTGGCACGATCGATATCGTGTTGATCTCCAAGAATGCTGTAAGTCCCCTGTTAGCCATATATCTCCACCGAAAAACAACGCCCGCGACTTATGCGATTCGAACGTACCAAACGGTCATGCCCGGGCGCGGCACCTGAGGAAGGCGGACAGTTCCAGAGAAACGCTTGTCACGTTGGGGATCATAATTCTTGAGGCCGATCTGAAGCTCGACGGTCTCGAGGAAGTTTCGCTTCTTGGTCTCCAGAGAGTACTCTAGGAGCTCTTTGACGTTGGAACGCACTCCGGCTAGAGGGGTAAACTTTGTCAGTAGGCAGCTCGTTGCACGACTTCAGGGAGAGAAGCTTACCGACTGTGATTTTCGACATTATAACAGTCTTCCAGTAGAATTGTTTAGATTCTAATGGTGAGGATTTGCGCTTTGGTCGTTGAAAGAGAAAAGATCGAAATTTCCCCACCTCGACTTACAAGAGTCAAGCGATTAGCCCTAAAAATTGATGCCTTACTGCCTTATATTTCTCCTACTGTCCCCTACGCCTCCACACCCGCCTCACAACAACGTGGAAACTTCAAGTTTCCATGGCATGAGATTCTGTAGAGAAGCCGTATGGGTATGAGTCCTGTAATAAGGCTGCTATATACTTTAAGCTCCTACCAATAAGTAATGGTAGCAGAGAGTCGTAGGGGCGAGGGACTTATTTCCTGATCGTCAGATCTCAATGTCTCAATCAAACTTTTATTTACGCATCAATTGAGTTTTCTTCTGTTATAGGCGATCAGAAAACAATCAGGCAATCTATATTTGATAAGTTTTGATGCAAATGCCGCCAGTGTCATTACCAGCAATTGTATTCTCCTGATGATCATGCCTTTTGCATTAGTGGATTTGAAATATCTTCCGAAAAGGTATCAGAAATCGCTCATGGAGTGAATTTTTCCTGCTTTCCATCACTGCTAGTTTCGCGATGACCTAATATCGCAACTTTTCGTCCAAGATTCATTCAACACTTCACCCTGTCATCTATCTTTCATCACGACCGCAATGTCCCCCGCCAACCTTTCACAGAATGAGGCACCACAGATCTCTATATCTAGCTGGATCATGGGCGGTCCCATAGTTATTAAGCCTCGACGTGATCGTCCTAAACCGGTTCTCGTCACCACCGAGCCAGCAAATGAACCAGTCAGCCTGCCACACTTTCCTGTCATTCCCCGGGACACAACTTCTTGCTAACTAGAGTTAGAAAGCAGCTGAGGCACTAAATTCCAAAGGGAAAATGAAGGGGAACGGAAAGAAAGAGGAGAAGAAGCTTGAAGAGACCAAGTCCGATGCCGCCAGCAAAGGCTGTGATATAGAGAAGTCAGATGACGACTGGAACTGGACAGCCGAGCAAGACGCCCTCATCCTCAAGCTCAAAGCTGAGAACGTAAGCTGGAAAGTAATAGCTGCTAGAATGTCACTTGCCAAATCAGATATTCAGGTCCGCTTCAAGGAACTGCAAAAGAAAGGCGCGCAGGCCCCTGCAACGGAGACTACCGAGAATAAAAAGGACAAGGACAAGGATAGCGAGAATGGCAGTGGGAAGAAGGACGAAGGAGGGAAAAGGGGAGGTGGAGGAAGCGGGAGCGGAGGTGGGGGCGGAGGACGCCTGAAAGCAGATGACAACTGGTCACGAGAAGACTGCGAGATTCTGGAGATGCTAGAGGCTCGGTATCGAGAACAGAAATGGCTATCTATGCAGGCTAGCTTTTACAACTTGACGGGAAGGATGGTCAGGGCTGATATCATTGAGCGAAAGCTTTCAGAGGCTGGGTTGTGAGCTATTGAGCGTAGGAGATCGGTCGCTAGGAGTGTTTTGGAGCGTTCTTGCTTGGCAGCGAGATAGGTGAATTGGTATGTGTATATGCATGACCAGCAAGCTTTGATTCAGTCCCAAGAAGCAATGTGCTCTAGTACCTAAGTTGGCTCTTTCCATAACTCTGATCTATCGTTGTCCCAATTATGAGCGGTCTCCTGTCCCATTCTAAGAATTTCTTACTTCTAGGCTTTTCTGAGTGCCGCTTGGGCCTGTCGTTAATCTTTGTGTATGACATATATCTTTGATCTTGGAGAGTAACAAAGGGCAAAGAGACAGGGGGGGAGTCTGGCGGAGTGGGAGATTCGGGTTTTTGGTAACAGCGAATAGGTTGGGGCTATACACTTGCAACAGGTCCGAGGCATGGAGCTGGTCAACTCAGGTTTTTTTTCGGTCACAATCACTACAACATTTGATGAATAATGAGTAATGATTCCTCTCTGCTTGATTCCGCCAGAATTTAACGAGTACATGCATCTATGCAATAAGAAAAATGATGCAGGAAGAGGGTATTGAAACAACCGCCATAAATATGCAGAATAATCCTTTTGTACAAGATGTTCAAATCAATTCAACGCCAGTGATGCAAGATAACTCCGCAGTATCGAGCACAAAAGACACGAGGAAGTTGAGTGGTATGCTTAACCTCATATAGGGTTATCCATTCCAGGACTCGGAACAGTGGGTCTTGATGCTGACCCAGCACTTATCCTCGGTGTCGATTTCGATCCAGAGCTTGCCATGCCAGGCGTGCTACCGGGAGTTCCGGATCCTAGACCTCTTTTCATCATCCTTCCCAACACATTTACCAATTCTGCGGCATCTTCGAACATCTCGTCGTCCATCCCTTCCTGTGCATTATACACCTCCGCAATAGTCGTCTTGGCCAATCTTCTCGACGCTTCTCCGTCATGCATACAGTCATAGAGGAAGGCTGAAAACTCAAGCTTTACAGAGAGTCGCAGTGGATGACTGCCTGATAGAAAGCGTTCAGCCAATTCGGAGGCCTCCTGAAAGCTGGCTAGTGCTGTAGGAATATAGTCACGAGCCGGGAGGAGAAAGTTTGCTGCAGGTGTAACCTCAAAACCTGGAGGACGGGTTCCTCCAACCGGTCCGCCTTCCATTGGGTGTGGCGGCTGCACAGAGCTCCTTCCATCCTCCGGCGCAGGCGAACCCCGGTCTGGGCCTTTACCTTTGTCAACCTTCTCGGCTCGTGGCGAGGCTAGTCCTGGTGGAGTCGTGACGACCTTTTGTGATGCCACCTGATTGACGCTCGGTTGATTGTGGAAGAGGACAAATATATGGTAGAAGCTCGCTCGTAACTTATATGCAAGAACTTTGATATCTCCAAAGCTCGCAACCATTGGGACAATGTATTGCTCTACTATTACAAGTCCCTCTCGAGAGAGCCAAAGGATGTGAAAATAAAGATCCAGGGACTTTGTTGCGCGTGTGGGGTCGAGTTTCCGCAATTTCCGTGCCCGCACGAGTTGTTTTGAAAGGATCACAGAGAGTCCGAGAATTTTGAAGAGCATTGCCGAGAGTAGCGCATTGTCATTGGCGATGTTCTTGGCGAATTGACCAAGAAACTTCTGGTCCACCTCCGAGGAGGCCATGAGCGCCTGGTAATGGGTCAACTGCTCGAGCAAATGGACTGCAGCGCTGCAATCTGCGGATGGTCAAAATGCAAGTGGTCTTTATGATTATGTTGAGACTTCAAATTCCGTGACTTTCTGAGCTATCATAGGGTATTGAATAATCTATATTTAAAACTTTAGTTATGTTAGACAAGCTAGGGTAAGGGAGGACAAACCGAAACAAGCCACCCGAAGTGTACCTATGCCAATAAAGCCAACATTAGATCTCAAAAATTAATTGAGGTGGCAGTGAACTGACTTTTTAACGAGAGACTGTCTGCAGCTTGTGCAGCGCGAGTGATTCAGGACGGCCCAAAAGTGAATGTTGGTGGCAAACCAGCTAAGCTAGGTTGGTCAAAGACGACAGCCAGCTCTCCACAAATTCTAGCAATGGGTGGGTAGTATATGGTACAGAACGATGATGCTGAGGATCATGAAGGGCGTGCCGTATTTGCAGATCTGGAAGAGGAGGTCGACGGGTTTTTTTGTGGCGGTTGACTCTGGTGAGGTACTGGAGTCGTGTAATTATTAGATGTAGTATACAATTAGGCCTGGTACCGAAAGCCAAACGCCAGATAACTGTAATTGTCAATGTCAGGGGTTGTCACTGACTTTAGGGTCTTCAATTGACTAACCAGTATTTTACAGACACAAGAGAAACGAGTAAGGGCGTAACTGAGGACGAATTGACAGACTTCAATGCAATTGTATTGAAATACAACGACTTGAGACTTAGCAACTCAATGGCATCGGATCCTCATTCGGAGTGTCAAACGGCGCACAAGGCATTTCGCCTTCTCGATTCGCGGAGGTGGGAACAAACGGAGGACTGGAATTTGGAAGGGCGGTGTGGAAATGACCAACTCTCAGAGTTTGAGGAACACGCCCGCACGCATTGAAGCATGTGCGATGGCTGGAGAGAGCTCGAAGTCAAGAGACAGAGGATTTAAGTAATATAGGGCAAGATGCGCACAATTGAATGAGTTGTCCTGGTGCATGTAATGAGTGGATGACGCCAACACGGCGGCGACGAAGATCAAGAGAAGAGGCTGGATGACTTCAGAACTAGAAAAAGGGACAGGATCGCAGAGGGCAAGGGCTTCGAACTATCGCCTCGGCCACTCAATAGACCCCCTTTGGCACTCGGCAGTATTGTATCAGGGCTCTTGGCAGCTTACTTGTTGGCAGGCGCTGGTAGCTGCATCAGAAAATATGCACATTGACGTGTCAATCGACGCGACCATGGGAGCGGTGCGGTGCGGTGGGTGCCTGACTGGTTGCCTGAACCCTTAGCCCTGATGTGGAGTTCAGCCCCGCCGAGGTAGCAATTTTTCATCGTGTTTGGCTCGCTCATGGGAAACATTTACGACGATGGGGTCCTGAGTATCACACTTTGTCTATTGATAAAGGTATATTTTCCCATAAATACGACAGTGCGCCTTACGTGGGCGGCTGAAGCGGTCTTCAGGCCCCTGACTGGTTCCTACCTAGGCTGATCCCCATGTCGGCGTGATCCCGATCGTCCAATGGCAGCCCTGAAGAGCGATACCCGCAGCACCGCTTTTAGATCATCAACAGCTTCTTTCAACGTCAGAAGATCTCAATGGTCCAACCTCCTCAATACCCAAAGGGGCAACTGACGAGCTGTCACGATGCTGGCGATGCCACCTCATCGTAGTGAGCACTTGGTCTCCGAACATGCGACCACCTGCGTCTCGGTTGGCCCGAGTGCTGCGGCCGGCAAGCCTAGGGGAATTCCTCTACACTTTATACTACAGTTAGAGGCTGCTGCGGCCAGAGTGAGGTGGCCGACAGGTCAGCCCCCAAATGGCTACCTGACAAAGCGCTGTGTTGTTAGCAAAAGCAAGCCAACACTGCCAATCGGGTTCCCCAGCACCGTGTTCTGGCACTGTTAAGTCTAAGTCATCAGCTTGAGTTTGATGGCACTATGTCCGACGGTAGCTGGACACTATTGCCACTGATGAATGGCGTGAGCATAGAAGGCTTCCCTACACTACATTTCATAATAGATAGTATACTCTTCATCTACACTCTGTCCAATTCGTCCATTCATTTAACTCGAGATATGAGGACTTTCAAGAGATCCATGAGCCTCGGCGATCTTCAGACCATTATCCAAGACTGAAGACGCAACGGTTTTTTTTTTGGCTCTCTGTATGCACGAGCTATAGTGGCTGCCTACTGACCACGTGAAAATATGATGCTTTATCATGCCCGGTTCATTCTTCATCACTTCTTCAAGGCGCTTTTTTCCAAACCCGAAGATTGATATTCTAATGGTTTGCGGTGGGGCGACATGTGTTTCATGAATGTTGCCATAGATGGCAACAATGTCCGTACAAAGCACATTGGTCGGTCAAAGCATGCTGCTCCCAAGCTTAGGTCAACAAATCAACGAACCAGATCCAATTTAATTTTACAGCCGAGAACACTGTCTATATTGTGATGAAAATCTTGCATTAAGACTGAACTTCATGCTACGCGGCTACCTGCATTTACGTGTCTAACTAGAAGCTTGCAATACAATAACAGAAAGAGAGATTGTTCTCAACTACATCATTAATATTTCGCAAACAATGTTAAGTGTCGCTATGCAGCAAGCACTTGCGGTCGATCGCATAGCATCCGCGTGGCCCGGCCCGACAGTCGTGAAAGTTGCACAATCTGTGATACGTAGTTTTGTAGACAGCTCAACCTGTTGATGCCCAGCCATTGCTTTGCCACATTGAAGACTCTAGTTTATGGTCACCGAGAGATTTGCTATTTGGAGTAGAAAATCTAACCTACTGGAGATCTCTGCCTGTCCCATATATCAAGTAATTCGTTGCGGACTCCCACTTCTCAAGTATTGCAGCTTTTCATAGTTGAATTTCCTTGTTTGCACCGTTCGTCTGCTTTGAAAAGCCCTCCTGCTGCGATTTGATTTCTTGCCTCATCTTGTCAGATATTGTCTACAAGACACAGCTTATTTGAATCCTATTGGACATTCTGATCTTACATCAGTTTGTGGAAGCTTGTCCGCAACGTTGTGTCCTTCATCTGGTTTGTTCAGGGCGGCTTCAGTAGTTTCAGTGGATCAGAGAATCTGCAGCACAGTCCTCTCAAACATTTCAAAGATGATTTACCAGAAGTATTGGCGTGAAACGATAGGCTTACGATCTTCAAAAACACCTAAAACTGCACCTATTCGAAGCTTCGCGTAATCCCTAAACCAGCCTGGACGAAATGCTCGATAGCAATTTGCAGACCAGTTGTCAAGGTTGCTTAGCATGGTAAAGATCGATAAATGACTATCATTTGAAGTTGCCGATAGTTCTGTGAATAAGATATGCAAGTTATATAAAAGAATCTGCCATGCACTATTTATTGCATCCTTAGTCTCTAAGGCTTGGCCCAAATTCCTTTCGTTTTCTACTACCATCTTGAGTCGATCTTCAAACAATCAAGTAGATGTCTTCAGCACTCGTTCAACAACGCCCCACAGACTAAAAGACGTCCAGCTGTCAACCACCAGTCAAAGTTCCTGTTACGCTATCACAAATAAGAGCTGCTGCTCCATAATTACCTCTTGTTCTCTCTTCACTGCCACCTCTTATCAAGCCTTGCGAAGTCCTAATGCTCAAAAAATCGACCTACTCATCGGTCCCGTGATATACCCCTGATCTTTCTCCCTACATTCACTTGATATCATCCATTACAATCATCGCCACCACTTATAGCAGCGACAACAACTCTTCCTACGACTAAATTTCATTGCAATCACCACCACTCACCATCACTCATCACTACTTACCACCGACAAACCAGCAAACCCCTCCCCAAATCAAACATGTGCAATTACTACCGCCACATCTACTACGGCTGCGGCCACACCACGTATGTTTTCGCAAGGTACTGCGATGAACACTACATGATCCAGAAATCTTGCATAAGGGACAGAAACCTATGGCAGACATTCCGCATGCGGGAAGCTTGTGTAATGTCTGCGAGCCTCATGCCCATACTGACTAGGGCATGAGTTGAGAGGAGACGAGATGGGGAGGAAGAGTTGAGACAAGTGGTATCTTTAATGGCTTTTGTCATTGGGTGTTGGTGTTGTGGACGGACACGTGGATGGACAGATGTGAGGCTTTGTGGGGAACGAATTGAGATGAGGATATTGGGTGGGATGGGATAGTGAGATTTCTCAATTTTACATTTTGTGTTTGGCTTACTACGTGGGTTGCGCTGGGACTGACTCCCGAACATGATACTCAAATACCCGATGGATTCACTACGCTCATGCATTTTTCTAGGACACCTTTTTGGTTTAGCACCATCGTGCACCCCAAAATACTTTGCGAAATGATACGGTATGGACAGATAAAGAGCTCAGTGTGAGATATGGCTTGACGTGATGAAGTGCTATAGAGGTCCTCACGAGCTACCGCCCTTCTTTCGAGCTCTTCTCATCAATCGCTTCTTTGCTATGATCTGTTGCCTTCTCGCGAGCCTTTCGTCTTCCCCGGATGGAAAACCGGGCTTGAACTTCTTTGCGTCTCCATTGGTAGCAGGCTGAGCCTTCTTTGATAGACCCCTTCCATTTAGACCTTCGTCTCTGTCTCGCTTCCTCTTCACCCCTTGCTGCCTATCACCTCCCTTGGTCCCAAACTTACCGTTTGGCTTACCTAGCCCTTGTTTCGCATTACTGGTTTTGCCCTTTCTGCCCACTTTTGTACCTTTCCGGGTCTTAGCCATCAGTATATCTCGCGACAGGACCTTCTTCTCCTTTTCAGGAGCCTCGTCCTTCGCTCGCGCTTCGAGGACTTCTTTGGATCGTATTCGTGCCTTCTCCTCCCTCTCCTTTCGTCTTGACACAACTTGTGCATTCTCGATAGCAAACTCGACAATAAGTCTCTGCTTCCTGCCTGTCGCACTCTCCACTGCGTGCCCATTTAGCCATCTCAATCCCATCAGCGCCCATCTATGGGAGCTGTATTCGATAAAGCCGTAGCCTCTGCTGCGGCCAGCACCGCTATCTTCCGAGACCTTAGCTCCCTCCCGACCTTCGAATACGATTTTTGACTGTCTTACGATCCCTTTTCCTTTCGCCTTTCTCTGTCTCTCTGTCTCTCGCATTTCTTCGCCTCCCCTAGCCTCCTCCTCCTTTGATAGTTGTGCACGAGTGCCGTTCTTGACATCCTTTGCAAAGCCTACGACTGCTTCGCGTGCGAGTGCTTTGAGGTCTTTGGAGGTGACATTTCGAGGTATGTTTCGGACAGACAGTCGAGTGAGACTTAGATGCAACGTGGGGTTGTTTTGGATGAGCTTCTTGCGTTGCATTGCACTGTCCTCGCGCATTTTGACTTCAGAAGGTGCCAGCATAGCATACAGCGGCGTGCCCACGGCGACCGTGCCCTCGGAAAGCAGGTATAGCCTGCGCTTGTCCTTGTCTCTGTGGTCTCGAAACTTCGTCCCTTCCTCAGTGAGCTTTGCTGCCTGATCTCGCTCAACAGCACGAGCAACTTGTAGGATTCGACCGTCTATGGTGTACATCCCCGATGTATCTGCGGCCTCATTTTCAAGAATGGAGTGCTTGACAAGCGGAGCGGCTGCGTCACCCTTTTTGGTGGTGTTTGCTCCTGTCACCTGATATCTCGGAGCGCCTCTGAAGCATTTATCTGCATCGTCAACGTTAAAGAAACAAACAAAGCCAGTACCTCTTGGTCGGTCAGTTGCGCGGTCCATAACAACACGAGCATATCTGACAGGCCCAAATTGCTTGAAATGTTCTTTTAGATCTGAATCTAGAGTTGTGAATGGAAGGTTGCGTATAAATAATGTCGACGAATTATCTGTGATCCTTGATGATTTGCCGCTGTCAATGTGCGCTTGACCTTCACCATCTGAATTTTCTTCCTCAACAGAATCATTATCTTCGTCCCTGCTGCTCTCTAAATCATCTCCATCTTCTTCCGCTTGGCCCTCTTCCTCCTCCTCGTCCTCTTCTTCCAATTCGTTAAAGTGTCTCTTCATAAAACTGGCAACATCATCCTCAGTATCGAAAGAAGTAGGACCACCGCCTGATCCAGATATGTTTTGGCCATCTAAAATGATATTTTTATCTTCTTCAATGAGATTTTCAGCATTATCCCGTTCCTCGACTTCATCATCAACAGTCTTTTGCTTCTCCCAGACTTCCTTCTCAACTGCCCAGTCCACAGCCAATGTTCTACCGTCGACCACTTGGCCATTTATTGCAGCCAGAGCTTTTTCGGCGTTCTTCTTACCCCTCATCACCACGAATCCAAAGCCAGCTTGTGTGCCTTTGATCTTGGGAAGTGTAGAATGCTTGACCTTTCCGTACCTCAAAAATAGAGCAGCCAGTTGATCAGAAGCCTTGATACTCCATGGTAGATTTCTCACGATCAGCTTGGGCGGCTTCCTAGCTTCGCCCAGCTTCTCCTCTCGGGCTTTCTTGGCAGTATTCGCTTCTGTCAACCCTCCACTTTCCCCTTTCCCTCTCAGACCAATCCTTTTATCACTATCTCGATGTCTTGGCTCGGCGATCTCAACCTTAAGCTTTCGGCCCTGGAAAGTGTGACCATGGAATTCGTCCTTTGCTCTTTGAGCATCGTCCGCGTCAGTGAAAGTGACAAAGCCGTAGCCTTTCGACTGTTGCGTGACCGGATCAAGGACAACAGTGGCGTGCTTTAGGGGATAGTTCTGTGAAAACAGTTGCGTCAGGGATTCGCTGGTCGCAGTGGCAGGTAGTGATCGGACAAAGAGAGAGCGACGAGCGGAAACATTGGTTTCTTTTTGGTACTTCTCATTGGTACTCGGTATTGGTTCGTCATCCGAGGTTGCCGTGACAGCAGCAGTACCGTCTTCTGAGAGACGTTGTCTCTTGCGTCGCTCGCCCATAGTGGGCAGCTGTTGAAAAGTATAAACCGGTGCTCCAACATCTCTCAAAAAAAAGCTGTGGTAGCAAAATTCATAGCTCGGCAAAGCCATCACACTAGTCCAAATCAATCTTGGCGCAGTCGATCAGTTAAGCGAATTCTCGTGAAAGAGGTCGATCGGCGCCTCACTCTTCGGTCAAACCACATCTTCAACCTTCAACGACGGAACCACGACAC
>Ga0335074_10010870_pt1 | contig 12731 bp, 19 predicted proteins | sample Lox_Sample_23_FD_206715 | JGI IMG/M metagenome (GOLD analysis project Ga0335074, IMG submission 206715) | Soil microbial communities from Loxahatchee National Wildlife Refuge, Florida, United States - Lox_Sample_2.3 | ecosystem: Environmental > Terrestrial > Soil > Wetlands | place: USA...
GCAAGTCGGAAGCCGTCTTGGCCACCCGGAAGAAAAGCCAGCTTTCCGGATATCTGTCCGCCCCACCGCCCCAAAAACTCTGCTGAATGGCTGATCGAAACTAACTTAGAGTGATGCTTTCTCTCGCACGCGGAGGTTCACAAAGTGCATTGGCGCCCGTAGGCTACTGAAATTGGCGGGCGAGCCTGTAAGCCGGATACTGAAAATCGGTGTTGCAAACACGTAAGTTATTGAAAATAAGGACTCGGCTAACGTCTGTGGACAGCAAATTTGTCACGGATGTCAGCCTTTTCCGTTAGACGACTGTTAGACAAGCTCCAACACATTGCAGCCTCCCGGTCACACAAAACCCCTCCAGGTCAATCTGGTTTTCAGCGAAGTAAGGTTTGTGTGGTGTCAGGTCCTCGACCAGCGCACAAACAACCTTGTCTAGAGCCTTCTCGTCATCTGTCGCCTGACCGCACAATATGAGAATCAATCCGTCCCTTTTCATGGTGCCAACTTTTCCCTGTCCGATAGAAGCTGTTCCCTTGCATCCTTCTGCCGCGTAGCGTTTCGCATGAAGATAGAAGACAGAATAAACGGAAACGCTCCAGGCTCGTCCGCTCGAAGGTTCGAGCATTCTTCGATTGCGAGTCTCAAGTCCCGCCAGCGATCTCGTAGGAATTGTCGTGTGTAGTCGGGCCTCCTGGAACGTTTCAAAAGTGCGGCTTGGAAAAAGTCAAGCGGGGGCTTTTTGGTTCCTTCGGGCAGGCTGGTAGAAATTTCCGAGATCACTTCAAGAACCTGGTATTCCTGTGAAGGCGCGTTGAACTGCATGTGGGCACACCGAGCAAACGACTGTCTCCATTTCATCCAAGGTAATCCAGATAAGGCATCAGCCAGGTTTCGCGGATTGACGGCGTACCTTCTCGAAAGCAGAAAATCGAGTAACTCAGACTGGAAAATGTAAGCTTCCTGATCCAGCCACTTCTTACGCAGTGTTTCTCGCTCTGTTTCGAGTTTGTTAAAATCATCTGCAAGTTGAAGCATGTGTTGTAGCCGATTCAATGCTTCTTCCCGAATTATGTCCTTATCTTCTGAACCAGCCGTTCTCATTGCTGCGTCTGCACTCAGACACGACCGAAAAGCTTCATCGCGCTTCGCCCGGACCTTGGTGATCTCTGCCTCCAAGTCGCCAACCTGCTTTGAGATTTTACGGACGGCGGACGGCTTGGCGGATTCCAAAGTCTCACGATAGAAAGGCGCTACCAAGCCTGAGTTCTGAGGCATTCCTTTTACTGGCTCCATCGCCTTTCGAATATCCTCGACGGTGCTGGTTCGCTTGTCTCGTATACGCAGCAGAGACCAACCGATTTTTAGCCATAATTGTTCCAATAATTGTGTACAAGCGTTGCGGTTGCCTAAAAGAAAGTTGTCTCGAATGGTCCGAGGGCCGCGTTTTAGCTTCTCTTCCGGTGGAGTGACAAGCGCAGAAACAGTGGTAACACTGGGCTTTCCAGCTAGCATCCGATTCATTCGGTTTTTGCTGCTCATGCTCAAGCCAAAGTATGTCAAGCACAATATCTAGGGTTTGCAAAATTCTTCGCCAGCTAATTTCGCCTTCGTTCCCTTCGGTTCGCCAGGAATTACTTTTATTCGTTCCTGGGCGTCGCCAGGAATTACCTTCAGCGGGAATTTCTGGAAATTAGTTTGATTCCTTGGGCTTATAGGAACACGGTCTATTCTACAGAAAGCACGAGAGACCAGCAAAACCCAGAGGAGGGCAGAGTGCCGAGCCAATCACAAATCGTTAAATTCATTCGGGGAGTCGTCGCAATCCTAATCGAAGTCCGCATGCTGATTGCGGAACTCATGTTCACAGCCGCCGCTCTGTACGCCTGCTATAGTGTCTATCAGGTCTTGTCACGTTAGATATCGGAGAATTCCAGCCATGAAATTCCTCGATTGGGTTAGGGAGATCATCGCAGGTTTTGAGAAGCGTACCAAAGCCTTCGCAGAGGTAGAGATTGCCGATGCACTAGGGCAACGTCGGAGACCCGAAAACGAATCTTGAGTGAAGAAACCGTGAGACCGCAGCGGCCAAAATTCGAGCCGATTCGCCAGCCGACTCTATTCCAGATGGAGAAATTGGAAGAGGTAGTCGAACTCGCACCGGAGCAGAAGATAGAACGACCGTACTCCATGCCTGGGATTCTTCCTAGTACGGCGTAAAATACGTGATTGTCACTCGGATTATGATTCCCATACCTAGGTCTCATTGTCAGTATAATTCTCGAAACCTGCATTCAAAATAGCGAGTAAATCGGGCGAGATTCGGTTCTTGCTTCCGCAGAATGCTTGGCATTTCATCATCGAAAGCGATGGGGTCTTGGCTAATTTCCCGAGCAAAAAGAGGGACGAAGGGTAAGCCGAAAACACCCTTCTTATTCGTAGCGAGAAGTCTTTTGCGGACTGGTCCGCACAGAGGATACCAAGACTTCACGCACTCGGCTGTGTTGCACCCCATGAGCCACAGGTATTGAACGCCGCATCTCAGGGCCTCTGCCAATTCGTGCCACGAAACGCGGGTTTCTGGCACGCCGGGTTTGCAATTCATGCCGAGTTTGCCAGCATGAGCGTTGATGTAGAGGAAAGAGTTCATAGACTCGGTTTTGACATTCCACTTCTTCAAAGCAGATAAGAACGGCAGCTTCTTATTGTGCAATTCTGCCCGGATAAGACCATTTTCAGTCTTGTACACATTTCTTACTGCTTTCCAGATTTTCTCCTCGGGGCCATCATCTCTATAAATAAATATGGCCGCTTGACTCGTTAGAGCGCCCGTCCGTTTCATTCGGAATCTCCTTTTTGCGTTTCGACGAGGAGGAATATGCATGTTAACGCCAAAACCGATCAAACTCTTCATGGACTTGTGGGGAAGGAAAAAGTAAGCTGGTTTCACCGGATTCTCCTACCTATTGATCTCAACTTCCGAGTTCATCATGTCGATCAGCAAGTGCATTGTCCGTTTGAGGGACTGTCATAATACCGAGCACAGCGTTGAAGTTTACGCCGAATCGTTGTACGAGGCCGTCCTTCGCGGATTGCGTCGCTTGCAAGATGTTGGGTGGGAATCCAACACGGATGAAACGATACAGCGAGTCGAGGTGGAAATTCAGCAGGAACCTACCCGACACATAGTCGATGTCCCGAAGCTGTTGAAGTGGATTCAAGAAGATTCCATGTATCCGGCTCAACAAACAAGGAAGACAAAATTGCGAAAGTTACTCAGCGCACGATAGGATGAGGGAAACCGAATCACTATGTCGAATATCGTTTCCATTTTGAGCAAAATATCAACACCTCCAGATGAACCCTCAGCTTTTAACGAGTGGTTGAAGCAAGCTGACGCCATCGAATTCCTGAAGCAAAATGCCGAACAGGATGAGTTTGTGATGTTTGCTTCGATTCGAGCGTACACATTCATGCACGCAGTTCTCGTTCCAGCTTCCTCACTCGTGTCTCCGAATATCAAAGACCTTATGAATTGGGACTGCAATCCATCGTCGTCGTGGGGCATCGAGATTCGGTTTTCGGAGCCGCGAGAGATTTGGATAACGTCGCCGCTTGAAGGTTGCCGAAGCAAGACTATAGCCGGAGGAGAGCAACTCGTCTTTACTCGTGGTTTCGAAGGCAGCCGTGATCGTAAAAGCTACTGCGAGATTTTGCAAAAATTCACACACGCCTTCGAACTACATTTGCTGGAAGAAAGGAACGCATATTGTCGGTTGGACATGCGCGGGGATATAGAGGAGGTCGTGCGTATTATCTCGATACCGAGAGTGAAGGGAGATGAATTTGGCGGGGAGGTTGTAACATTCAAGCGTGATGTTTTGGATGAGTACCTCGCGTTCACCAAATCCTCAATCGTCAGAACTTTTGACTTCACGCGGTATCGTTCTGGTTTCTTCGGTTGGAATAATCAGGGGGACATTGAGCACTTCGAAGAACCTGATTTCTTCTATCGCTTTCACATCGAGCCGGATAATGGGAGCTACACGCGAGGATGTCAGATAGTTCGCTCGAAAATGCCCATCGAGGCGATCATAAACAAGCACGATTTCTCGGCGCAAAAGAAGGAACAACAGCACGCAACATTTCTCGCGTACGATTGGAAGAATCGTGTCTTAAAGGAAATCTCCTGCGCCCCCGGACACACGGCGAATTACTTCACTAATTCCGATCTGCCCTTCGAGATAACGCCTGCGTTTTTCAGGCCCGAAGTTCTCTCGAAATATAAGGCGGACTCTGAAAAATATCATTTGAAGGAGCGTTCAATCTCGTGTCGTGGTGCGTGGCATCTGGAGACCTATGACATTAATGAGGAGGGTCAAGTCCATACCTATCTTGTTTATTTGAGAAACCTGCCGTACGAAGAGCAACTCTATTGGAAGTCCTACAATGAAGCTCCGAAAGGACCCATTTCGAAACGTGCGATAAAAACAGACTTTGAGGGAAGTTGGGATTTTGATTACGATCCACTTGTCAGCCTCAAACAGACCGCTCGGGAACTAAACCACGATGGCGTTCCGTGGTGGACTCTACGCTCGGAGGAGCTTTTAGATCAACTCCACTATCCGGTCACGACCTCAGCCGATGAGTGGTCAAACGAGCTTCTTCATCTCGATCAGTTGATAGTCGAAGGATTCGAAGTCAAGTGGCTCAAGAACAAAGCACAATCTCTTGGCCGAGTATTGGACCCGAAGTACGGCTCGCTTCTTCTTGTGTATGAATGTCTCCTCGGTTATGGATTAGATGTGTCTGAGGCTCAAAAACTAATTGCACCACTAAGAGATGTACATGATTTGAGGTCCAAGACAAAAGGTCATGCATCCGGGCAAGAAGCGACCAGGATCAGGAGCGACGTGCGCCGAAAGCACGGGAGCTACAAGAAACATTTCCGCTACCTCGTTGCAGAATGTGATGGCTCGCTTCGGAGAATAGCCGATGCGTTCAAACAAATAGACAAGCAAATCGAGCCACAACAACCATGATGCTTTTAATCCGGCAAAACGCTCTATGCTTGGAGCCTGTCATGCGGGGACTGTGCCGTGAACGAATGTATTTCTGCTTATATTTTCACCGAGAATTACAAGAGTGATGCAGCATTAATCTGCTTGTAATCAGGTGGCAAGCAATCCGGCGTAAACTTTAAAGTCCTCGGTGGCCGGAGCATGGCGAAATCGAACACTACTGAAGTGGCCCGACTGGCTGAAGTAAAGCGCGTCCTCGCGAATGGTGGACTGGTCCGGTTCATTTGGGCATCGGGCCATACCGTTTTGATCTCCGCCAATGGCAAGCGGCTGACCACGCTGGACGGACGCACCTACGAAGGCTTCCTCAAGACGGTTGCTCCGACTTTGCAGGAAACGAGCACGGGTTCGATTGAAACCGAAGATTTGGTAATTGAGTGGAAGTCTGACAACGATAATGGAGGCTCTTAACAAAATTAACGACAGATTCGTCATTCTTGTGCATCATCGCGAAACTGAGCCGCCTCGTCCGGTTGCAACGATGCAAACTCGCGTTGCAGCTTCAACTGCATCCTTCAACGGCCCTTCACTGAATCGCTTATCTGTCTTGTTATCGATGATCTGCCATTCGGAATTGGAATAATCGATATCGCCGCCATCAATGCCCACGTTGAAGGACAGACTCCAACCATCCTCGAACCTTTTCATGTTTTGCTGGCTGAGAGGCTCATTTGTTACCGTCACGTCGTTGCAGGCGGAACTTTGCAAAACGGCGGATGCAAATCTTAGTCTTAGCTCCGTGGCCATTTGTTCCGGCGTCTTGATGCAGGCCACGCTTAGGTTCTTTTTGTAAATCTCGCACGCATTCATGGCGTAGTCACGATTCCACGCTGAATCGAGAAAGATCGTCTCTTTCCGTTTCCGGCACCCGCACAATGCACTAGCGCACAGTACAACCGCTGCGATTTGCGCCAATCTCACGACATTAAATCCTTGCTCAGTTTAAAGAGCGTTGAGCAATCAGTTTGGTTTGGCTTCCCGAGTGCCCGTGATCCTATACGTATACTTCTTCTCCCCAACGATCACGTCCAGTTTCTTTGCAACGCCGTGCTTGTCGGTCTCGATGCTCACCGGATAATCTTTGCCGACCTGAACTTCCTTGTGAATCCGTGAACTTTCGTACACGAGATTTCCGACCTGAATCTCGGTGTCCCGCTCAACCGAAGTGCCGCCGCCACTGCTCGTCTGACCTGTGGACGGGTTGTAGAGGGAAGTCGAGTGGTGCGACCTATGCGTCTCTGCACTCAGGACGTGTCCGGTTAGTTGCGTTGCTGGCGGCGCTGGTTGTTGAGCCGCCTGCTGCGCGATAACTGGAGCCGCCAATAACAACGCCGCCGTGAAAATGAATGCCTTCATCCGAGGCCCCCTGCGTTTAAGTTTAGCGCCACGGACAACGAAGAGCGAACGTTCTATGGTATAGTGAGACTAGTCATCAAGAGCCGCCGCAAGGCGCACCAACCGTAGCCATGCCAATGGAAAACGGTGGTCAAACGATGAGCCTGAAAGGGAAATGATAAAATCCGATGAACAGCCTAACCGCCTTAACTCCCGAGCAACAGCTTACGCTTCGTGAGATTCGTACTTCGCTTTACGACCGCTTGAAGAATTTCAAATTCACGAAAGAAATGCTCGAAGGGTTAAGTCTTTTCCATTTGCTGAATCTGATCCAACTGGTCGCCGGAGGAAACAACTATCTTGGAATGTTCAGCCCAACGCTCTGGACCCTGCAACAAATTTTCGGTGACGCCGTGTGGGATGCTCCAGAAAAACCGCAGAAATCAAAAGAGTCAAAAGAATCAAGAACCGATGAAGAAGAGAAAGAAGCGAAAGCGGAGGTGATCCACTAATGCACAATCCAAAAATCAAACCTTCGGACTTACGAGCCGAAGCGCAACGTTTGATCGATAGCGGCCAGATGCCGAGCCTTGATAGACTACTCGCCACAATCGCTGAGACGCGGGAACAATACAAGGACCGAATCCTGGCGGCACGAGGACTGCCAGACGAGCCGTCTCAGGCGACGGAAAAGAGGACAAGTAAAACGCATGAAATGCCCGACGTGCGGGAAAGAATCTGACCGCGTTGTGATTCGTGAAAAGGATTGGTCTAAGGGCTGTTGGTCGTGCGTAGCCACGGGGCCGCTGGACAATTTTCTTTGCCGCCGTGTAGTCGAGTTAGAAATGCACGACGGCAAGATCGAAGTACACTACGTCACCGCAGAAACAAATATTTTAGCTTTTCAAATGGCGGATGCCTTCCGTCCCGAGGTTAAATGGATGTTCGCAAAGCCGTGCCCGATTATAAGTTAAAAAGTGATTGCAACGGAACACGCGATTCATTCGGGTCTGAGGGATAATTCAACGGTTGCGGTGCCGCCCTCGCTGACTTGCACTGTCCTGCGCATCGGCAGATAGCCCTTGAGCCTGACGATTACGATGTGTATTCCCGCAGGCACCTGGACTCGCGCTGGTGTCGTTTGGCCTGTCGAGGTGCTGTCCACAAAAATTTCAGCCCCCCTCGGCGTCGAATCTACTTGAGCCCAACCTAACGCATTCAGCTTTTCCTTCAGTTGCACGTCTAGTTGAGCCTGAATGCTGGCGGTCACGACCACGCTGCCCGCGTATGGCTGATATCCGGGCATACGAAGCACTAAGTTGTATTGCCCCGGCGCGAGTGGCAGGGTGACGGGCGTTTGGCCGGGCTGCTTTCTTCCATCGATGAAAACATCCGCTCCCGCTGGACGGCTAGTCAAATACAACCCCTTAACCTCGGCACCCGATGCAGGCGCAGCCTTATCTCCGGGCGACGGCTGTTGCTCTTGGCTAAAGTAGCGGAATGTTTCCTCGGGCGTTTGCGTGTTCGGAATTCTTATGCATTTTCCATTGCTAATGCTAACAGTTGAGTCGCCAACGCCGCCTTGTTCGGTGTAACGCCCCGTGGAACGCTGCATCTCAAACTCATAGCTAATGCGAAGCTGACCAGGAAGCAGTTTGCCAAATCCCGTTTTTACCCTCAACACATCCGGTTGCCATTCAAAAGCATCTGTTTCGTGGCTAGGCATATTTTTGATATTTGTCAGGGTGGGAAGAGTCCCGAAGAGTCCGCCTGCAAACGGCTTTACTGAACCAGAGAAAATGCCGTCCGGTTCCTTAGCGACCCCATTTACAAATCTGGAAGTTATTACGGTCAAGTCGTCTTTATCCGTTAGGGTCGCAAAAATCACCTTGAATGTCGTGCTTTGCGGATCATCCTCGAAGCAAGCGAAGGTGCCCACTTTGAATGTCATATCTGAACTCTTTAGCAACTCAAGGAAGTAATGATAAGCGGGAGACGTGATTTCGGCGGTCAGTGGAAGCTCGTCTGCATCGGGTTTCTTTGCCTCTTCGTGTTCAGGCTCGTTGGGCAGAGGAGACAATTTTGCGGAACTATCCAGAAGCAAAAGCTTCGCGTCATTGATCGGAATGGCAAAATTAAGATTCTCACCACCCTTGAGATACATCGTCGTGATTCCCACGACATCCCCTGCCATATTGAAGAGCGGCCCCCCACTACTACCGGGCGAGATCGGAGCCGTAATCTGCAAGAATCTCCCACCCTCGTCTTGAACCGTTCGCACTCCGCTGACTATGCCGTTTGAAACTGTGGATTCGAGCGAAAGAGGATTTCCGATGGCAACGACTTCCTCACCCACTTGAACTCGGTTTGAGTCACCGAGAGTGAGAGGTCGGAAGTTCTTTCCGTGCGCCTTAATGACTGCAACATCTCGGGCTTTGTCAAACGTGAGCACTCCATCCACGGCATAGAACGCACCGTCAGGGAGTTTAGCGACAGCGGAACTGCCCTCAGAGATTACGTGGTAGTTCGTCACAATCAGACCGTCAGCACTCACGAAGAACCCGCTGCCCTGCGCGATTGGCTTTCCGTCTTTGTCCGACATAACGATGGACACGATTGAGCCGTCAGCGAGTCTCGCTATAGTCGGTATGTCTTTCTTCGTCCGCACAGCCTGGGGCTTTACAACTTGACCGCCAAGAGACTCAAAGAAACTATCGTCTTTCGGCGCTGACTGCGCTGCAATGACGGCAGAAGTGACACAACTGAGTAGAATGAGTCTGCGGATCACACTCATTGTCTGCATAAACTCAGTATGATTGGAGTCTCTGACTTAACTGACAGATTTTTCCAATGAGCTAATGCCAAGTCAGCGTCACCACAAATCGGCGGATTAACTCACGAGAGTAAGCAATTCGCACTATTCATAGTTTGCAGAAGTTCGCCGCGTATCAGTAAATAACTAGATAAGTCCATACTGTTGATGATTTGAACCGTGAGCCATAGTCTGGCAGAAAGGAGAAAATGCCATGAAGTGGTTTCCGCTCGCGGTAATCTTAGCTTTGGCGGGCTGCGGAGGCGGTAGCCTAAGTCCCTCGTCACCGTCCGCACCCCAAAGTGTGACAATGCAAGCGGGTCAGTGGGAATTTGTCGCCACGCCTAGCTCCGGTGCGAAAGCAGTTTATTTGGAAACCAACTTGGTTCTCTCACCGGGTCAAGTTACATCCACCGTGTTCAATACCAACTTGTTTCAATTTGGAGGGGCAATCGGCGGTCAGTTTTCTGATTGCTCGAATTTTGAAGTCAACGCCAGCGTTGTGAACGATGACTTGGGAGGCATGACTGCGCCGCAAGTAGGAGTGTTGCAATCTCCCGGCACCAGTAGTCCAGAGGCAAACTTTACTGCGGCCATCGTCAGCGACGGAAAATCGGTTTCTGACGGCTCATACACAGACTACGGGTCATTTTGCGGTCTTGCACCGCCGCAGAGTTCTGGAACATTCACCGGGTATGCTGTTTCTCCCCTCAATGGCACCTTCGCTGGAACACTGAGCGGTGGTAGTAATGGCGCAGACCAAATCACTATACAAGTCACTCAAGACTCCAATTTTGGAATCACTGCTACCGGGACATCACTCACGACCGGGCTTACCACGTCTCTATCTGTCTCTCCCGCAGGGTCTTCAACAGACAACACGGGCGGCTACAGCAATGTAATTGGCGCAACTGTGCAAGCGTTCGGCACAGCGACAGATATTAATGGAACCGCGACGTTTCAGGTGTTCGGGCATTTCAACGCAGCAGGGACACAGATAACCATTGTTGTTGACGGCCAGTCGGGAACGGAAACCGGAACACTCACAAAGCAATAAATGGAGAAAAAGATGCCTAAGAAGAGCAGAATCGGACTCGACGGTAGACACAGAGACGAGAACGGTGAAATTGACATCAAGCGCAGTGACGCGCTGAACGGAAATTTGCCGAATCCCATCCCTCAGTTTCCTGACAATATGACCGTTGGACAGATGCGTAAAACCACTGGGAAACGGGGACTCAAGGCTATCAGGAGAGCCGCTGCGAGGATGTAACCACCGGAACCTCGATCTCGGTTGACGCCAGGAGGGATTAATGCCGAGCCTTGATGAATTAATCGGACAAAAGATAGTTCTCGTTCCCAAGAAAAAGTTTCACCCTCAAGACATACAGCCGTACGTCGTTACTCTTCGCGCCGTCGAGTCTGGTGGTCTCTGGATTCAACATCCAACATTAAGTCAGGTTATAGCCGACGCTTTTAAGAAGAAGGTCGAGGATTTGCCTCAAGACCCTGTGTTTTTCCTCCCGTATTCAGAGATTTGGCATATTGTCGCCTTCGCTGTTCGGCTTGACGAAAAATCTCTAGGAGTGCAGCCTTAGCTTTGGGAGTTGCATAAAGTTGAGAGACGGTTTTTGGTTCTAACGACATAAAATTTTGTTCTCCTTGGAGTCGCCCCAATACTGATATCCGCGCTGATATCAAACGATTTCGTCTGAGACTTATACAAGAAACTTATATAAGAGATGGATTCGGCTCCGCGTGGGCGCTGCCCTCCGGTATATAGATTGGGATCGTTTTGTATATACGCCTGTATGTACATCGTGCTGTACATCTCGCTATACGCCGTGACTTGGATGGCGCATCGCATGTGCTCCTAATTGATATGGTGTCAGTCGGGCTGAAGCGGCTCCGAACACTCGAAAATTCTCGCTGCCTTCAATTAAATGCACCGCAGTTGCGGATACCTGTGGAACCCACCAGAGTTTGCGAATGGCGCTATGGCGGCTCTTTCGCATCCTGTATCCAATTTCGTAACCTGTGACTACTTCACCCGCGCCCGCTGGAATCATTCGCGCCCATGCGGGTCGTCTGCCTATGAACATGCGACTTATCGGATCGCCTTCAATGCAAGTCGGACATATCTGGACAAAACGGCGCGTTGTGAATCCGTCGTAGAGCGCAGCCACGGACTGACCGACGATTACAGATCGCTCTGCTTTGTCGAAGTGCGGAATACTCGGGCGAATGTCATGTTCCGGCACTGACACCTTGGGGGTTGGATTGTCAGGAAGTTGAGCTTTCACGGGCGCTGAGAACAGACCCAACAAAAATGCAAACGAAACTGCACACAAAAATACACAACTACGGCTAGCCATGCGGCCTCCTACAGGTCGCTTGGCGAGCAAACTCCTGTTTATTTCAATTTTTCAATTTAACGTGTACGTGGAAGGCTGCGAGTTTATCGGCTTTATGAACGCGCGCACGCATCGCTATGTTTTAGATGACGGTACGACGAACTTCATTCCACCCTGTTGATAGAGCGGAGATGCAGGCACACGAACTGATCGCGTGACTGGTTCCCCGCACATCGGACAAAATCTTTTCAGTTCTTTATTCTGAAAATCTGCGGGGTCGAGATAGAAGTCCGTGCGATGCTCCACACTGCAAATGAATTCCTGAATAGGCATGATTCTCCTTTTTGAAAATGCAGGCACATCTCCGCCAAAAAGACGAAAGTGTGCCCACGGCTGAGTTGTTAAGAAATGCGCTCTGCGCTGACAAAGCTGGAGTAAACGGGACTTCCCGTGGCACCAGCGACCGCGACACTGTACGCAATCGTGCTTCCGCCGCTTCCTCCCACGGCATGAACCATTACAGAATTTGCAAGGTATCCAGTGCCCGTGAGTGAAAGCGATGTGCCGTAGGTTAATGACTCGGACCCGTTTTCATCCGTCCATGTGAAGGCAGGCGTCGCCGTTCCTCCGGTTCCCGCGCTGGTGCATTCTTCATAAAAAGAGATGCGCCACAACCCTGAATCCCCGGCTGCGACGTTGATTAAGGTGGTTGACGAAATACTTCCGGTCTGTCCGGTCAAATTGCTGACACCCGAGTTTGTCGGACTATCGAGCGGAAGAATCGAGACGGGTGTACCACCAACCGCGCCAGATGACCCTGCGGTAGTGATCCCGTTAATGGTGGAACCGTTTGTCAGACTTGCGTTTGCTGTGTTCGCCTGACTATTCAAAAAGTAGGCGTTTGAAGCACTCAAGTTGAAGCCGTTGGCTGGAGGTGTCAAGGCACCAGTAAAGAAGTCATACGCCATGAAATTTATCAGCGTGATTCCTCCTGACGGTGTTCCGTAAGCGTACGTGGTTGAACCTGGCGTGCTGACGTTGGTCGCTTGAAGATGCAACGAGGCTGAATTTCTGCTGATTGTTGACGTACAATTTTCAAATAGAACCTGAGTTGAAAAATCCGTGGTTGAGCCTTCCGCGTTAACAAGGAAGGAA
>Ga0335074_10010871_pt1 | contig 12730 bp, 9 predicted proteins | sample Lox_Sample_23_FD_206715 | JGI IMG/M metagenome (GOLD analysis project Ga0335074, IMG submission 206715) | Soil microbial communities from Loxahatchee National Wildlife Refuge, Florida, United States - Lox_Sample_2.3 | ecosystem: Environmental > Terrestrial > Soil > Wetlands | place: USA: Florida...
TCCGTGCGCCGCGCACCGGCGGCAGCGCCGCTTGCGCCCGCAAGGCCGTCATCGCCCCTGCCAGCTGCACGCTGAGCGCGGGGTTACCCTCCATTACCGAGAGCCGGGCGAGCGCTTCCAGCCCGCGCGCCATGCCGATCCGGCTCCCTGATGCGTAGCTCAGCCGCAGGCTCTCGGCGAGGTGCTGGCGCGCCGATACCAGGTCCCACTGGTCGAGCGCGATCCGGCCGAGACCGGCCAGGCAGCGGGCGATCTCCGGCCTGGCGTCGACTTCACGCAGGACCGCGAGTGCTTCCAGGTAATACTCTCGCGCGATGCCGTGCTCGCCGCGCTCCTGAGCCAGGTCGCCGAGTCCGAGCAACGCCCGGGCCGAGCCCCAGAGCTGCTGGATCTCGCGCATCACCAGCAGTGCTTCCTCGCCGAGTCGCTGCGCCGCGCGGAAGTTGCCCCGGTAGCCCGCGATAGCGGCCATGGTGCCGAGGGCATAGCCCTCGTTCCAGCGGTCACCGGCTGAGCGTGCGACTTTCAGCGCCTCCTCGGCCCGTTCTGCCGCGGTGTCGGGGTGTCCGGCGTGCAGCGCGATCTCGGTCAGGAGGTTGAGCCCGGCCGCGACCCAGAACTGCTCGCCGGCTGCCCAGCACAGTTCCAGTCCGGCGCTGGCCTGCTCATCCGCCTCCGGCGACCCGGACGCCATGGCGAGCTGCGCACGGCTGATGAGTGCTCTGCCGCGCACCGTTTCCGGGACTGCCGCCGCCTCAGGCAGCGCGAGGAACTTGTCGATCCATGCCGCGCCTTCGGCGAATGTGCCATGCACGATCCAGACCAGCCGGGTTCCCGCGCAGATCCGCAGCCCCGTCTCAGCGTCGCCATCAGACAGGCAGCTGCCGAGAACCTCGTAGAGATTCGGTGTCTCGACCTCGAACCGCCGGATCGCGTCCACCCTGGCCGACCAGGGGGCGGGCTCCAGAGCCATGCCGACAGCTGCGGCCCGCTCTGTCTCGCGCACCGTGTACTCCCGGCGCCGGCGCTCCATGACGGCGGTCTCGCCAGCCAGCGCGAGCCACCCGGCGGCGTACTCACGGACGGTCTCCAGCAGCCGGTACCGCGCCTCGCCGAGTACCTCTGGTTCCAGCTCGATGAGCGATTTGTCGGCGAGCGCGGTGAGGAGGTCGACGATGTCCGCCGCCGGCAGGCTGTCGTCGGCGCAGACTTTCTCCGCCATGTCGAGCGACCAGCCCGGGAATACTGACAGTCGCCGCAGCATGATCTGCTCGGGGCCGGAGAGCAGGTCATAGCTCCAGTCGAAGGTAGCGCGCAGCGTCTGCTGCCGGGCTGGCACGCTGCGGTCAGCACTGGTCAGCAGCGCGAGCCGGCGATCGAGCCGGGCCGCGATCTGGTCGACGGACAGCACGCGGACCCAGGCCGCGGCAAGCTCGATGGCGAGTGGCAGGCCGTCGAGCGCACGGCAGATCGTCGCCACGGCCGCCGCGTTTGCCGGGCCAAGCGTGAAAGCAGGGGTGGCCGCCGCTGCCCGGGTCGCGAAGAGCCGGACCGCATCGACGTCGCAGAGCTCAGCCAGGCCGTCGGGGTCGCCGGGCGGCGGCACGACGGCCGGCAAGGCAAGCGGCGGCACCTGCCATACTGCCTCGGCGGCGACTCGAAGCGGCTCCCGGCTGGTGCAGACAATCTGCAAGCCCGGCGAGCTGGCCAGCAGGTGCTTGCACAGGGCGGCGCAAGCGTTCACGAGGTGCTCGCAGTTGTCCAGCACGAGAATTGCTTTGCGGTGGCGAAGCGAGTCGGCCAGCGTGTCAATGAGTGGCCTGCCCCGTTCCTCGTGCACGCCGACCGCCGCGGCTACCCGGGGGACAACATGCTCGGGCTGGCGCACCTCGCTTAGCTCCACGAACGCGGCACCGTCCGGAAACTCGGCGGCAATTGCAGCCAGGAGCCGCAGTGCCAGCCTCGTCTTCCCGATCCCGCCTGCGCCGCACAGGGTAACCGCGCGCATCGCGCGCATCAGCTCACGCAGTTCGCTGATCTCCGACGTGCGGCCGACGAAACTGCTGAACTCCTCCGGCCGGTAGGTAAGGTCACGCATGGTCATCTTCGATCTGGACGCTGGCTGGGTCAGCGTTGCTAGGCGACGCCGCAGCCACGACTTACCGAGGCCACGATCTACCGTAACGCTGATCTAGGCACAGTCCCCGGTAGATGCCCACTACTTTCCTGTAGTTAACCGAATGCGTGCGCCGGGCCGCTGGTCGCGCGCGATACCGTGCGCCGGCGCGGATCCCGGCCGCGAGATCGATACGCGGCCGGGACCCGCCTGCGGGTTAGCCGTCTGTCCCGGCCTGGCTGCCTGAGCCTGAGGACTCCAGGTCGAGCAAGAACCGCTTGCGGTCAAGCCCGCCGCCGTAGCCTGTCAGGCTGCCGTCCGAGCCGATGACCCGGTGGCACGGTATGACCACTGAGATCGGGTTCTTGCCATTCGCAAGGCCCACCGCGCGGACTGCTGATGCGCGGCCGATCTTCTCGGCTAGCTGGCCGTAGGACCAGGTCTGGCCGTACGGAATGGTCTGCAGCGCGGCCCAGACCCGGCGCTGGAAGTCGGTGCCGGCCGGGGCGAGAGGCAGGTCGAACTCGGTGAGCTGCCCGGAAAAATAGTCGGCAAGCTGGCGGGCGGCAGCAGCGAACGGCGCAGCGCCAGGGTCTCCGGGCGAGCCGAGCGAGTCGTCGTCCGGCCGGTGCCGCTGCGCGTCGAGGTACAAGGCCACGAGCTGGCCGGCTTCGGCCACCAGCGTGAGCGGCCCGATCGGGCTAGGCAAGATGGCGTGCACGCGAACGGCTGAGCTGATCATGTGTCCTCCTTAGATATCAGGTGGCTGTGTTATCCGGCGACACGGTTATCCGGCGACACGGTTATCCGGCGACACGGTTATCCGGCGACAAGGGTCGGGCAGGCGCAGGAAGTTTGTTAATGGCGTGGTCGCCAGTCGCCCACAGGTATTGCACGGCATACGAGCGCCACGGACGCCATGCCGCGGCGCGGCTGGTCAGCGCGGCGGCGGCCGCGGGCAGCCCCGCCTGCCTGGCCGCTGCGCGCACGCCCAGGTCGGACGCGGGGAATGCGTCGGGATCGCCGAGGGCTCGCATGGCGATGGTTTCGACAGTCCACGGGCCCACCCCAGGCAGCCCGGCCAGCCGTACGCGCGCTTCGTGCCAGTCACCGCCGACGCTGAGGTCGATCCGCCCGCTGGCGAGCGCACCGGCGAGGGCGGCGAATGACTCGCGCCTGGACTGCGGCATGGCGAGCCCGGTCTCGTCGGCTGCGGCGAGCGTGGCCGCGGACGGAAACAGCCGGCTGAGCCCGCCGCCCGGATCATCGACCGGCTCGCCGAACACCGCGGCCAGCCGGCCAGCGTGGGTCCGTCCTGCCGCAGTGGACACCTGCTGGCCGAGCACTGCGCGGAGCGCGAACTCGTGCGGATCGACGGTACGAGGCACCCGTCGGCCGGGGGCCTTGCGAACGAGCGGAGCCAGCACCTCGTCGCCGGACAGCAGGTCATCGATCGCCACCGGATCGGCGTCGAGGTCGAGCAGACGGCGGCACCTGCTAATCGCGCTGGCCAGGTCTCGCAAGTCGGTCAGCGCAAGCTGGCAGCTGACATGCTCAGGACCTGGCCGCAGCGCCACGATGCCGTGGCCATGCGGCAGCCGGAGTGTTCGCCGGTACGCGCCGTCCCGCCATTCCTCAACCCCCGGCACGGCCGTGGCAGCCAGGTGACCGAACAGGTTGTCTGGCTGCAGCGGAGCCCGGAACGGCAGCCGCAGCGAGAGCCACCCGGTCCCGGACTGACCATGGCTGGCGCGCTCACGGAGCTGGCTAGGGGAGAGGGCGAACACTTCACGGACCGTGTCGTTGAAGGTACGGATGCTCGCGAAGCCGGCCGCGAACGCGACATCACCCATCGGCAGCGCGGTCGTCTCGATCAGGAGCCGGGCCGTCTGCGCGCGCTGGGCCCTGGCCAGCGCAAGCGGTCCGGCCCCCAGCTCCGCAAGCAGTTGCCGCTCGACCTGGCGGACGCTGTAGCCAAGACGGCGGGCGAGGGCCGGCACCCCGCCGTCGTCCATGACGCCATCGGCGATCAGCCGCATGGCCCGTGCCACGACGTCCGCCCGGACGTCCCACTCTGGCGAGCCAGGGCTCGCGTCTGGACGGCAGCGCTTACAGGCACGGAAGCCAGCCTGCTGGGCTGCCGCGGCGCTGGGAAAGAAGCGCATGTTTTCCGGCTTCGGCGGCACCACCGGGCAGCTAGGCCGGCAGTAAATGCCAGTAGTCGCCACGGCAGTGAAGAACCAGCCGTCGAAGCGCCCGTCCTTCGACTGGACGGCGCGGACACAGCGGTCCCGGTCGGCGTGGATCCGGTCTTCGGTCATGATTCAAGCATCGGCGAGCCTCCCGGTGCTGGCTAGCGAATTTCCGACAGTGACTTTACAAAGCTGCACGTGACGGGGATGTTGTCGCAAATCCGCCAGCCCGATCTGAGCGCTCGGACTGCCCGTCTGGGTGGCTGCGACCGCCACGGCGGCCGTCGGGCGCTCGCGGCCGGCAGCGACGGCGCAGCTCACGGGCGGCGACCGGGTTGCCATCCCGAGTCCGCCTCACCAGGACCAGCCGGTTGACGTGGCACGTCTCACTCTGAACAATTGGTCTATAGATCAGTCCTTTAGCCCTCTGACTTCGCGCGAGGTGGTGACAGTGGCAGAGCCTGCAGCGACCGAGCCGTTCGGCACGCTGCTGACGCCGATAACGCTCCGCACAGCAGGTGAGCGGATAGCCGAGCGGATCGTCACCGCGATCGCGCTCGGCGAGTTCGTGCCCGACCAGCGGCTGCCGACCGAGCGCGAGCTCGCCAGCATGCTCGAGGTAAGCCGCACGACAGTTCGCGAGGCGCTGCAGCGGCTGCAGGCTTCCGGGTACGTGACGACCAGGCGCGGCCGTGGCGGAGGCACTTTCGTGCGCGCGGACCGGGGCCCCGACTTTGACGACATGATCGCCCGGACACTCGGGCCGGTCTGGGCAGACCTGACCGAGCTTCTGGACTTCCGCGGCCTTGTCGAGCAACAGATCGCACGAACGGCAGCACAGCGCAGGGATGCGCGCGACATCGCGCGCATCCAGCGAGCGATCGAGGATTACTCCGATGCTGCCGACCGCGACGAGTCCCGGCTCGCCGACCACGCGCTGCACCAGGCAATCGCACAGGCCACTCACAATGCCCGGCTGGCGGAACTCAGTGCGCAGAGCCGGCGCGATGTCAGTCTCGGCTTCGACGCCGAGCCGTACACGCCCGAAGTGCGCAGGCGTGCGCTGCACCAGCATCCGTCGCTCGCCGCAGCGGTGATTGCCGGCGACGCCGAGGCTGCCGCGCGACGCGCGGCGGAGCATTTCTCGCTGACCGAGGACATGCTGCGCGAACTGCACGCCCGAATCCGAATCCGACGTCAAGCTGAAGGAGACCTGAATGGCCGTAGCGACAGTTAACGGGATCGAGCTGAACTACCGGCTGGAAGGCGATGGCAAGGAGACCATCGTTCTGGTCAACGGGCTTGCGGACGACCTGACCACCTGGGAGCTCCAGGTGACTGACTTCCTGGCGGCGGGCTACCGGGTGCTGCGGTTCGACAACCGCGGGGTCGGCGCGAGCGCCAAGCCTGCCGGGCCATACTCGAGCCGGCTGCTTGCTGACGACGCGAAGGCGCTCGTCGACTCGCTCGGCATCACGGACTTCCACCTCATGGGTGTCTCGATGGGCGGGATGATCTCCCAGGAGTATGCGCTCAGCTACCCGGAAGACCTGCGTTCCGTCACCTTCGCCTGTACCTATGCGGCACCGGGCCCGTTCTGTTCCCGGATGTTTGCCATGTGGGCGGACATGGCGCCGGTGCTTGGCGTGCCGTTCGTGATGCGTGACGTCACGCTGTGGGCTTTCACGGTCCCGTTCTTCGAAGAGCGTGGCAGCGACCTCGCCGAGTTCGAGACCGCAATGCGCTACATGGACCAGCCGGTGCATGCCTACCTGGCCCAGCTGGCCGTCATCCAGGATCACGACACCACCAGCAGGCTCGGTCAGATCTCGGTGCCGACGCTGGTGCTGGCCGGCGAGGAAGACATCCTCATCCCGGTCTCGCTGTCCCGCCGCATCCACGACGCGATACCCGGCTCGGACTGGGCCACCACCAAGGGCGGCCACGGCTGCTGCTGGGAGCACCCCGCCGAATTCAACAAGACCTTCCTTGACTTCGTCCGACGGCACGGAAAGGGCTAGCGATGGCCACCACGACAGAAGCCACTAGCCAGGAGCTGGAACGCGGCCAGCTCGGCCTGTTCGGCGTCATCATGCCGGGTGTCGCGCAGGTGGCACCGGCTTTCAACCTCTTCTTCACCACCGGTGTCATGGTCGCCCTGGCCGGCGCGTCCGCTCCGCTGATCTTCCTGATCAGCATGGTCGGGATGGTCGCAACGGCCAGCAGCCTCGCCCAGTTCGCGGGCGTCTACCCGAGCGCGGGGTCGTTTGTCACCTACATCACCCGGGCGATCGGAGCCAAGGTAGCCGTCGCCATCGGCGTGATCACGATTCTCGGCTACATCATCTCGTTCGGCGGCATCTACATCTTCGTCGGCAGCTACATCGTGCAGAACGTGTTCGGCGATCCGCACATCTGGGGCATCACCCAGCTGACCACGATCGTGTACGGCGCGCTGGTGGTCGCTCCCGTTGTCGTCGGCCTTAAGTTTGGCGTCCGCATTACCGTCGTGCTTTACGTCTTCGAAGTGCTGCTGCTCCTGGCGATGAGCGTGACCATCCTCGCTCGCGGTGGCGCCAGCGGCTTGTCTGCAACGCCATTCAGCTGGCCGGGCGGGCACTCGTCCGACGTTCTGCTGGCCTTCAGCCTGGCGGTGCTTGCCTTCGGCGGGTTCGAGGCAGCAGCACCGCTGGCTGAGGAAACGCGCAATCCGCGCCGCGCGGTTCCGGTTGCTGTGATCGGCGCTGTCGTGATCAGCGGCATCATCTACGTGCTCGGCTCGTATGCGCTCGTGACAGCATTCGGCATCGGGCACACCGGTACGCTCGCGGCTGACCCCAACCCGTTCCACACTGCCGCCCGGGCTTTCATACCGTTCGTCGCGCCGCTGATCACCTGGGTCTTCCTGTCCAGCGTGACCAGCTCGTACGTTGCGGCGAACACGCAGACCTCGCGGGTGATCTTCGCCGGCGCGCGCGGGGGACTGTGGAGCAGCGCGCTCGCCACGATCAACCCGCGGTTCCGCACGCCGGCTGTCGCGGCGGTGGCTTTCGTCGCACCGAGCGTCCTGATCGGCGTGGTGGCGACGGCGTTCACGACGCCGTCCTCTGCCTCCGGATTCCTCGGGACCTTCGGCATCCTGGGGTTGATCATCATGTACCTGATGGCCAACGTGGCGCTGGTCGTGGAATGGGCGAAGTTCCGGGCGCGCGGCATCCGCAAGAACGTCTGGCTCTGGGTGATTGTGCCGGTCATCGGCGTCGCGGTGCTCGCTGTCCCGGTGTGGGGCGACCTGCGGCCGGGCCAGCCGAGCCCGTACAACATTCTCCCGTGGCTGACCCTCGGCCTGATCGCCGTCGGTGTCGTCTATGCGCTCATACTCGGTATCACGCGACCGCAGGCGCTGGAACGGGCGCCCGCGCTGCTGGAAGGCGACGAGAGCCTGGCGACGGACCCGCTGGCGCTCCCGGCGTCGTGACGGAACGGGGCTACCACGCCCTATCGCAGCAAGAGCGGTAGTGTCAATCGATTTTCGTGTTCAGCAAAGTTGCGCGACACGAAAGTTTGGCTATGATTGCTGCCGTGACTTCCGCGCACGTACTGACGAGCTCAGTCGAGCAGCTTGCTCAGTGCCCGGTGGCGCCGTCGGACGCGCCACCGGGACTGCGCGAGCGCAAGAAAGTTGCGACCCGGCAGTCGCTGAGTGAGGCCGCGATGCGACTTGCCATCCAGCGCGGACTGGACAACGTCCTAGTCGAGGACATCGCCGAGGCGGCGGGCGTCTCGACTCGGACGTTCAACAACTACTTCGCCAGCAAGTACGAGGCCATCTGCGCGCTGCAACAGGACCGGGCCATCCGGATCGGCGAAGCGCTGCGCTCCCGGCCGCCAGGCGAGCCGCTCTGGGACTCGGTGACACACGCCGTCATGTCGCAGTTCGGCCTGGCGCCCGGGCAAAGCCGAACCGGCGGGCAGTCGCTAGCGGAGTGGATCGCGGGAGTCCGGCTGGTCGTTACTTCTCCCGCTCTCGCTGGCGAGTACCTCAAGGTCCAGGGCCTGGTGCAGTATCACCTTGCCGCAGCGATTGCGGAGCGGCTCGGGACGAGCCTGGAGACCGACATGTTCCCGCGGATCATGGCCGGCGCGGTTTCCGCGGCCATGCAGGCGGCCATGGAGCGCTGGCTGCGTTCCGACCCGCCAGTGCCGCTCCCTCCGCTGATGCGCGAGGCGCTTCGCCAGCTTGCCGAGGGCATGCTGCGCGTCCTTCCCGCCGAGTCCGGACTCGACATTCCGGCTAGTGAGCCGCGGCCAGTCCGGCCGCAGTGACTGTGACTACCCCGTTCCCGCCCTCGTCTTGTTAGCTTCCCGATCCGGAAAGAGTCCCGGTGCTGATCCGACTGCTGCGCGAGTACCTGCGCCCGTATCGCAAGCCGCTGTCCCTGGTGCTCTTGCTCCAGCTGGCTCAGACACTGGCGACGCTGTACCTGCCCACCCTGAACGCCGACATCATCGACAAGGGCGTGATCACTGGCAACACGCACTACATCCTGAGCATCGGCGGAGTGATGCTCGCTATCACGGTCGTGCAGATAGCGTGCGCGGTCGGCGCGGTGTACTTCGGCGCGAAGACCGCCATGGCGCTCGGCCGTGATGTGCGGCACGGGATCTTCCGCCAGGTACTCAGGTTCTCCGACCGGGAGGTCAGCCACATCGGCACCCCGTCGCTCATCACCCGCACCACGAACGACGTCCAGCAGGTCCAGATGCTCGCGATCATGACATTCACGCTGCTGCTCTCGGCACCGATCATGTGCATCGGCGGCATCATCCTGGCGCTCAACCAGGACGTGCGGCTGTCCTCGCTGCTGGTGGTCGCTGTCCCGCTGCTGGGCGTGATCGTGTCACTGATCATTTCCCGGATGCGCCCGCTGTTCCGGCAGATGCAGGAGCGGCTGGACAACATCAACCGGGTCCTGCGGGAGCAGATCACCGGCGTCCGGGTTATCCGGGCGTTCGTGCGAGACCCGGAGGAGCGGGACCGGTTCGGGGGTGCCAGCACGCAGCTGTTCGAGTCACAGCTCGGCGCCGGCAAGCTGATGGCTGCGATGTTCCCGTCGGTCATGCTGGTGCTGAACCTGTCGACCGTGGCAGTGGTCTGGTTCGGCGGGCACTTGATCGCCGGCGGAAGCATGCAGATCGGGTCGCTTACCGCGTTCATCACCTACCTGGCCCAGATCCTCATGTCGGTGATGATGGCGACGTTCATGTTCATGCTCGTGCCGCGCGCCGAGGTCAGCGCAGAGCGAATCATGGAGGTCATCGACACGCGGCCGGCACTGTCCGAGCCAGCCCGCCCCGTGCCCGTAACTGGCCGGGCCGGGCACCTGGAGCTGCGTGCAGCCGAGTTCCGGTACCCGGGGGCGGAGGAACCGGTCCTGCATGAGATCTCGTTCACCGCGCTGCCGGGTCAGACTACGGCGATCATCGGCGGTACCGGCAGCGGCAAGACCACCCTGGTCAACCTGATCCCGCGGCTCATCGACGTGACCGCCGGAGCAGTGCTGATCGGCGGCGCCGACGTGCGCGAACTCGATCCGGCTGCGTTGTCCGCCGCGGTCGGCGTCGTGCCGCAGAAGCCGTACCTGTTCTCCGGGACGGTAGCTAGTAACTTGCGCTACGGCAATCAGCAGGCGACCGACGACGAACTGTGGCGTGCCCTCGAGATCGCGCAGGCCCGCGACTTCGTGGAGCGAATGCCGGACGGGCTGAATGCCAGGATCGCCCAGGGCGGTACGAACGTGTCCGGCGGCCAGCGGCAGCGCCTCGCCATTGCCAGGGCGCTGGTCCACCAGCCGCAGATTTACCTGTTCGACGACTCGTTTTCTGCGCTGGACTACGCCACCGACGCCCGGCTCCGGTCGGCGCTCGCGACGGAAGTCACCACCGCAACCATGATCATCGTGGCGCAGCGGGTCAGCACGATCAGACACGCTGATCAGATTCTGGTGCTGGACGCCGGCCGGATCGTCGCGCGCGGTACGCACACCGAGCTGATGGACTCGAGCGAGACCTACCGGGAGATCGTCCTTTCCCAGCTGACAGAGCAGGAGGCCGCGGCGTGAGCGGGGGACCGAAGCCAGACAAATCCGATGGGCGCGTGTCGGAGCCAGTGCCGGCGCCAGTGTCAGGCACCGGGCAGGTACCGGCGGTAGTGCCAGACGACGACAGCGGCACCGGTCAGGTCCTGGGCACGGGGGAGCGGGCGACACCCAAGCGCGGGCCGGCGCCTGCCGCACCCATAGGCGGGCCAGCGCGCTTCATGGGCGGCATGTCGACGGAGAAGGCGCTGGATTTCAAGGGCTCGAGCAGGAGGCTGCTCGGGCTGCTCAGCCCGTACCGGCTACTGATGTCCCTGGCGCTCGCGCTTGCTATCGGCAGCGTCACCCTGGCAGTGCTCGGTCCGCGGATGCTCGGCGAGGCGATCAATCTCGTCTTCTACGGAGTCGTCGACCACCGGGGCACGGACTTCAACCATGTCGGGCAGATCCTCGCGGTGGTCGTCGCACTGAACGTCGGCAGTTCCATCTGCGCGCTGTTCCAGGGCCGGCTGGTTGCCACGATCGTGGCGCGGGCAGTGTTCGCGCTTCGCGAGCAAGTCCAGGCCAAGCTCTCCCGGCTGCCGCTGCGCTACTTCGACCGGCAACCGCGCGGGGAGATCCTCAGCCGGGTTACCAATGACATCGACAACCTGCAGCAGTCCGTCCAGCAGACATTGAGCCAGCTGGTTACCTCGCTGTTCACGATCGTCGGCGTGCTGACGCTGATGTTCATCGTGTCCTGGGAGCTGGCCCTGATCGCGCTGGTGACGGTGCCGGCGTCCGCAGTTGCGATGCGCAAGATCGCCCAGCGCGCCCAGCCGCAGTTCATCAAGCAGTGGAAGTTCACCGGCGGGCTGAACGGCCACATCGAGGAGATGTACACCGGCCACGCGCTGGTGACTGCATTCGGCCAGCGGGAGAAGGCCATGCAGACCTTCACCGAGCAGAACGAGGCGCTCTACAACGCCAGCTACCGGGCGCAGTTCATCTCCGGCACGATCCAGCCGGTGATGATGTTCATGTCGAACCTGAATTACGTCCTCGTCGCCGTCGTCGGCGGCCTGCTGATCGCTCGCGGCTCGCTTACCCTTGGCGCAGTCACCGCGTTCATCCAGTACTCCCGCCAGTTCAGCCAGCCGCTCACCCAGGTCGCGAGCATGGCTAACCTGCTGCAGTCCAGCGTCGCGTCGGCCGAGCGGGTGTTCGCGCTGCTGGATGCGCCGGAACAGGAGCCGGACGCTGCCGAGCCTGCCCGCCTGACGGGAGAGGCCGGAGTACGCGGGCGGGTGAAGTTCGTCGACGTGTCGTTCCGATACTCGCCGGACCGGCCGCTCATAGAGCACGTGTCGCTCACCGTCGAGCCGGGCCAGACCGTGGCTATCGTCGGCCCGACCGGGGCCGGCAAGACCACTCTGGTCAACCTGCTGATGCGGTTCTACGAGATCGACTCGGGCAAGATCCTTCTGGACGGCGTCGACACCGCCGCCATGAGCCGCGCCGACCTGCGTGGGCTGACCGGCATGGTCCTGCAGGACGCATGGCTGTTCGGCGGCACCATCGAGGAGAACATCGCCTATGGCTCGTTCGGCGCCAGCCACGAGCGGGTAGTCGAAGCGGCCAAGGCGACTTACGTCGACCGGTTCGTGCGGACGCTGCCCGAGGGGTATGACACGGTGCTCGACGACGACGGCACCAACGTCAGCGCGGGGGAGCGGCAGCTGATCACCATCGCCCGCGCGTTCCTGGCGCGCCCCGCCGTGCTCATCCTGGACGAGGCAACTAGTTCGGTCGACACCAGGACTGAGGTGCTGATCCAGCGGGCGATGGCGTCGCTGCGGGAAGGCAGGACCAGCTTCGTGATCGCGCACCGGCTGTCCACCATCCGCGATGCCGACGTAATCCTGGTGATGGAAGAGGGCCAGATCGTCGAGCAGGGAACGCATGCTGAGCTGCTGGCGGCTGGCGGCGCGTACGCGCGGTTGTACCAGGCTCAGTTTGCCCAGGCGATGGCCGAGGTCGGCTGAGGACAGGAGCCGACAGCGGCTCGGTCGACCTTCGCCGCGAGTCGGCGTTGTGCTGCCCGGGTAACGGCGGTCAGCCCTTGCGGGCGACGCCGCCCCACATCGCCGATCTCGCCTGAGCCTCAGGCTCGGACCGCGGTCGCCACTGCTGGACCGGAACCACGCCCGGCGGGAGGAGCTCAAGGCCAGCGAAGAACCTGGACACTTCAGCATGGCTGCGGTGCCGCTGGGTCTCCCGAGCCATCCGGTTGCACCGCTTGGCTGCCTCGGCCATCTGCTCAGCCTGAATGTGAGACGCCACCT
>Ga0335074_10010874_pt1 | contig 12729 bp, 12 predicted proteins | sample Lox_Sample_23_FD_206715 | JGI IMG/M metagenome (GOLD analysis project Ga0335074, IMG submission 206715) | Soil microbial communities from Loxahatchee National Wildlife Refuge, Florida, United States - Lox_Sample_2.3 | ecosystem: Environmental > Terrestrial > Soil > Wetlands | place: USA...
CTTGACAATATAACGCTAATATTTTATGATTGTAAGCGGATGAAGTTTAGTCCAACATATTCTGAAACAAGGAGAAACAACAACAATGTCCCTAACCCATGTCGATCCATTGGCCAACCTCCGTTACTTTGAAGATGCCTTCAACCGTCTGCTAAGCGAACCGCGCGCAGGCAGGCCCTGGTCGCCCGCGGTGGACATCTTCGAAACCGAAGACGAGTTGGTTTTAAAAGCCGATGTCCCGGAAGTGGATCTGAAGGACATCGATGTGCGTGTGGAAAATCAAACCCTGACCCTCTCCGGCGAACGGAAGTTCGAAAAGGAGGACGCCGCCAAGGGTTATCACCGCATCGAGCGCGGCTATGGCCAGTTCACCCGTAGCTTTACCGTTCCCGCCACTGTGGATACGGAAAAAGTCGCCGCCGAATATCACAATGGCGTGCTGACTGTGAAGCTGCCCAAGAAAGCCGCCGCGAAGCCCCGGCAAGTGAAAATCGATATCAAGAATTAAGCATCTAATAACTTGGCCCCGCCCACAAAGGGCGGGGCTTGGCTCCTGCGGGGGGCTAAACCACAAACCACCAGCCCCGGCCACTAGCCACCAGACACGGCGGGCAGAGAGCCCGCCCGGAGGTCCCGTGATCCGATTTGATAAATTCACTCAAAAAGCCCAGGAAGCCTTACAACAATCCCAGGAGATTGCCAACAAAGCTGGGGGGCAAGTTCTCTATCCGCTCCATCTTCTCGTCGCCCTGGCCCAGGAAGGCGACGGCATCGTGCGCCCGGTTCTCGAAAAGTGCGGCGTGCAACCTGATGCCATCGTCGCCGAAGGCCAGCACCAATTAGAAAACATTCCCAAGGTCAGCATGCCACCGCAGCCCGGCCTGTACGCCTCGCAGCCGCTCAACGAGGTGCTGGAGCGGGCCTTCGATGAAGCCGGCCGCTTCAAGGACGAATTCGTATCCACCGAGCACTTGCTGCTGGCCATCTCCGCTCAGAAGCGCGATCCGGCCGCGCAGCTTCTGGAACGCGCCGGCGCCACGCACGAAGCCATCCTCAAAGCTCTGGCATCCATCCGCGGTACACAACGCGTGACCGACCCCAATCCCGAGACCAAATACCAGGCGCTCGAACGCTACGCCGTCGATCTCACGCAATCCGCACGCGATGGCAAGCTCGACCCGGTGATCGGCCGCGAAGATGAAATCCGCCGCGTGATGCAGGTCTTGAGCCGCCGCACCAAGAACAATCCGGTGCTGATCGGCGAACCCGGCGTGGGCAAGACCGCCATCGTCGAAGGACTGGCGCAACGCATCACCAAGGGCGACGTGCCCGACCAGTTGCAGCATAAGAAATTGGTTGCACTGGATCTGGGCTCGATGGTCGCCGGCACGAAATTCCGCGGTGAGTTCGAAGACCGCCTCAAAGCCGTCTTAAAAGAAATCACCGATTCGAAGGGCGAGATTATCTGCTTCATTGACGAGCTGCATACGCTGGTCGGCGCCGGATCGGCCGAGGGCGCTATCGACGCCGCCAACATGTTGAAGCCCGCGCTGGCCCGCGGCGACCTGCGCTGCATCGGCGCCACCACGCTGTCCGAATATAAGAAGGTCGAAAAGGACGCCGCGCTGGCACGCCGTTTTCAGACCGTCTATGTGGGCGAACCCACGGTTGACGATACTGTCGCCATCCTGCGCGGCCTGAAGGAGAAGTTCGAAATTCATCACGGCGTGCGCATCAAGGATTCGGCCATCGTGGCCGCGGCATTGCTTTCGCAGCGCTACATCACCGACCGTTTCCTGCCGGACAAAGCCATCGACCTGATCGATGAAGCCGGCGCCGCATTGCGCTTGCAAATCGGCTCCATGCCCATCGAAATCGACGAAAAGGACCGGCGCGTTACGCATCTGGAAATCGAGCGGCAGGCGCTGGGTCTCGAAAAGGATGCTGCTTCCAGGGAGCGCCTGCGGCACGTAGAAAGTGAACTTGAAACTCTGCGTGGCGAGGTGGCCGTATTGAAAGAGCGCTGGAACCGCGAGAAGAGCGCCATCCACAGAGTCCGTGGGTTGAAGGAAGAGCAGGAGCAACTGCGCAAGGACGAAGAACAGGCCACCCGCCAGGGCGACTGGGAGAAAGCTGCCCAGATCCGCTACGGACGCCTGGCGCAAATTGAAAAGGACATTCAAACCGCCGAGCACGATCTGGAGGCCATCAAGGATTCCGCATTGCTGAAAGAAGAAATCGGCGATGAAGACATTGCCCGCATCGTGGCCAAAGCCACCGGCATCCCGGTGACTCGCATGCTGCAAGGTGAAGCGCAAAAACTGGTCCGCATGCCCGAGCATCTGAAGGAGCGCGTGGTCGGCCAGGATGAAGCGGTGCGCCTGGTTTCGAACGCCATCCTGCGCAATCGCGCGGGCTTGAGCGATCCCAACCGGCCTATCGGCAGCTTCATCTTCCTGGGACCCACCGGCGTGGGCAAAACCGAGTTGGTGCGCGCGCTGGCGGCTTATCTTTTCGACGACGAGAAAGCCATGATCCGCGTAGACATGTCTGAATATGGCGAGCGGCATTCGGTCGCGCGCATGATCGGCGCCCCGCCCGGATATGTGGGCTACGAAGAAGGGGGCCAACTCACCGAGCAGGTGCGCCGCCGTCCCTATTCCGTGGTGCTGTTCGATGAGATCGAGAAGGCCCATCCGGAAGTGTTCAATTCCATGTTGCAGATTCTCGACGATGGCCGCCTCACCGACGGCCAGGGCCGCACGGTCAGCTTCCGAAACACAGTGATCGTGATGACCTCCAACGTCGGCTCCAGCAGCCTGCGCGAAGTGGGGCCGATCGGGTTTTCGGTGCATACCAAGAATTCGGCGAACGAAGTCACGCGCACGCGTCTGCTGGATGCGCTGCGTACCACTTTCCGGCCGGAGTTTCTGAACCGTATCGACGATATCATCGTGTTCAATTCGCTCACCCGCGAACATCTGGCCATGATCATCGATATCCAGTTACGGCGCGTGGGAGCGTTACTCAAGGAGCGTGGAGTGCGCCTGGAACTGGCTCCCGCGGCCCGGGAATTGCTCATCAAAGAAGGGTACGATCCGCAATACGGCGCGCGGCCCATGCGGCGAGCCATCCAGCGGCTGATTCAGGATCCGCTGGCGCTCAAGCTGCTTAACGGCGATTTCCAGGAAGGCGATACCATAGAAGCAGACGCCGATCCCGCGACGAGCGAGCTTCGCTTTCAGAAGCTGGTTCCGGTAGCGGCTTAGGTTGCCCAGTAATTTCGGCGGCGATTAATGCAGCCCCGCTCGTAAGGGCGGGGTTGCACGGAAAGGCGCGGTAACTCAAATGACTTCCATCAACACGATCAAAACCGTCCTCCTGCTAGGCCTACTTAGCGCCATGTTACTCTTCGCCGGAGAATATTTCGCCGGCCGAAATGGACTGTACATGGGCCTGGGCTTCGCGATCCTCATGAACTTTGCCAGTTACTTCTTCTCCGATAAGATCGCGCTGGCCTCTTACTCCGCCAAACCAGTCACCGAATCGGAGAATCCCGAAGTCTACCGCCGCGTCTATCCCATCGTCAGCGGACTCGCCCAGCGCATGGGGATCCCCATGCCGAAGCTTTATATCCTCCCCGAAGACAGCCCCAACGCCTTCGCCACCGGACGTAATCCGCAACACGCTTCCGTGGCCTTTACGGCGGGTATCCTGCGCGTTATGGACGACCGCGAAATCGAGGGCGTAGTGGCGCATGAGCTAGGTCATGTGCTGCATCGCGACATCCTTATCAGCTCGGTCGCCGCCACCATCGCCGCGGCCATCATGTTCATCTCCCGCATGGCCTTCTGGTTCGGAGGCAGCGAGGACGACGATCGCGGCGGTGGCAACATGATCGCCGGCCTGTTCATGATGATCCTCGGACCGTTGGCCGCCATGTTGATCCAAATGGCCATCTCCCGCTCGCGGGAATACTCGGCCGACGAAGCTTCGGCTAAGTATACCGGCTCACCCTATGAGTTAATTTCGGCCTTGCAGAAACTCGACACTTACGCGAAACGCATCCCCATGCAAGCCAATCCTTCGACCGCTCACTTATTCATCATTAAGCCATTTACCGGCCAGTGGTTGGGAAGCTTATTCTCCACGCATCCCTCGACCGCCGACCGCATCGCGCGTTTGCAACAGATGCGGTCATAGGCTCTAAAGCGACGTAAATAAATAAGGTCTACAAGTAGCGTTAGGCATTTGGATGAGTCGTGTAGTTCCATTCACCATGAAATTTGTCGGGCTTCAGATTGACATGAGCAAACTCTTCATTCGTGATCTTACGCCCAACGGGGTACTTGCGGTGATCCAGGCAGCAAGTGCCCTTAGCCTGTTAGCCGCCCTTGTGCGCACCGTGCTTGGCGCAATCCCGAACGAGCCGCTGGCCGGGCATCTCTGGGTAGTCGAGCCTGGCCGCATCCGCGTGTACCGTCCGCCCGAGTCGCCCGCATAACCCCCGCATCCAAGACGCATGAAATCTTCCGTCACTTACTGGATACTCACCGGCCTGCTGGCTGCCTGGCTGGCTCTGGGCGGCATCCTCGACATCCTCCGCGTGCCCGCCACGCGGCAGATCATGGCTACCCTGCACTATCCGGATTACATGCTGCTGATTCTTGGACCCGCCAAGCTGCTCGCCATCCTCGCCCTGCTCTATCCGCGCACGCGACTGCTCCGCGAGTGGGCCTATGCCGGTGTGGCAATCGATGGCATCGGCGCGTTCCTATCCCACTGCGCCGTGGGCGATACGGCGGTCCACATCGGTGCGCCGCTTATGTTCCTGGCCCTTGCCGCCGCCGGCTACGTCGCCCGGCCGGCCGCTCTCAGGCCCGCCGTCTCCAAGTAATCAAGCAGCGCGGCCGGATCGTCGGTGATGATGCCATCCACGTGTGCGCGGACGAGCCGCTTCCAATCGCGCGGACGATTCGCCGTCCACACCACCACTTCCAGTCCCGCCGCGTGCGCGGCCCGAACCCGCCGCACCGTCGCCAGACGATGATGGGGCGCCACAATGGATACGCCGGATGCGCCCGCGCGATGCGCGATGGCGACCAAGCTTCTCGGCCGTCCCACGTAAAGAGCCGCCAGACGGACTTCCGGCGCGATCCGCCGCATCGCCTCGAGCACCCGGAAATCGAACGACTGCACGATCACGCGGCGCTCCAGTTGACGCGCGCGAACCACGTGCCACACCAATTCCGCGAAGCGATCGGGATCAGGCGCCAGCGCGGGCTTATCCGGAAAACATTTCACTTCGATATTGAACAGAAACCCGCCGCGCTCCGCCAAGGCGAGCACTTCGTCGAGCCTTGGAATGCGCGCGCCCGGCGCCAGCAGTTGATTTGGAAATCGCCGGTTGCGCAAAGTCCCGCAATCCCAGCGCCCGAGTTCGGCGTAGGTCAGCTCCCGGATGATTCGCGACCCGCCGGGCGACTGGCAGATGGACCGGTTCAGCACCGGATCGTGCGAGACCACCACCACGTTATCCCGCGTGACGGCCACGTCCAACTCCAGTGCGTCCGCGCCCGCCGCGATGGCATATTCAAATCCTGGCAGCGTGTTCTCCGGACGCCTGGCGCGCGCGCCGCGATGACCGAATACCAGAATGGGCCGTTCCACTGGATTCAGCATAGCGGTTTTCAGTAGTGGGGCGGACCAGGGCGGACCATCGTTTTTGCGTGGTCTGTCTTGCTGAAGCGTTGGCAGACGACTGGAAAACGATCGTCTGCCCACGTCTGCCCTACGGCTCGTACCCGGTTTTCGGGCGCGCGAAGGTTCGGGCTATGATGGTGACCGATGTACAATTTGGCGAGCAAGCTTCTCGATCCTCTTACAGACCCGCTGGTACTGGCGATTCTGCTCTTGTTATGCGCCCTGCTATTTTGGCGGTGGCGGCGCGTGGCGCTGGGCTTGATCGCGGGAGCGCTCGCGCTGCTGCTGGTTTGCTCCTCGAAGATTGGCGAGCGGGCGCTAGTCGTGTCGCTCGAGAATCAGTATCGCGATACGGGCATGGATGTGCCGCCAGCGCAGGCGATCGTGGTGCTGGGCGGCGCGGTGCGCATGCCTTCCGGCGTTCATCGCTCGAGCGGATTGACGGATGGCAGCGACCGCTTGCTAACCGCGTTCCGGCTATATCGCGCCGGCAAAGCGCCGGTGATTTTTTGCAGCGGAGGCGAGAATCCGCTGACGGCCAGTCAAGGCGCCGGGCCCGAGTCCGTCCGCATGGCCGAATTGCTTGAGGAATGGAGCATTCCGGCAGCCGCGGTGCGCATCGAAACCGGTTCCATCAACACGCGCGAGAACGCTCTCCGCAGCTTTCAGGTGTTGGCTCCCCTGGGAATCCGGCGCATTCTTTTGGTGACTTCGGCGATGCACATGCCTCGCGCTGCCGCCACGTTTCGCAAAGCCGGCTTCGAAGTCATCGCGGTCCCGGCCGATTTTCGCAGCGGCTATGGCGAGCCCAGCCTCCTGACCCGTTGGATTCCCGGAACCGGCAACCTGATGGACACGACCGAAGCCTTGCACGAGTGGCTGGGCGTAGGCATCTACCGGCTATGGGGCTGGATCTGAATCGCCTGAGCCTTCGTGCAGCACCCAGCCGTTTCCATCCGGATCGCTGAACGTCAGAAAGCGTCCCTACGGCGCCGATTGCACTGGTGACGTCTGCAGGCCGCGCGCTGCGAGGGTTTGAAACGCATGATCGACGCTATCTGTCAACAGCACGATGCCGCTGACACCGCCCGGCCGCATCTTCTCAAACCACGTCACCAGCGTGATGTTGGTTTTCGTGCCCGGAATGTGCAACTCAATCCAGCGCGCCCCGGGCCTGAAATCAGCTTCCCGCGCGATGGGGAAACCGAGCACTCCGCTGTAAAATCGCTTGGCTCTTTCCTGATCTTCGACGGGGATGGAAACCAGCGCCAAGCCGTTGATCACAGCTTCCGTGTTGGTGGCCATATTAACTGCCCTTTCGCTCCGTAAGGCTGAACCAGTTGCCCGAATTATCCTTCATCACGGCTTCGATTCCGTAGAACTGTTCCACCGGCGGCGAACTGAACTCGACGCCCTTCGCTTTCAAATCCTCATAATCCCGGCGGCAATCGCTGGTCTCCAGCACACCTCCGCAGAGAACGCCCTTCTCCAGCAGCGCGCGCAAGTGGGCGGCGGTTTCCTGATCCAGATTCGGGCCATCGATCTTCATTAGGATGATCTGCAATTCCGGCTGGGTCTTCGGCCCCACTGTCAGCCAGCGGAAGCCATTATCCATGCGAGCGTCGCTGCGCACCTCGAAGCCCAACTTATCGACATAGAAATCGCGCGCGGCATCCTGGTCCAGAACGTAGAGTTGTATGAAAGAGAGTCGCTGAATCATGCTTGTGTCCTCGAACTTCAGCATACAGGACGAGCCTTCATCGCGCTTCTCGATTCTTGCGATTCTGCCTTGATCTCATGGAGGGGCAGGCACTCTGCCGGCGCGGGCGTGGCTTGTCAGCGCCCCGGCAGGAAGAAGCGCTGGAAGCAGCCGGGGATGTGGTATAAAGGCCAACGCATCCCCAATCCGCCGAAGGTGCGCCGCGCCTCGCCGCGGAACGCCGCCGGCGAAAGCCCGGTCAGCGAATGGAAACGTGTGCTGAAAGAGCCGAGGCTCTCATAGCCCGTTTCGAAACAAATATCGGTGATGCTGTGATGATCCGCCAGCAGCAGCTTCTTGGCGTGCTCGATGCGGCGGCGCGTGAGGAATTCGTGTGGCGTCTCGCTAAAAGCCTGGGTGAAGAGACGATTGAAATAAAATGGCGAAAGGCAGGCTGGGCGAGCGGCTTCCGCAAGCGAAACCGGACGCGTGAAGTGGGCGGCCAGATAGTCGCGCGCCCGGCAAAGACGCGCGAATGTGGCGGGATCGAACGCACGGCCGGACGGCCGGTTGGGCACCCGCTCGGCATGTCTGGATCGCATCGCGTTTATTGTCGCATAGAACCGCAAAATACCTCACCACCCGTCCAGGGTGGGACAGGCCATCTAGGGTGGCCTGTCGTTACCAAAAGCGGGCAGACGATACAAAATGATCGTCCGCCCCGCGGTGCGGCGGCGGTAGACTAGTACCCTGCACCTGGATTTGGCCATGAGAACTAGAACCGTGCCATTCGAAACCGCGTGACGCCGTCTCTCCGGATTGGTATACTTTTATGCACGGGTTTGGGCGGGATGCTTCCAGAGGGCCGCCGTTCGTCTTTCAGCCACCCGAAACCCACAGGAGAATGAAGTGAGCCAATCGAAAATCATCGTCGTTGTGTTGGCCGGAATCGCGGGTTTGGCCGCGCCAGCCCGTTCGCAGACGACCTGTAAAGTACCCAAGCCTACTGTCACCATGCAACCGACCGGTCAGGCCGATACGGGCGACGGGCTGCTGATGACCAGTTTCTTCCAGACCACCAAGGCCCAGCAATGTGTCGCGCTCACCAACCTGCAGGGCCAGGCGAGTTGGACATATTGCTCGGGTGGAAACCTGTTCATGACGCGCGCCGTTACCGGCGGCACGGTTTTGTTGATCAGCAACGACGATTACACCGACTATGTGGTCAGCGAGATCAACCTGCAGGACACTTTGATCAACTCCCTGACGGAAGCATCCGCCAACGCGCAGCTTGCCGCGCTCGGGCAGCAATCCATCATCGATTTCAATCATGAAGCCATGCGCCTGCCGAACGGCTATACGGCGGTGATCGCCCACAACGAGGCGCTCTACACCGACGTGCAGGGGGGCACGCCGCAGAATCCGATCGACGTCATGGGCGACGAAATTTTGGTGCTCGACACTAACTGGAACGTCGTGTGGACCTGGAACGCTTTTGACTGGCTGCCGGTGAACCGCACCGCGCTTCTCGGCGAGACCTGCAAGCCTTGCGCAAATATCGGCAGCGGCGGATGCTGTCCCATCACGCTGGCTCCGGTGGCCAACGATTGGCTGCACGGCAACGCTCTTACTTACGACTCAACCGACGGTAACTTGATCATGTCTCTGCGCAGCCAGGATTGGATCATCAAGATCGATTACGAAAATGGCGCCGGAGACGGCCACATCATCTGGACCCTGGGTTATCAAGGTGATTTCACCATGATCAACACGCCCAATATTCCCTCCCCCTGGTTTAGCCATCAACACGATGTGGAGGTTTGGACGAATTACACTCCCAAACTGATTACCCTTTTCGACAACGGAAACACGCGCCACGCTAGTGATCCGAGCGCGCTGAGCCGCGGACAGGTACTGATTCCGAACGAGCAAACCTTCACCGTGGACTTTCAAGCCAACGTGGATTTCACTTTTTACTCAGCCGCATATGGCACCTCACAGATCCTTCCGAACGGAAATTATTGGTGGCAAGCGGGCGTGGTAGGTGGCCTGGACGGCAGCGAACCCACGCGTTCGACTGAGTATGTTCCATCAGGATACTCAGGCAACAAAGCCTATTCGATCGAGTTTACCGACACGGCCTACCGGTCGTTCCGGCTCAACACGGCGGAAGGATTTTAGAAGTGCAATGTTGTGGGTGGTTGGTCGTGGGTCATTGGATGCGGACCACCTACCACTCGCTACCAGATGCGCTGTAAGTAAACAAGTCAGACAAACGTAATCCCGTATAACATGCGTCTTACTATGTTTGCCGCAAATTAGTAGGTTTGCCTATTGATTTCCTACCTTGCGGCAAAGTAGTATCAAATGAAGACCATTGGCGGTGTAGCTGCCGCTTCCGACCGGAAATGCCTGGGCGGAACGAAAGGGAAACAAGTGCCATCACTATTTGACGATGTAGCTCAGATTTTGGCGAGGCCGGCGGGACGGCGCCAGACCCTCAAGCTTGCGGCTGGCGTCTTTGCGGGCGGCTTGCTCGGCGCGTTCGGCGTCAAGCCGGCACTGGGCCAGAATGTCTCGCCCGCCAAGTGCAAGTCAGGATCTACGGCTTGCGGAACCCTGGGATTGTGCTGTCCCAATACCAAAAAGTGCTGCATCACCAAGACCAGAAATCCGTTTTGCGCTCCCAGCGTGAACGACACTTGCTGCGCGAATACCGCGTGCGGACCAAAGACGGTGTGCTGCCACGGCGTGTGCTGCGCGCCGGGACAACACTGTGTGAGCGAACGTTGCTCGTCGTCGAAAGCGGCTTAATCATAGCGCCCTCCCGCCACGGAATCTGCTGTCCCCAACGCCCGCGTCTTAATGGCGCGGACAAATCCAGCTTCATCGTATAATTGTCTTATCTCTCAGCGACTCTGCCTTATCATCCTGGCTTTTGTCCTGGTCTTTGCCGCCTTTCCGCAGGGCGCGGTTTCGACCGGCTGGAACCTGTGTCTCTTAGTAATTGGTCTACTCTCGGCCACTTACTGGCTGCGTAGCGCGCCAGATCATCCCGGTGCGGCCTGGCCGGTCCTGTTTACTCTATTTGTCGCTTTCCAATTGCTGCCGCTGCCACTGTTTTTGGTACGGCGGCTTTCACCTGGCCGCGCACGAATTCTCGATAGCTTGCGTCCCATCCTGCCGCCGGTGCATTTCGCGGCACTCTCCATCGATCCAGCCACCACAGCTAGTTACTTACTCCGGGGAACGGCTTACTTATTAGTGTTCGTCCTGGTGCGGGATGTGATGCGACGTCTGGAGCGCCGCAGGCGATGGATAACAGCCACGCCGCTCATCGCCATGGCCGCCGCGGAAGCCGCGCTTGGTCTTCTGCAGAGTGCGCGCGGAGAGACGGTACGGGGAACCTATGTGAATCAGGACCACTTCGCCGGCCTCATGGAGATGGTCCTTCCGCTGGCTGTGGCTTATGGCCTGGCGCTTATTGCACGCCGCGCTCACGCCCGGGCCGCGGGTCTGTTTGGGACCGCGCTTCTCATCTTTTCCGCGTCGGTCCGGTCGTTTTCCAAGATGGGTTTTGCGGCCAGCCTGTTCGGCTTATTCGTCATGGGCTGCCTCACGGCCGCCAGATGGCGCAGCGGCAAGAGATGGCTGCTCGCCGGAACGCTGTCCGCCCTGCTGCTGTTCGGTTTCGTGTTTCTGCCGTCGGAGAGCTTCATCGAGAATTATGGAGCAATTAGTAACAAGGGCCCGAACGCGCTCGAAGGGCGCGGCCCGATCTGGGCAGAGACGCTGCGTTTGATCGGCGATTATCCGTTATTCGGTTGCGGATTCGGTAACTATGAAACCGGATTCTTGAGATACCAGGCCCAGATCGTCGACCGGGTGTTCACGTATGCGCACAATGATTATCTGCAAGCCGCGGCGGAGTTGGGCCTGATAGGCGTAGCGCTGGCGGCCATCTTCCTGTTGCCAATCACGCTTAGAGCATTCCGCGCGGCGTTACATGGTCCCGAGCTAGGCACTTCGCGTTACGTCGGGTTAGGTTGTGCGGGCGCCATCGCCGCCATTGGTCTGCATAGCTTGGCCGATTTCAATATGTACGTGACGGCGAATGCGCTGACGCTGGCGTGGATCTGCGGCATGGCCGCCGGACTGCCTCTCGAATCGGCGCAGCCTGGCGTCGAACGCCACAGCATGTTTTTCCGGCGGTTGACGATCGGGTTAGCCGTGTTGCTGGCCGTTTACGGGCCCGCGCGTATCTTGTTCGATTCTCAGTTTCGCAGCGATCCGCGGATGGAAAGCCTGTTCTGCCATTTCGGCATTTGCGACACAGACGAGGTGATTACGGCGGCGAAGCTGGCGTACGGCGGACCTGCAGCCGCGGTTCCAATCCCGGAGTTATTGACGGCGCTGCGCCGAGATCCCCATGCTCCCGGCCGGTGGTGCGATGCGGGCGACGCGCTGCTCCATGCGGATCGCTACGAAGCTGCCCGCTATTGCTACGCGCAAGCGCTCAGTCTCGGTCCGCATATTCCGCCGGTGCTGATGCAGGCGGCGGACTTCTATTATGCAGTGCATGAGCCGCGGCTGGCAATGGCGCAGATGGCGCGGGTGCTGGCGGATACTTCGACTTACGACGAACAGATTTTCGGCTGGTACGCGGATAAAAATCTGCATGCGCGCGAGGTGCTTGCCGGCGGGTTGCCGTCCGGTCCGCGCGCGGCGTCCGCATACCTGCGTTACCTATTGGCGACGGGCGGCGAAGGATCGGCGGAGACCTGGAACTGGCTCACCTCCCGTAACTACGCCGACAGCCAGTTAGCCCGCGAATATGTCGATTGCTTATTTAATAAGCATGCGTATCAGGCCGCGGCGGACGCTTGGGCGAGTTATCTCGGGTCCCGCCGGAACGGTTATTTGCAATCGAACTGGATATACAACGGGGATTTCGAAACCGATCTTACGCCGTCGGCCTTCGATTGGCGCATCAATTCGCGCGACGGTGTGGAAGTGGAGATTGACAAGACCGTCGCACACAGCGGCGCTCGCTCGCTGCGGATTCGTTTCGACGGCAAGCAGAACCTGGACTACCAGGATGTGGGACAGACAGCCTTCGTGAAGCCCGGCCAGTACCGGTTTGCAGCTTACTTACGGACGGAGGGAATCACCACCGATGAAGGCGTGGGGTTGCATATATACGATCCTGAATCAGGAGCGAGATTGGACATCAGAACCGCGGATCTGACCGGCACACATGACTGGACTAAGATCGAACGGATCGTAACTGTTCCGCGAGAGACGCGCCTGCTTGAGATCAGCGTGAG
>Ga0335074_10010877_pt1 | contig 12725 bp, 9 predicted proteins | sample Lox_Sample_23_FD_206715 | JGI IMG/M metagenome (GOLD analysis project Ga0335074, IMG submission 206715) | Soil microbial communities from Loxahatchee National Wildlife Refuge, Florida, United States - Lox_Sample_2.3 | ecosystem: Environmental > Terrestrial > Soil > Wetlands | place: USA: Florida...
ACACCAGGGACTTCCTCGAACCGGTGGACGCGCTGGTCGCCGAGGGCATCGCCGACCCCGACCGGCTCGCGATCGCCGGGTACTCCTACGGGGGGTACATGACCTGCTTCCTGACCAGCCGGGACACTCGGTTCGCGGCCGCGGTGGCGGGCGGGGCGGTCAGCGACCTCGCCAGCATGGCGGGGACCTCGGACGCGGGCCACGACATCGCCGCGGACGCGTGGTCGAGTCCGTCCCCAGCGGGCCGCGACCTGGCCGCGATGTCGCCGATAAGCCAGGTCACCCGCGTCCGCACACCCACCCTGCTGCTGCACGGCGAGGCCGACCTGCGCTGCCCGATCGGGCAGGCCGAGCAGTGGCACACCGCGCTGCGCGAGCTCGGCATCGAGAGCCAGCTCGTCCGCTACCCGGGCGCGTCGCACCTGTTCATCCTCAACGGGACACCGTCACAGCGGATCGACTACAACGAGCGGGTCGCCGACTGGGTCGAACGGTACGCCGGCGGGTCGCCGCGGCCGAAGATCGACGCCGCGCACTGGCAGCGCCGCCTCGCCGTGCTCGCCGAACGGCACAAGATCCCCGGCGCGTCGCTCGGCATCCTCCGCATCCAGCCGGGACGCGACGACGAACTTGTCCGGGCCGCCTGGGGATACGCGAACGAACCGGAGGGGGTCAAGACGACCATCGACACCGTCTTCCAGATCGGGTCGATCTCCAAGGTGTGGACCACGACCTTGGCCATGCAGCTGGTCGACGAAGGGCTGCTCGACCTGGACGCGCCGGTCGCGGAGGTGCTGCCGGAACTGCGGCTGGCCGACCCGGTGGTAGCCGAGACCGTCACCATGCGGCACCTGCTCACGCACACCAGCGGCATCGACGGCGACGTGTTCACCGACACCGGGCGCGGCGATGACTGCGTGCAGAAGTACGTCGAGCTGCTGCCCGAGGTCAGGCAGATCCACCCGATCGGGGAGACCTGGTCGTACTGCAACTCCGGGTTCGTGCTCGCCGGGCGGGTCATCGAGAAGCTGACGGGGCTCAGCTGGGACGCGGCCCTGCGCGAGCGGATCTACGCCCCGCTTGGGCTGACGCACACCGTCACGCTGCCGGAGGAGGCGCTGCTCTTCCGCACGGCGGTGGGGCACGTGGACGGCGCGGGAGAACGCCGCGTCGTCACCGTCTGGCATCTCCCGCGTTCCCTCGGCCCGGCCGCGCTCATCTGCTCCACCGCCGCCGACCTGCTCGCCTTCGCGCGGATGCACCTGGCGGGCGGGATCGCGCCGGACGGCACCCGGCTGCTGTCGAAGGAAAGCGTGGAGGCCATGGCCACCTACCACACGGACCTGCCAGACACCTACGTACTCGGCGACTCCTGGGGGGTGGGCTGGATCCGTTTCGGCTGGGACGGACAGGAACTGGTGGGGCACGACGGCAACACCGGCGAGCAGGCGGCGTACCTCCGTCTCCTGCCGGATGCCGGGCTCGCCGTCGCGCTGCTCACCAACGGCGGGCACGGCCGCGACCTGTACGAGGACTTGTACCGGGAGATCTTCGCCGAGCTGGCCGGGATCGAGATGCGGGCACCGCTCGCCGTTCCGCCGGTCCCGGCCGACGTCGACATCACCCCGCACCTCGGCCGGTACGAGCGGGCAGGCGAGCGGCTTGAGGTGCTCGGCACGCCGGACGGACCAGTGCTGCGGCGCACCCAGCTCGGGCCCCTCGCCGAGTTCAACCCCGACCCGGTCACCGAATACCCGATGACGGCGATCGCCAAGGACATCTGGGCGGTGCGCGACCCCGGCACGGTGACCTGGATCCCGGTCACCTTCTACACGCTGGCGACCGGGCAGAAATACGCGCACTTCGGGGCCCGCGCGACCCCGAAGGCTGAGGAGGCGGCATGATCGTGTCGTGAAGCGATCAGGCCTTGTTGCCACGATGGAAGCACGGCTGCCTGGGATGCTGGCCGATTCCGAGAAGCTCGTGGAGTGTGAGTCACCATCGGCCGTTCTGGAGGCCGTGGCGAGAAGCGCGGACCTCGTCGCGGCGACCGGGCGCAAGTACCTGCGGGCCGACCCGGATCGGCTCGTCATCGACGGGCGGACGCACCTGCGGTGGCGGTTCGGCGACGGGCCGACGCGGGTGCTACTGCTCGCGCACCATGACACGGTGTGGCCGCTGGGGTCGCTGGAGACTCATCCGTTCTCCGTGACGGACGGGGTCATGCGCGGGCCGGGAAGCGTCGACATGAAGGCGGGCCTAGTACTCGGGTGGCACGCGCTTGCCGTGCTCGGCGTCCCAGACGGGGTGACGCTGCTGGTCACGGGCGATGAGGAACTCGGCTCGCCGTCGTCGCGCGCGCTGATCGAGGCCTCGGCGGACGGCTGCCGGGCGGCGCTCGTGCTCGAGGGAGCAGCCTCGGACGGCGCGCTGAAAACCGAGCGGAAGGGCGTGTCGCTCTACCGGGTGCGAGCGGTGGGACGGGCGGCGCACGCGGGTATCGAGCCGGAGCGCGGGGTCAACGCCACGGTCGAGCTCGCACACCAGGTGCTTGCGGTGAGCGCGCTCAACGATCCGGCGCGGGGAACCTCGGTGACGCCGACGGCGCTGTCCGCCGGGACCACCTCCAATACCGTGCCGGCCTCGGGCTCGTTCGTGGTCGACGTGCGCGCCTGGGACGCCGCCGAGCAGCAGCGGGTAGACGCGGCGATGCGTTCGCTGCGCGCGGTGCTGCCCGGGGCGGTACTCGAGGTCACCGGCGGGCCTAACCGGCCGCCGCTCGCCGCGTCCGCCTCGGCCAGCCTGTTCGCGCGGGCGCGAGCACTCGGTGCGGAACTTGGCCTCGCGCCGCTGACGTCGGCGGCGGTGGGCGGCGGGTCTGACGGGAACTTCACCGCGGGCGTCGGGACGCCGACGCTCGACGGGCTCGGCGCGGTCGGCGGCGGGGCGCACGCGGACGACGAGCACGTCCTGGTCGCCGAACTGCCGCGCCGGGCGGCGCTGCTCGCGGCGCTTATCGACGACCTGCTCGCTGACGATGCCGCGCTCGCCGGCGACGGCACCGCGGCCCGGCGGGCGACGAGACGGGACGACACGGGACGGGGAAGCATGACGCGGGGCGGCGCATGACGCGCGACGTACTCGCGGAGGCTGATGACGCGGCCGAGCGCGCGGCGAAGGGGGCCGGGGTCGTCATCCGGGAGCTCGCGTCGCTCGAGGAACTCGGGGCGGCGATCGAGATTTTCGACTCGATCTGGGTGCCGGATGCCGGCAACTCGTCGGTCCGGCTTGACCTGCTGCGCGCGCTGACCAAGTCGGGGAACTACGCGACCGGGGCTTATGACGCCGCCAGCGGTTCCATGCTCGGGGCATGCGTCGGGTTCTTCGGGCCGCCGGCCCACGCGGAACTGCACAGCCACATCGCCGGGGTCGTCGCCGCGGGGCTCGGGCGGTCGGTCGGGTTCGCGTTGAAGGTGCACCAGCGGTCGTGGTGCCTGCGCCGGGACGTGCGCGTGATCGCATGGACCTACGATCCGCTGATCAGGCGGAACGCGTACTTCAACGTGGTGAAGCTCGGTGCCAGGCCGGTGCAGTACCTGGCTAACTTCTACGGCGTGATGTCCGACGCGATCAACGGCGGGACGGAGACCGACCGGATGCTGGCCCACTGGGACCTGCGGTCGCGGCCGGTGGCGGACGCGTGCGCGGGCAGGTCGTTTCCAATGTCACACGCGAGGGAGATGGCGCGCGGGGCCGTGGTGGCGCTGTCGTCCGGCGCGGACGGCTGGCCGGTCGCCGGGCCAGGGGCGGACGGCGGACGGCGCGGGCCGGCCCAGCCCGCACGCTTCGGGGACGGGCTCGGTAACGGCTTCGGGGGCGGTGCTGGTGGGCGTGCCCGCCGACATCGAGGCGCTTCGCGTCACCGACCCGGCCTGCGCGGCGGCATGGCGTTCGGCGCTGCGGGAGGCGTTGGTGCCGCTGATGGCCAGCGGTGCCCGAGTGACGGGCTTTGACCGAGACGGCTGGTACCTGGTCTCGGCTGGCGCGAAATGACACGTGTGGACAGGTGTGGCAACCCAGTCAGCCGCCACTTTGCATACCAGACGACCAGTTCCGAGCGTCTTTGCACACCAGCGGCACCGACATATCCCTATAAAACGGACGTGATCATGGGCATTTGGTGTGCAAAGTCGAAAATCTGATCGCCAGCGGTGCCTTTGGAGGCGGACCGGGTGAACTGTCCGGGATATTGAGGTGGGAGGTTCGGGTGAAGCTTACGGGTATGGAAATGCGGCGGATTCAGATGCCGCTGGTGGCACCGTTCCGGACGTCGTTCGGCACGGAGACGACGCGGGACATCCTGCTGCTGCGGGCCGTGCTCGCCGGGGCGAATGGCGAGTCCGAGGGGTGGGGCGAGTGTGTCGCTATGTCCGACCCGCTGTACTCCTCCGAGTATGTGGACGCCTCGGTGGACGTGCTGCGGCGGTTCCTGCTGCCCGCGCTGTTCTCGGCGGCCGACCTGGACGGGTCGGCGGTCGGGCCGCTGCTCGAGCCGTTCAAGGGGCACTGGATGTCCAAGGCGGCGGTTGAGATGGCCGTCCTCGACGCCGAGCTGCGCGCTTCCGGGCGGTCGTTCGCGCGGGAACTCGGCGCTACGAAGGACAAGGTGCCCTGCGGGGTGTCAGTCGGGATCATGGACTCCGTCCCGGAGCTGCTCGAGGCGGTGACGGGGTACGTGGAATCTGGTTACGTTCGGATCAAGCTCAAGATCGAACCAGGGTGGGACATCGAGCCGGTGCGGGCGGTGCGAGAGAGGTTCGGGGACGGCCTGCTGCTCCAGGTGGACGCGAACACCGCCTACACGCTGGCGGACGCCCGGCACCTGGCCCGGCTGGATGAGTTCGGGCTGCTGCTGATGGAGCAGCCGCTGGCCGAAGAGGACGTGCTCGGGCACGCGGAGCTGGCGCGCATGGTGGAGACCCCGATCTGCCTGGACGAGTCGATCACGTCGGCGCGAACGGCGGCGGCGGCGATCACGCTGGGGGCGTGCTCGATCATCAACATCAAGCCGGGACGGGTCGGCGGGTACCTGGAGGCGCGGCGGATTCACGACGTGTGCGCGGCGCACGGGGTGGCCGTGTGGTGCGGCGGGATGCTGGAGACCGGGCTAGGCCGGGCGGCGAACGTCGCGCTGGCCGCCCTGCCCGGGTTCACCCTGCCGGGCGACACCTCGGCGTCCGACCGGTACTACCGGACCGACATCACCGAGCCGTTCGTGCTCTCGTCCGGATACCTCGCCGTGCCGGCCGGACCGGGTCTCGGGGTGACACCGCTGCCCGCGGAACTCGCCGCGGTGACCACGTGGACCGAGTGGCTGGCGGCCTAGCAGCGGGGACGCGGTCCCGGGACGGCTATCGCAGGCTGGCGCTCCGGGCGGTGAGGAAGTCGCGCTCGGCTCGGTTGGCGGCCAGGGCGATAGCCGCGTCGTAGGCGGCTCTCGCCTCGGCCGGGCGGTCGAGGCGGCGCAGCAGGTCGGCGCGGGTCGCGTGGTACAGGTGATAGTCGTCGAGGGCCAGCTCATCGACGCACTCGAGTGCCTCGGCCGGACCGCGTACCTCGGCGACGGCGACGGCGCGGTTCAGCGCCACGACCGGCGTCGGGGTCATGGCGAGCAGTTGGTCGTAGAGGGCGAGGATCTGCCGCCAGTCCGTGCCCGCCGCGGTGGCCGCGTCGGCGTGGACGGCGTTGATCGCCGCCTGCACCTGGTACGGGCCCGGCTGGTTCCGGCGCAGGCAGTCGCGGACGATCGCGTGCCCTTGCGCGATCAGGTCACGGTCCCACCGGGTGCGGTCCTGCTCGGCCAGCAGCACGATGTCCCCGGCTGGCGTGGTCCGGGCGCTCTCTCGGGCCTGCGTCAGCAGCAGCAGCGCCAGCAGGCCGCTGACCTCAGGTTCGTCCGGCATCAAGGCGGCCAGCAGCCGGGCGAGCCGGATCGCTTCCGCGCACAGGCCAGTGCGGAGAAGGCTGTCCCCGGCCGAGGCGGCGTACCCCTCGTTGAACACGAGGTACACGACCGCGAGCACGTCAGGCAGGCGCTCGGGCAACTCGTGGTCGGCCGGCACCCGGTACGGGATGCCCGCGTCCCGGATCTTCCGCTTGGCCCTGACCAGGCGCTGCGCGATCGTCGGCTCGGGGACGAGGAAGGCCCGGGCGATCTCCGGTGTCTGGAGCCCGGCGATCAACCGGAGCGTGAGGGCGATCCTCGCCTCCGGGGCCAGCGCGGGGTGACAGCAGGTGAAGATCAGCCGTAGTTGGTCGTCTCGCACAGCGTTCTCGTTTTCTGCGTTGCCAGTCGCCTGATCCTCCGGGTCGCCGAGCAGCGCCACCGCCTGCGCCTCGCGTGCGGACCGCGTCGACTCACGGCGGAGCCGGTCGAGCGCCTTGTTGCGCGCGGTGGTGACGATCCAGCCGCCCGGGTTGGGCGGCGGCCCGTCCGTCCGCCACCGTTGGGTGGCCACGGCGAACGCCTCCTGCACCGCCTCTTCGGCGAGGTCGATGTCGCCGAAGAGGCGGGTCAGCGTGGCCACCGCGCGGCCGGCGCTCTCCCGGAAGGTGCGGTCGAGCGCGCCGGGGCCGACGGCGCCGGGCTCAGCGGCCTGCGTGTCTGGCATTACTACCCCGGGCCTACTCCGCGTCGCCGGGCACTTCCTGGAACGGCCGGACCTCGACCGCCTCGCCGCAGGCCTCGGAGCCGCGGGCGGCGATCGCGAGCGCGGCGTCCAGGTCGGGCGCCTGGATGACCCAGAAGCCGCCGAGCTGTTCCTTGGTCTCGGCGAACGGACCGTCCGTCGTAACGACCTTGCCACCCGTGGCGCGGACCACGGTGGCGGTGGCCGGCGGGTGCAGGCCGCCGGCGAAAACCCAGTTGCCGGACTCCATGAGCTCCTGGTTGAAAACGCCGGTCGCCTTGTAGGCGGCCTGCATCTCCTCGTCGGACCGGGCGGGCGCCCCCTCGACCATGTGCACCGCGAGCAGGTACTGCTTCATGCCGGTTTCCCTCCGTACTGACTCGGTCACGGCCGGCTCCTCGCCGGCTCTTCATGATGGTCACGAACGTAGGTGACCGCAATCGACACCCGAACCAGGCTCTGGGTTGATCCGTTGCGTTGAGTGAGAAGGGTTCGACATTGGGTGGCAGCATTGGGTGGTGACAGGTGCGGGTCGACCAGGCGGACGGCGGGGACGAGCCGACTCGGTCGACTGATACGCCTGGTACCCGTGAATCGCCTGCTGCGGTCGCCGGACCCGAGGCGGACACAGGTAAGGCGGTTGGCTCAGTCCGCGTGAGTGGCGCCCTCGGCTACCGAGCGGGCGTGGAGGCCGCCAACCGGCAGTACGCCATCGACCAGGGCTATGAACGGATCCGCGAGATCGAGGAAAAGACCCTCACCCCGGCCATGCGCCGGATCGAGGCCGAGGACCCCGAACGACATCTCGCCGGCCTGAAGAACAGGCTCAAGGGCAAGGACAGGTTGACGGAGAAGGTCCTAAAGACCGTGAACGAACGCGGGCACACCGTGCACGAGGCCATTGGGATGGTAAAGGACGCTATCCGTTACACGTTCTGCTACCCAGAGGATCGCTATACGGAAGGCGTCTACGCAGACTGCCAACGACTCGATCAGTGGGGGTTCGAACGGGTGGATCGCGTTAGCTCGTGGCCCGCAAAGGAGTACAAAGGGATCAATACCCGGTGGCGGGTACCTGGAAGCGGTCAGTTGTTTGAGATTCAATTCCATACCGTAGCCAGCCTTGAAGCCAAAGAAGTCACCCATCCCGCATACGAGAAACTGCGAGTTGGACTTCCCTCGCCGGCCGAGCAGCGTGAGCTCGAAGACTTCCAGAAGCGGATAACCGCCCAGGTCCCGATCCCGCCCGGCGCTACGGAAGTCCTGGACTACCGGTAGGAGAACGCATGCTCAAGAAGATCACCTATTACGCGATGGTTGACGACCTCAGCAGCAGGGATGAACCTGCCGGAGTCCTCCGGCGAATCCAAGACGCAGAGGGGCAGCAGGACGAGGCGTTCACGAGAAACCTGGAGTGGGAGTACAGCTGGTCTTTGTACTCATACGAGCGTGGGAACCGGGACGCTGAGTTCTACGAGATCAGTGAGGAGGAGGCTAACCGGATTGTGGAGCGGATCCGGCGGACCGTGGGGGGCGGAGCCTAGGGGCGACCCATTGACAAGCGGGTGGGGTTGCGGGTAGATGGCAGTAATTCTGGGGTCCCGGGGCTGCTCGGGAGGGGGTCTCATGACGATACAGCCAGACTTGGGCATGATCGTGGCGCGCGCGGCGCGGCAGTTCGGCTCCAAGACTGCCTTGATCACAAACCGCCGGGTGCTGACCTACCAGGCGCTCGATGAGATGTGCGACCGAGTGGCCGGCGGGCTGCACGCGCTCGGCGTACGGCCCGGCGACCGGGTGTCGCTGTACTCGCCTAACCGGTGGGAGTGGGTGGTGGCATACCACGCGGCGCTGCGGGCCGGGGCGGTGGTCAACCCCATCAACGTCATGCTCACCTCCGAAGAAGTGGCCTTCGTTCTCAACGACTGCGCCGCGGCGGCGATCTTCACCTCGGGTGACAAGGCACCGGTGATCGACGGCCTGACCAGGGAAGTGCCCACTCTGCGCAGGATCATCAGCTTCGATCCCGTTGACGGTGACATCAGCCTGTTCGATGAACTGCTCGCTGGCTCCGCGGAAGCGCCGGATGTGCCCAGGCCCGCGCCGTCGGACCTGTCGACGATCGGCTACACCTCCGGCACCACCGGCCATCCCAAGGGTGCCATGCAGTCGCACCGGGCCGTCTTCCTCAACACCGCGGCGCTGTTCGCGGTCCAGGCACGGACCGACCGCGACGTGATGCTCAACGCCCTGCCCCTGCCGCACGTGTACGGCAACATCGTGATGAACGGCACCTTCATGGCCGGAGCGACCTTGGTGATGATGGAGCGCTTCGATCCGGCCACGGCGCTGGCCGAGATCGACCGGCATCGCGCGACGGTGTTCGACGGCGTGCCGACCATGTACGCCATGATGCTCGCCGACCCGTCCCTGCCAACCACTGACCTGTCCAGCTTGCGGATGTGCGCGGTGGGCGGCCAGACCATGCCCGCCGCCAAGATGGCCGAATGGGAGCATCGTTCCGGCGCGCTGCTACTCGAACTGTGGGGCATGACCGAACTCGGCGGTGCCGGCTCCAGTAACTGCGCCTACATGCCCAACGTGCACGGCTCGATCGGGTTCGCGCTGCCCGGCCTCGAGGCCCGGGTCGCCGCACTTGACGATCCCGAGGTTACGGTCGCCGACGGGGAAGCGGGAGAGCTCATGGTCCGTGGTCCCTTCGTCATGCTCGGCTACTACGGCAACGAGCAGGCCACCAAGGCGACGATCGAGCCCGACGGCTGGCTGCACACCGGCGACATTGCCACCCGTGACGACGAGGGCCACTACTTCATCGTCGACCGCCGAAAGGACCTCGTCCTGACCGGCGGCTTCAACGTCTACCCGGCCGAGATTGAGCGCGTCGTCGCCGCGCACCCCGCCGTCGCGATGGTCGCCGTCGGCCCGGTACCCGACGAGGTCCTCGGCGAACTCGCCCGCGCCTACGTGGTGCTCCGACCCGGCGCGGCGGCGACGGAAGCCGAGATCATCGACTACTGCCGGCCGCATCTGGCCGCCTATAAGCTGCCCCGGTCGGTCCGGTTCGTGCCCGACCTGCCGAAGACGTCAACGGGCAAGATAATGCGCCGCGAGCTGAAGACCCTCGACACGTGAAGGCCGGCCAGGGCGCAGTGCGCGGGAAATCGCGGACGGCGGGGGCGGAGTCACGCGACGGGCAGCGGGCCGCCGCCCCTCCGTTAGTGTCCGGTGCGCTGCCCGTGGTCGGGCATGCGCCGGAGTTCCTGCGTGATCAGCTCGGCTTGCTTCAGCGCGGATATGCCGAGCACGGCCAGATCTTCCGGTTGCGGCTCGGCTTGCGGCCAGCCGTCTTCCTGGCGGGCTCAGACCTGATCCGGTGGGCGTTCCGGGAGACTGACGAGGGCATTGAGATCGGCCCGGCCCTCGCCTTCACGCGTAACCTTTTCGGGCCGGACTTCTACTTCCTCGCGCGACGCGAGGAGTATCTGCGCCAGCGGGAAGTGATGCTCCCGCTGTTCCGCGCGAAGATGATGGCGTCCTACCTGAGCATCATGGAACGTCACTGCGCGGCGCTGGTAGCCAGGCTCGGGGATCGCGGCACCTTCGACTTGCCGAGCGAGATGAACGACCTGGTGCTCGGCGTAATCATGGAGTCGTTCCTCGGCGACGGGTTCAGCCGGAGCATGCCGGCCTCCGTAGCGGTGGACTTCCGCGACCTGATGCGCGGACTCGACCCCGTCACGCCGCCCTGGGTGCCCGCACCGCACCTGGTGCGCGCCCGCCGTGCCCGGGACAGGCTGCACGGCCTGGCGTCCGCGGCAATTGAGGCCCGCGGCGGCCAACGGGCTGATCCTCCCGACTTCCTGCAGGAGCTGCTGTCGGCACGAGCGGCCGACGGAACGCCTGCCGAGCGCCGGTGGGTCATCCAGATGGCGCTAGGGACCACTTTCGCCGGGCACGACAGCACCACCGGCCACCTGTCCTGGGCCGTGGCGGACCTGCTCCAGCATCCCGGAGAACTCGGCAAGGTCCTGGCCGAGCAGCGCGGGTACCTGAGGCCGGGCGAGCCGCTGGATCTGCCGACCATCCATCAGATGACGGCCCTTCAGCGGGCCCTGCGCGAGACTGGGCGGCTGCACACCGTTGCCCCGGTCATGATCCGGCGGGCCATGCGGCCTCTGCAGGTCGCCGACGCGACGATCCCTGCCGGAGCCGACGTCTTCATTGCCGCCGCGCTCAGCCACCGGTGCCCCGCAATCTTCGACGCGCCCGCCAGCTACACTCCGGACCGCTACCTGACCGCCCCGGGACTGGCAGCCCACCTGCACGGTTTCGGCGGTGGGACCCACCGGTGCCTCGGCGAGCACTATGCTGGCCTGCTCGCCCATGTCGTGGTCAGCCGCCTGCTCGAACGCTTCGACCTCACCCTCGCAGACACTCCGAAGCCCGTGCCAACCCCAGCTTTCAAGGGCGTCCGATCACCTTGCCGCGTCCGCTACCGCAAGCGGCTCGACAGCACGACCCCACAGCGGGCATGATCATGCGCCGCGAACTGAAGACGCTCGACACCTGAGGTCGCCGGGGCCGGGAGAGCACTCGGAGCCACGGGACCGTTCGATATCAAAAAGAATTTTGCTTTGAACCCTGATTCCCCGCACGCAAACTTGGGTTTTCCGACTAGCTTTCACGGGTTCATGCGCATTTCATGTGCGTTAGAGACTCTTTCTTCATGACAGCTGAAATGCCGCCTTCGGGCGCCTCGCCCAGGTCTCGTTCGACCACGTCAATGGCCGAACAGCATGAGCTCCTCCAGCAGGTCCTGCGGCGCAGCGTTATCAGCCGCCGGACTATGATCCGCGGCAGTGTAGGTGCCGCGGGGGCCGCGTTCCTGCTCGGCGGCGGTGCCGCGAGGACGGCATTCGCCGAGACGCTGAGCCACACGGGGACAATAGCCGGCGGCTTCGTCGTGAACGGCCGCCACCTTTCCTTCGGCCCGAATCCGCACCGGCAGATGTGGGTGGCCGGGCAGTTGTTCAATCTCAACACGTACAACGCGGTCCCGTCGGGGATCTCGGTGCATGTCGAGTACGGCCGGGACCGGTCCTACGGGCACCGCGTCCCCGCCGAGATCCGCGAGCTCATCACGCACGTGCCGGTATGGAACGGGGTCGCCAAGGGACCGGTCACCGCGTCCACCACCGACCTGCTCAACGCCGACCAGTTCTACGTTCACGCGCTGCTCGGGAACCTTGAGCCCGGTGAGACCTACCACTACCGCTTCGTCTATGCCGCGGGCGGCGCGAGCGGCCACACGCCGAACGCGACCTTCACCACCGCACCGGGCGGGCGGGCCGCCCTGCAGCCGTTCACCTTCACCGCCTACGGCGACCAGGGCATCACCGGGGCGCCGGGCACCGGCGACACTCTCGACAACGCGGTGTCCCTGCAACCGGAGTCCTCCTCGCACATCACCGACGACTACTACGACACCACCGACCCGGACTACTACGACCCGACGTCGAAGACCGCGCCGACCGACATCTCGCCCGTCGCGGCTCTTGTCACGCAGATCACCCGGGTCCGCAACCCGCACAACCACACCCGGTCGCGGTTCACCCTGCTGGCCGGCGACATCTGCTACGCCAACCCGAGCGGCGACGCGCAGCCCATCATCAACCCCGACGGCTACGGCGGGACTCAGCCGGGCGACTCGAACACGCCCGCGCCGCCCGCGAACAGCGGCGGCTGGGACGACTTCGACCCCTACGTGTGGACGAGTTACCTGTCCACCATCGAGCCGAGCTCGGCCAGCATCCCCTGGATGTTCGCCACCGGAAACCACGATGTCGAGGTGTTCTCCGCCGCGCTGGACGCCGACGCGACGACGATCGGCAACTACGGCCCTCTCGGCTACGGCGGCCACGCCCATCGGCTTGACTTCCCGAAGAACGGCCCGAGCCAGTGTCCGTCCGTCTATAGCTTCAGCTACGGCAACGTGGGCATCATCAGCGTCGACGC
>Ga0335074_10010878_pt1 | contig 12724 bp, 8 predicted proteins | sample Lox_Sample_23_FD_206715 | JGI IMG/M metagenome (GOLD analysis project Ga0335074, IMG submission 206715) | Soil microbial communities from Loxahatchee National Wildlife Refuge, Florida, United States - Lox_Sample_2.3 | ecosystem: Environmental > Terrestrial > Soil > Wetlands | place: USA: Florida...
AGAAGGGCCACACGGAGTTTTATCGCGGCCGCGAGTACACCGTCGACCTCCTGCCCAAGATCAAAATCGAGATGGTGGTGCGCGATGAATTGGCCGACAAGGCCATCGAGGCCATCCTCTCGGCGGCGCGCACCGGGAAGATCGGCGACGGCAAGATATTCCGATCGAAAGTCGACGACGCGATTCGCATCCGGAACGACGAGCGCGGGCCCTCCGCTCTCTGACCTGCTGCCCATCGGTGGCCGTTCCGCCGGGCAACACGGAATACGCCATCCGCCGTTCACGGCGAAGGGGTCCGTTGGCGTCTTCCCTGAACGCTGTACGCTGATCGCTTCGTCATGATCTCTGAGCCGCCCATGCTTTCCCGTCTCCGCAGCCGTTATCAGGACGACTCCGCGCTGCTGCGTCAGACCTTCGAGCGTACCGGGGACGGATCGGCCGCCATCCGCCGCCGCGCGCAGATTGTCGGTAGTCTGCTGCGGGAGCTTTGGGACGACATCGCCGCCGGCGCCGACCAGTCGGAGATCGCGCTTGTTGCGACCGGCGGCTTCGGGCGCCGGGAACTCTTCCCCTGCTCCGACATCGATGTCCTCTTTCTCTGCGCGAGCGAGAAAGTCGAGCCCGCCTGGAGCGATCACATTCGCGCCTGCACCCAGACCATGTGGGATATCGGACTGCGCGCCAGCCCGGTCACCCGCACGCTGAAGGAATGCGAGCGCGTGCACCCCGACAATCTCGAGTTCACGGTGTCACTGCTCGACCGCCGCTTCCTCACCGGCAGCCGCGAACTGTACAGCAAATTCGAGCGGGACCTGCTGCCCTCCGTCATCCTGCGCGAGTGGGACACGGTCGTGCAGAACCTGGCCGAGATGGCGCGCGCGCGCCATGCAAAGTACGGCAACACCATCTTTCACGTCGAGCCCAATGTGAAGGAGTGCCCCGGCGGCCTGCGCGACTACCACCTGGCCCAGTGGCTCACTCTGCTGAATGCAGTCCACGCGGAAAAGAAGTGGCCGCCGGCTGCGGCCGACGACTTCTACGGCACCCACGACGAACCGGAATCCGCCTACGATTTTCTTTCTGCTGTCCGATGTTTTCTCCACTACCGCTCCGGCCACGAGGACAACACCCTCGACTGGCATGCGCAGGATGAAGCCGCGGCGCTCTCCATCGGCCTCGAAACGCGCGGCACCTCCGATCCCGCCTACTGGATGCGCACCTGGTATCGCCAGGCCCGCACCGTTTACCGCCGCGCCTCTCTGCTGATTGACGCTGTTCCTCCGCCTCGCCGCTCCTTCTACAAGCAATTCCGCCGCAAGCGCGCGCCCGTGCCGGGCACGGATTTTTTTCTCGAAGACGGCCGCCTCGACCTGGCCGAAGGCGTCGCGGTCAACGACGCTGACAACATCCTGCAGGTTTTTGGCCTTATGGCCCGGCATGGCTACCGCCTGGGCTTTGTCGCCGAAGATCGCATCTCCGACGCGCTTCCTGTCCTGGCCGTGCAGATGCCCGAAGGACCGTTTTTGTGGAACTGCCTCCGCGAAGTGCTGCTTGGACCCTGGGCGGCGCACGCGTTACGCACCATGCACGCCCTGGGCGTTCTCGAGCTGCTCATCCCCGAGTTCCACGGCATCGAATCGCTCGTCATCCGCGACACGTGGCACCGGTACACCGTCGACGAGCACACCTTCCACGTCATCGACAACGTACACAAGCTGCGCCAGCCGCAGCAGGAATGGGAAAGGCGCCTGGCGACGCTGCTACCGGAAATCGAGCGCCTCGATCTGTTCTTTCTCTCCCTGCTCATGCACGACACCGGCAAGGCTCGCCGCAACGGAAACCATGCCATCTCCAGCGTGGAGCTCTGCGAGAGCCTGTTCGCGCGTCTCGAACTGGACCCGGATGAGCGGGAAACGGTTCGCCGTGTCATCCGCAATCACCTGGAGATGTCCTCAGCCATGCGCCGCGACATCTTCGACACAGAAAACGTGCGCGCTTTCGCGGAAAAGGCCGCCACGCAGTCGCAGCTCAAGATGCTTACGCTGATGACCTACGCCGACATTCGCGCCGTCTCGCCCGAAGCGCTGACGCCATGGAAAGCCGATAGCCTCTGGCAGCTCTATATGAGCGCCTCCAATTTCCTCGATCGCAGCGTTGACGAGGTCCGCTACCACGCCGCAACCGATCCTGCGCTTCAGAGCCGCATCGTCGCGCTGCTGCCAAATGGAAACTCAGCCTCGGCCGCCGGGCAGCTCGACGAGCTGCGAGGCTTCCTCGAAGGCCTTCCCCAGCGCTACCTTTCCACGCGTTCGCCGGAACAGATCGCCGCGCAATTCCGCATGGCGCAGTGCCTCTCCGTCGAGCCTGTGCAGGTCACATTCCGGCCGATCCGCCAGCTCGGCGAGATCACCCTGGTCACCGCCGACCGACCGGGCCTTTTTGCCGATGTGGCAGGCGTGCTCTCTGCATGGGGCATGAACATCGTCAAGGCCGATGCCTTCTCCAACTCCGGTGGCATTATTGTCGACACCTTTCAGTTCACCGACACCTATCGCACGCTCGAGCTGAATCATTCCGAAATCGACCGCTTCCTCCAGAGCATTCGCGACACGTTGTCGCAGCGAGTTTCCGTTCAGGAGCTGCTACGCTCCCGCCATCACCGACTGCCGCGCCCGCGCGTCAGCGTGGAAACCCGCCTCGAATACGACAACGAGGCATCCTCCCACAGCACGCTGCTGCAGATCGTCACCCAGGACACGCCGGGTCTGCTGCGCGAAATCGCCCTCAGCTTCGCGGCATGCAAGTGCAATATCGAGGTGGCGCTCATCGATACCGAAGGCGACACCGTCATCGACGTTTTCTACCTCACGGCCGGTGGCGGCAAGCTCGACGACACCGTCCAGCACTCACTCAGCAAATCGCTGAAGCAGCGCCTGCACCGCATCCGCCAGTAGGGCGGTCACTCCTCGTCGTCGCCAATCGGCATGCCCGGCGGTGCGGGGACTGGCTTCGCGGGGACAAACTTCCCCGGATCGTCGAGGAAACTGCCGATACGCCTGGCCTCCATCATGTGCAGCGCCGAATCCTCGACGTCGCCGTTGATCGGTATCAGCTTTTTCGTCAGCTCCATCAGTTCCAGGCGAACGATGGCCCGTGTCTCGGCGGAGTCTTCAGGGCTGGCCGCGAGCGTGAGCAGGGCTTCGACGATGCGGTCGTCGACGGCACGTTTGACCACCAGTTCCAGGCCCGATGCGTCGGCGGGAACCGCGGTGGCGTTCAGCGTGGCCTCGATGACATCCTCGAGCGATGGCTCCGCGCGGTCGCGCGCATGGTACTCCACGAGGCGATTGGCACGCTGCGGATTGAACACCAGGGCCAGCGTCAAATCCGCGGCCGATTGCGCGGCGGCGACCGGATCGAACGCCACACCAGTGCTCGACGCAAAGCTCTCCTGCGTCCTCGGCAGTCCAGGCGGACGCGGCGGCAGCAGCCTCAGAAGCGATTCGGGCAGCGTCAGCATCTCCGGCGAGAGCGTCTTCAGCACGCTGGCCAGGGCATGCCGCTGGTCGGCAGGAGCGACCATTGCGGGCAGCATTTGGCCGTCGCCGCGCACATTGTAGCGATAATCGAGCCCGCCGATTTCCTTCGCGGCCGCTTCCGTCTGGTAGCGATGGAAGAGATACAGCGGCACCAGCGTGTCCTCCAGCTGTGCCAGCGGCGTCCCCTCACGAATCGCGTCTTCGCCAAACCGCCCCATGGCCGCCATGCGCACGATCAGCACACGATCCAGCTCGGTCGCCGGATCCGTCCCGTTATCCCACAGGTGCGCGTGCGGATGCGCCGAACCCAGTGGCCGCGCGTCCTCATCGGTGATGTACCCCAGCCCGCGCTGCTCCGAGTCATGCAAAATCTGGTCTAGCGCCGCCGCGTCCTCATACGGCTTCCCATCGCGATCGAATTCGCGATAGCCATAGTCGATCGCCACCTTATCCCACAGCCCGATGCCCGCCGGATAAGCATGCGACAGATCGGGCACACCATCCGCGCCCACCGTCACCCACGGATGCGGATAATCCATCACCGAAACCGTCTCGTCGGGCGAATGCGGGAAGCTGCTGGCGGCAAAATTGTGCGCCAGCCCCAGCGTGTGCCCGGTCTCGTGCGCCGCCAGTTGCCGAATGCGCTGCAGCACCATTTGCAGGGCCGCATCGTGTGCCTCATCGGCCACCGGATTGCCTTTGGCATACGGCGCCAGCAGCGCCTCGGCAATCAGATAATCCTGCCGCCCGCGCAGGCTGCCCAGGGTCACATTGCCTTTGATGATCTCGCCCGTACGCGGATCGGCAATCGCATCGCCGTAGCTCCATCCCCGCGTGTAGCGATGCACCCACTGGATAATGTTGTAGCGGACGTCCATGGGGTCTGCGCCTTCCGGCAGCAAGTCCACGCGAAATGTTCCCGGAGCCCACCCCGCCGCCTGAAAAGCCTGATCCCACCAGCGCGCGCCCTCCACCAGCGCGGTGCGGATGGGCTCCGGCGCGCCGCGATCGACGTAGTACTGGATCGGCGTCACCGCCGCGCACGCGTGCGTGCAGTTCGGATCCTTCTTGATGAGCCGGTGGCGCAGAATGAACTGCTGATCCAGCGGCTCTCCGAGCGGCGCATCGTAATCACGCCAGGTCATGGGAAAATATCCCGCTCGCGGCGAGAAGCGGCGCGGTGTAAAGCCCGGCGGCGGCAGTTCGATGAACGACTGCCGTTCACGGATCGTGATTGCCCGCGGATTCGGTGTCACTTCTTCCGCAATTTGGCCTGAAGGCGGCGCATCGCCGCCCAGCACAAACGTCAGCTCGGCCTCAGCGACCGTATTCTTTGGAAAGGCCTTAGTATCGTCGAGCACGATCGCCGATCGTACTGGATCGACGTGGTAGCTCCCCTGTTTGCCCTCGGAAAGCGCCTCGGCTACATGATGCGCGTCGCTCAGGAAGAACGATGTCGCATCCACCAGCACCGTTCCATCAGGGTCTTCCGCCTCAATTGTGAAACCGGCCAGCACCGAAACCGGAAAGGATTGCGTCACCGCCATCTGCGCTGCCGGGTCGTCCGAACTGCTGCGGAACGCCAGGTTGGGTTCAACCAGCAGCAGCTTCGGCCCGGCGCGCTCGAAGTGAACGATGGCTCCTTCCGAAACCTGCCCGCGATCGAGCCCGTAGCCTCCCAGTTGGCTGCTGCCCATACTCCACGGCGTCGAATGGACGTAGAGCAGATCCTGCGACCGCGCGTGCGCGGCGTCGGCGGTCAGCGGCACTTCCAGGTACAGCTTGCCGGTCTTCGCGTCCCAGTCCAGCGGCAGCAAACCGGGCATGTGCCGCATCGAGGCCGTCTTTGCGGTGAGCATAGTCGATGCGGAGTCTGCCTGGGCAGCGGGACTGCCATCAGAGCTCGATGCAGCGGAAGCAATCAGCGCGGGTGCAGACAATGCACACACGCCCAGAACCAGAAGGAAGACCGATCGGCGGAGCATGGTCTCTTGTAACACGAGGAACGCGATTGCTTCGCGGCTCGTGGACGTCATCCGAAATCCCGATGCTCCTTCCAGACCTCGGCCCACGGTTTGCGCGGAGGTCCGCACAAAAAGATCCAGGGGTGGTCCATGCTTTCTTCGTTGCGAACGCCGAGAGAGTTGCCATTGTGACCTGCGAGCCGGCAGTTGGTAAAGATCTGGTCTGCCTGTTCAGGCCTGATGCCAAGAGCAATGATCGTTGTCGGCGGATCGGTGGGATAGCCGCGCAGCCACTCGGAGTTGGTGGTGCCGATGGGCTCGGGCAGGCCGTAGGCGCGTCCCAGAATTTCAATCGCACCATACTCGCCGTAGTTGCCAGTCGTGATGCCGAGATGCGCCCGCTGTTCGGGCGGAAGTGAGTCACGAATCTGCGCAACGGTTCGCACCAGCTCATTCCAGCCGATCTCCTCACGCAAAGCGCCGTTATTGCTCAGCGCAAAGCGCATCAGCGGGCCGCTCGACGCGGTCGGCAGGATGATCGCGCAGGCATACGCGCCGAAAACAGCCACGCCGGCAAAGAAGACGATCTCCAGCGTTCGCCGCAGCCACACTCTCATGGGCGCAATCCAGCGCTCCCCGGCAACGGCGCCCATGGCCAGCAACATCGGGTAGGCGCCTGCCGTGTAGTAACCCCGCCCGTGGCTCAGCGCAAACACCCCCACCGGGATCAGAAACATCCAGGCCAGCACACGGTAGCGAGCGCTCAGCAGGAGCGCTGCCAGACCGGCGATCCACACCGGTGCCGCGAGCAAGTTCGCGCACAGCCAGAACTGCTGCCACACGAATCCCTTCGCGCGTCCTTCGCCTATGTCGCGCTTATGGATGTACTTGAGGAATTCATAGGAAATAAATTGGTGATGTATCTGCCACAGCAGATTCGGCAGGCAGATCAGCACGGTCAGTGCCAACGCGCCTACGAAATACCAATTCAGCAGATGCCGCCGCGCGCGCGTGAGCAAAAAGCCGCCGAGAATGCCCGCAATATAAAACAGAATCGCGTATTTCGTCATCAGGCCGACACCCGCGATCGCGCCGATGGCGAGCCACCAACGCCGGTTCTCCGATTTCAGCAGCCGAATGACGCAGTACGCGAGCAGCACCCACCACAGATAATCGAACGTCGTGTACTGGAACTCCGTGCCCTCGAAGAGCGGCAGCGGCGACAGCGCGACGGTTAGCGCGGCGACGCTCTGCGCCAGACGCCCGCCGCCCAGTTCCCGCGTCATCAGGCCGGTGACGATCACCGCAGCCGCCTGTGCCAGCACAGAGGCGAGCCGCAGCCCCACCATGTTCAGCCCGAAGACCGCCAGGCTGATGCGCTCAACAAACGGCGTCAGGGGCGGATAAGCGACAAATCCCCAGTCGAGGTGCCGAGCGTCGCTGAGAAATTGCAGCTCATCGCGGTGAAACCCGTAGCGGCTGTTGGTGAGCAGGTGCGCCGCCACCAGCGCACCGGCAATCGCGCACAGCACGAGCGTATCGGTGCGTCTCTGAACATCGCTCTCGGCGTGCTCCTTCACTGCGGCAGTCGCCATGCGTCACCCCGTCACTCACCCTACGCTGCGAAGCCCCGTCCGGTTCCCGGCGCTGACCGTCTGGCCCCTGTACCCTGTCCCCTGATTTACTTCAGATACGCCCGCACCAGTTCGATCAGGTCTTCGGCCAATTCCGTCGAGTCCATGCTGCCCTTTTCGGGTGACAACATGTGCAGCCGGATGTGATCCTCCAGCACCTCGGCCATCAGGCTGTTGATGCCGCCGCGCACGTTGGCCAGCAGCATCAGGACATCGGCGCAGTTCTCTCCGCCGGTCAGAGAGCGCTCGATCGCATCCACCTGTCCCCGGATCCGGCGCACCCTTGCAATCAGTTTTTGTTTCTCCCTCGCTTCGTGCGACATCCCGGCCTCCTCTTCCTTTCGTCTCGATTATATCCAACCGGGATATGATATGCTCACAAAAACGAAGACGAAGCGCTGCCGCGGTGGACCGTCTGCGCCTGATTTTCTTCAAATTGCAATCTGCGGCCCCTAGTCTGATCGATTGAACTTTTCCAGTACCGGAATCCCGTGAACGCCATACGAACACATCGGCGCAGGTTGCGATTGGCCGCAATCGCCGCGGCCTTGTTTCTCGCCGGGCAGACCGTCTCGGCGCAGGTCGCTGCGTTTCCTGACGCACCCAGCCCGGCTTTGCCAGCGCCAGAGTCGCCCGCGGTGTCGATCGCGATCCAGAGCCCTGCTCCGACACAGGAACAGCCAAAGCCCCCCGCGCCTGCGCTCGCCGACGACCCCGACGTCACGATGTTTCCGCATACGCAAACCGGGCGCTACTGGATCTCCGGCGAGTACAACAGTATTTTCCAGGCCAAGCCAGGCTTCCACTCACCCTACCAGGGGCCAAATAGCTTCGACAACGCTCCCGAGTACAAAGTCTCGATCCTCGACACGCTCTTCCTCGGCTTTCAGCCGCACCGCAATCTGCGCTACAACACCGACTTCATTGTCGACTTCGAAGAAGCGGGAGGCCGCGGACTCGGCCAAGCCTTGGGCCTGGCTGGATTCACGAATCTCGACGTGGTGCGCAATCCGTATCTCTCCACGTCGCCTTACCTGGCGCGCGGCGAAATCCATCAGACGATCGGCCTCACCAGCGAGATGGCCGAGTCCGACCGCGACCAGCTTTCCCTCGCCACCGAGGTCCCCGTACGTCGCTTTGAAGTTCGCGTCGGCAAAATGACCCTCCCCGACGTCTTCGACCAGAACGACATCCTGAGCGACAGCTATCACCAGTTCGAGAACTGGACCGTCGACAATGCCGGCACATGGGACTACGCCGCTGACACGCGCGGCTACACGACCGGTGGGATGATCGAGTACGACGACCGCACGTGGGCCTTCCGCTACGGCATCTTCGCCATGCCGACGGTGGCCAATGGCATCAACCTCGACTGGGCTTTCTCCCGCGCGCGCGGCCAGAACTGGGAGTTCGACTGGAACCACTCCTTCCTGCACGGACGCAAAGGCGTGATCCGGATTCTCAGCTTCGAGAACAATGCGCACATGGGCAATTACCGTCTGGCCGTGCAGGACTATTTCGCCGGTCTCACGCCCACGCCGGAAATCACTTCCGTCGAGCGCTTCGACACCCTGAAGTATGGCTTCGAGTGGAACAGCCAGCAGGAGATCACCGACAATCTGCGCGTCGCCTCGCGGGTGGGCTGGAACGACGACAAGGAAGAATCCTACGCCTACACCGAAGATGGCCAAACCGTCCTCGTCGGCGCCGACTATGCCGGATCCCGCTGGCATCGCGCCCAGGACAAGATCGGCCTCGCTTTCGTGAGCAACGCCATCAAGAAAGACCATCAGAACTATCTGAAATACAGCGGCCTCGGCTTCCTGCTCGGCGACGGCCATCTCAACTACGGGCGCGAGAATATCGTAGAGAGCTACTACACCTGGCACGCATGGAAAGGCCTGTTTTACGGGCTCGACGTCCAGCACATCGACGATCCGGGCTACAACCGCGACCGCGGACCCGTCTGGGTCTTCGGCGTGCACGGCCACGTCGACTTCTGATTGCCGTTCTATTCCGTTCGCAGGGCTGTTGCCGGATCCACCGTCGCCGCTCGCCGCGCCGGCACAAGGCCCGCAATCACCGCGACCAGGCAGATCACCAGAATCCCCACGCCATACACCGCCGGATCGGCGCTCGACACGCCGAAGAGCTGGCTGCGGATCGCCTGCGTCGCCAGCAGCGCCACAGGAATCGTCACGGCCACGGCGATGCCGGCCAGCACCAGCACTTCGCGCACAATCAGCCCAACCACAGCGCTACGCCGCGCTCCCATCGCCATGCGAATGCCGATCTCCCGCGTGCGCTGCGCCGTGGAGTACGCCAGAATCCCATACAGCCCAATGCCCGCCAGCAGCGCGGCCATAACCCCGAACGTTGTCGCCAGCAGCGCAATCGTCCGCTCCGCCTGAATGTCAACGTCGATATCCGCGGTCATGGTGCGCGGATCGTTCACAATCAGCTTCGAGTCGACTCTCGCGATGGCGGCGCGCAGGCTGTTCGTAGCCGCGTCTGGCGGTTGCCAGGTGCGCACGTAGAAAGTCAGCCCGGTCGTCCGCTCCGCCCGCGCGAACAGCGTGTAGTCGGTGGGCGACGCCGGGTCGCGCACGCTGCTGTGCTTCACATCCTTCACCACGCCCACGATCATGGCGTCCGTGCCCGGTCGCTCCGGACGGCTCACGTGGTGCCCGAGCGCAGCGGCCGCCGAGCCGAAGAAGTGCTTCGCAAATCTCTCGTTCACGATCGCAACTTTCTGCGACGTCGCCGTGTCGCCGGCATTGAAATACCGCCCGGCCACCAGCGGCACGCCCAGCGTCTGCAGATAGCCGTCGCTCACCCACGGCAGTTCCACGTCGTAGTCGTCGTTCGGCGGTGGCGTGTACCCGCTCACCTTCACGTCGCCGCTGCGACCATCGTCCGACAGATCCTGATCGTTGGTGGCGCCCACGCCGCGCACCCCCGGCAGCGCCGCAATCGCATCCAGCGCGCGCTGCTCCACCGGCGCAACGCCCGCCGCCGGATAACCGGCCATCGCCGGATCGAGGTTGAACGCCAGCAGATGATCCGTTGCGAATCCCGGGTAGACACTGCGCAGGTTCGTGATTGTCCGCACAAAGAGCCCGGCGCCCACAATCAGCAGCAGGCTGAACCCGATCTGCAGCCCCACGCACGTTCGCCGGAAGCGCAGCGACGTGCCGCTCACCGTCCCCGATTGCTGCCGCAACGCATCCGCCAGCTTCGGACTCCAGAACTGCGCCGCCGGAGCCAGGCTGAAGAGCACGCTCGCCGCGAGCGTGGCCAGCAGCGTGAACAGCAGCACGCGCCAGTCGAGCGTTGCCGAGAATACACTCTCATGCTCCGATCCTGTCGATATCCCGTGAATCAGCAGGCGCAGCGCCTCGGGCGCCAGCGCCAGTCCCAGCACCGCTCCCGCCGCGCCCAGCAGCAGACCCTCGGCCAGCAGTTGGCGCAGGATCTGCCCGTTCGTCGCGCCCAGCGCAAAGCGCACCGAGAACTCGCGTCCCCGGGTTGCCGCCCGCACCAGCAGCAGGCTGGCCACGTTCACCGTCGCCATTCCGATCACCAGCAGCACCATGCCCATCACAATCAGGAACGGCGTCCGCACGTCGTCGCGCATCGGGCTGAATCCCCGTGCTCCCGCGTCAAGATTCAGACGCGAGTTGGTTACGAACCCCGCAAGCGCCTTCTCCGACTGATCCTTCAGCAGCGCGAACTCGGCCTCCCGCAGCGAAACAAACAGCGGATGGATCGCTGCCGATGCCCGCGCCGCCGTCATGTTCGGGCGCAGACGCCCGAGCAGATTGATCCAGTACGAGCTGTGATCGTTCAGGAAATCCCACTCCGGGATCAGCACCTTTTGCTCTGTGATCGGCACATAAATCGCCGGCAGGCGCCCAAATACCATGCTGTGAAATCCCGGCGCAGCAACGCCCACGATGGTAAACGGTGTTCCATTCACCAGCAGAGTCCGGCCCACCACCGGCGCTTCGCCCAGATGCGTTCGCCAGAAATCGAAATTCAGCACCGCCACCGGGTTCGCTCCCGGCGCCGATTCATCGCTCGGCTGCAGCAGCCGCCCCATCGCTGGGCGCACATCGAGCGTCTCGAAATAGTTCCCGCTCACCATCTCCGCTGAGGCGCTCTCGGCCTGGTTGTTCCATGTCACTCCCACACTCGCCGGCGCAGCTGCAATCAGCCCGCTGAATACCTTGTTCCTGCTGCGCAGGTCGAGATACATCGGGTACGAAAATTCATGCCGGTGTCCCAGCGAGTTCCCGCCCTCGGAATGCGTGTGCCCATCCGTATCGCCGGCAAAACTGAGCACCACGAGTTGCTGCGGATCCTTCACCGGCAGCGCGCGAATGAGCGCCTGATCGAGCAGACTGAAGATCGTCGTGTTCGCGCCGATCGCCAGCGCCAGCGTCAGCACGGCAATGACGGCAAATCCGGAGTTGCGCAACAGGCCGCGCAGCGCGTAGCGCACGTCGCGGCCCAACGCTTCCAGGCTCCATACGGGACGCGCCTCGCGGCATTCCTCACGCGCGCGCTCGCGGCTGCCGAACGCAATCGCCGCCCTGCGCCGCGCCTCCGCCGGAGACATGCCGGCAGCCACGTTGGCCTCAGTCTCGAGCTCGAGATGAAACTGCAACTCTTCATCCACAGCGGCGCGTTTTTTTCCTGCGATCAGAAAGCGCAGTCTCGAAAACCATTCGCTGAGCATCACGTTCTCCTGCTATGCGTGTTGCAGCACCAGATTCACCGCGCCCGTCAGCCGCTCCCAGTTCGCCAGCTCAGCGTCCAGTTGTCTGCGCCCTGCCGCGGTCAGCGAATAGAACCGTGCGCGGCGATTGTTCTCCGATGCGCCCCACTGGGCGCGAATCCAGCCACGGTATTCCAGCCGGTGCAGCGCCGGATACAGCGAGCCCTGCCCAATCTGCAATACGTCCTCTGACATTTGCTGGATGCGCTGCGCGATCGCCCATCCGTGTTCAGGCCCGGGGCCGAGTGTCTTCAAAATCAGCATGTCCAGCGTGCCCTGCAGCAGATCGGTGGTTGGCGGCATTTTCCCCTCGACGTTCGACAACAGCATCTCCGGTCTTCTTGTCGATTGTCAAGGGGAGTGCAAACGGCGCAGAACAACTCCGGCAGCCGGGGGCACATGGTCCCGCTGGCTAGATCTCTTTGCGGTAGAGCATGTCGCGCATCACGCGGCGGCGCTCGGCGTTGGCTCCGCTGTCATTCCTGAAAGCCGCGCCTTCCACAACTCCCTTTGCGCGGGAGCTGCTCTCTTCCGGCTCGCTGCACGACGGGCAGCGGTTCGCAAACCCAGGCTTGTCCGGTTTCAGCTCAAACTCTTCGCCGCAAATCGCACACACTTTGATCGGAAACGCCATTCCCTCATGATAAAACCGCCGCCGGTCTCGCAAGGCGTTCGCGGGTTCGACCTCATTTTCACTTTGCTTCGCGCCGCTCTCCCATTACTCTTTTCTGCATGCCTCTGGATCGCCGGGAGTTCCTCACTGTCACGGGCCGCTTCGGCCTAGCCTCCACGCTTTTTCCCGGAGCG
>Ga0335074_10010879_pt1 | contig 12724 bp, 9 predicted proteins | sample Lox_Sample_23_FD_206715 | JGI IMG/M metagenome (GOLD analysis project Ga0335074, IMG submission 206715) | Soil microbial communities from Loxahatchee National Wildlife Refuge, Florida, United States - Lox_Sample_2.3 | ecosystem: Environmental > Terrestrial > Soil > Wetlands | place: USA: Florida...
GTGTTGATGGTTTCCTTCAGCTGCAGGATCTCGCCCTTCACGTCCACGGTGATCTTGCGCGAGAGGTCCCCGCGCGCGATGGCGGTTGCGACCTCGGCGATGTTGCGCACCTGGCCGGTGAGATTGCTCGCCATGGAGTTGACGTTGTCGGTCAAGTCTTTCCAGGTGCCGGCCGCTCCGGGCACGATGGCCTGGCCGCCGAGCTTGCCCTCGGTGCCGACCTCGCGCGCGACGCGCGTCACCTCGGCGGCGAAGCCATTGAGCTGGTCGACCATCGTATTGATGGTTTCCTTCAGCTGCAGGATCTCGCCGCGCACATCGACCGTGATCTTGCGCGAGAGGTCCCCGAGCGCGATGGCGGTGGACACCTCCGCGATGTTGCGCACCTGGCCGGTGAGGTTGCTCGCCATGGAGTTGACGTTGTCGGTCAGATCCTTCCACACCCCGCTCACGTCCTTCACCTCGGCCTGGCCGCCGAGCTTGCCGTCCGTGCCGACCTCGCGCGCCACGCGCGTCACCTCGGCGGCGAAGGCGTTGAGCTGATCGACCATCGTGTTGATGGTCTCCTTCAGCTGCAGGATCTCGCCCTTCACGTCCACGGTGATCTTGCGCGAGAGGTCCCCGCGCGCGATGGCGGTTGCGACCTCGGCGATGTTGCGCACCTGGCCGGTGAGGTTGCTCGCCATGGAGTTGACGTTATCGGTCAGATCCTTCCACACGCCGCTCACGCCCTTCACCTCGGCCTGGCCGCCGAGCTTGCCCTCGGTGCCGACCTCGCGCGCCACGCGCGTCACCTCGTCGGCGAAGGCGTTGAGCTGATCGACCATCGTGTTGATCGCTTCCTTCAGCTGCAGGATCTCGCCCTTCACATCCACGGTAATCTTGCGCGAGAGGTCCCCGCGCGCGATGGCGGTTGCGACCTCGGCGATGTTGCGCACCTGGCCGGTGAGGTTGCCGGCCATGGAGTTGACGTTGTCGGTCAGGTCCTTCCAGGTGCCGCCCACACCCGGCACGTACGCCTGGCCGCCGAGCTTGCCGTCGGTGCCGACTTCGCGCGCAACGCGCGTCACCTCCGAGGCGAACGAGCGCAGCTGGTCGACCATCGTGTTGATCGTCTCCTTCAGCTGCAGGATCTCGCCGCGCACGTCGACCGTGATCTTGCGCGAGAGGTCGCCGTTCGCGATGGCGGTTGCGACCTCGGCGATGTTGCGCACCTGGCCGGTGAGGTTGCTCGCCATGGAGTTGACGTTGTCGGTGAGATCCTTCCAGGTGCCGGCGACGCCCGGCACCGTCGCCTGGCCGCCGAGCTTGCCCTCGGTGCCGACCTCGCGCGCAACGCGCGTCACCTCCGCCGCGAAGCCGTTGAGCTGATCGACCATGGTGTTGATCGTGTTCTTGAGCTCCAGGATCTCGCCCTTCACATCCACGGTGATCTTGCGGGAGAGGTCGCCGCGCGCCACCGCGGTCGTCACCTCGGCGATGTTGCGCACCTGGCCGGTGAGATTGGTGGCCATCGCGTTGACCGAGTCGGTGAGATCCTTCCACGTGCCCGCGACCCCGGGAACGACAGCCTGGCCGCCGAGCTTGCCCTCGGTGCCGACCTCGCGCGCAACGCGCGTCACCTCCGAGGCGAACGAGCGCAGCTGGTCGACCATCGTGTTGATCGCCTCCTTCAGCTGCAGGATCTCGCCGCGCACGTCGACCGTGATCTTGCGCGAGAGGTCGCCGCTTGCCACGGCGATCGTCACCTCCGAGATGTTGCGCACCTGACCGGTGAGGTTGCTCGCCATGTAGTTGACGCTATCGGTCAAGTCTTTCCAGGTGCCCGTGAGTCCGGGGACCGCCGCCTGGCCGCCGAGCTTGCCCTCCGTGCCGACCTCGCGCGCGACGCGCGTCACCTCCGAGGTGAATGCGCTCATCTGGGCGATCATGGCGTTGACGCTCGTCGCCGCGCGGAGGAACTCGCCCTCGAGCGGCCGGCCGTCGACATCGAGCGGCATGGTTTGCGACAGGTCGCCCTTCGCGAAGGCGGTGATCGCACGCGTCACCTGGGCGGTCGGCCAGAGCAGATCCTGAATGAGCGTGTTGACGGAGTCGTCCATCTCGCGCCACGCGGCGCCGTGGCGGCTGCTCGACACCCGGTGCTGTGTCTTGCCCTCCTTGCCCACGACCTGACCCACGCGCTTCAGCTCCTCGGCGAGGCGCTGGTTGGAGCGCACGATCTCGTTGAAGGTGTCGGAGATCTTGCCGGCGAGGCCCACCTGGTCGGGCGGCAGGCGCACCGAGAAGTCGCCGTCGCGCATCGCCTGCATGGCACGCAGGAGCACGCGCATATCGAGCTTTTCCTGCTCCGCGGCCTCGCCATTGGCGGGGACTCTCGCACGGGTCGTTGCGGAGGTCGTGCGGCTCGCGGCGGGTGTCGTGCGGCTCGCGGCGGGTGTCGTGCGGCTCGCGGCGGGTGTCGTACGCGGCCTCGCGGGTGTCGAGCGGGCGTTGCCGGCCGCATTGCCGCGGCGGCGCGCCTCGAATTGTGATGACATCAGGAGCTCCAGGTCGAATGTCGGGCCAGGAATGGGCGCGGCCGGAAAAGGTAAACGCACGGCCATGGCGCCGCGCTGCGGCCGTATCGGGTCGAGACGTACACGAGCGGCACAGGTGGCGCCCCGTGGGTCACGGGCAGCATCCCCCAGCGCGGTTTTGCGGTCCGCGCCACGTGCGACGTCGAATTCCCCCGAATCAACCGTTCTCGAGCGCTTGCGCGCTTTCGACGCGAACCATAGCAGAAGAGTGCTGCCGTGCAAGGTCCCCCCGAGCGCCCTCGGGACCAGCCGACATAAGGTGGCGGCGCCGGCCGTACCCACCGCCGGCCAGCAGCACCAGCATGAAGACCCAGTAGCCGACCCCGACGGCGACACGCCCCCACAGCGGGAAGTCCGGGTCGGGCGAGAGATAGCCCTCGATCACCCCGCAGCCGACCAGCAGGAACACGCACGGGACGAGGACCTTGCCTGCGCTCCGGGCCGCCATTTGAAAGGACTGCGCGCGCGTCGGGGCCTGGGGGCGGATGAGCGCCTCGCCCACGGCGGCGCCGGCCGCCCCCGAGAGGCACATCACGGAGAGCTCGACGCATCCATGCGGCAGGACGAAGGCGAACAGCTTGCCGGCGAGTCCGTGCTGGGCTGTGAACGCGAACACGGCACCGAGTGTCAGGCCGTTCAGCCCAACGATGTAGAACGTGCCGAGACCGAAGAGGAAGCCCGCGCAGAAGGCGAACAAGCTGACGACGATGTTGTTGGTCAGGATCTGGACCGAGATGACCGAAGAGGGAGCGACGTTGAGCAGCCCCGCCGTCCAGAGCTCCCCGCGATCGACCGCCGCGATCATGTCGGGGGAGGCAAACAGGGCGATGAGATCCGGATAGGCGTGCACCAGCGCGAAACCCGCCCCGGCCGAGAGCAGGAAGAGCGCGGAGACCCCGGCGATGTACGTGCGCAACTCGATGACAATACTGGGGATCTGTTCGCGGAACAGGCGTGCGAGCGCGTGCAGGGGGCGCGCCGCGGACCGATGGACGGCGGCGTGCACGCGGGCGTACGCCGCCTCGAGGTACTCCCGCGCGCCGCTGTCCGGAATCAGGCGGCGGGCGATGGCCAGATCGCGCGCGAGCAGCCGGTAGTCCTCCACCAGGGCGAGCGCATCGGGGGTGTCGCGGGCACGCTCGGTCGAGAGCCGCTCCGCGCGCGCCGCGGCCGCACGCCACAGCGTCGATCGCTGCAGCAGGGCGGATTCGAGCGCCGGGTCGAGCCGCGTCCAGCGCGGCGGAGGCTCACGGATGGCTTGCGCCCGGGTGGTATCCGCGCCGCTCGCCGCCGCGCGGGGCGGGGGTGGACCGACGAGGTTGTACACGAGCAGCGTTCCCGCGGCGAGATCGCCGATCCGGACGTGATCGCGCGTGAACATCACCGTCAGTAGCCCGACCCCGTAGGCGAGGGGGAGACTGTCGATGAGTCGAAAGACGTTCCGCGCGAGCAGAGCCCCGACCGTCGGGGCACCGCCGTCCCGGGCAGCGATGCGAACGCCGGCCATGCGTTTGCCGGGCGTGCTGCCGCGCATCGCGACCTCGAGCAGCGGGTGATAGAGAAAGTAGATCGCCGCGGCGGGCCCGAGCACCGCGGCGAGCCAGGCGGCATCGGCCTCGCGCGGAATGAAGCTCGGTCCGCGGTTGTACGTCATCGCGGCGATCGCGAACCAAGCGAGCGCGAGCACCACTCGGATATGCCAGTCGATGAGGTAGGCGAACGATCGAGCGCCGGGTCCCGCCACGCGCAGATGCACTTCGACCCCGGTCGCGCTGTCGACGACCAGGTCGGTCGCGACCGCCACCGGGTCGATCACGAGGCCAGCCCTTCCTCGGCGAGCTGTTCGGCGCGATATTCCTGCTGCAGCGCGCCGATCAGCTCATCGAGCTTGCCGTCCATGATGTCGCCCAGCTTGTAGAGCGTCAGATTGATGCGATGATCCGTCACGCGACCCTGCGGGAAATTGTAGGTGCGGATGCGCTCCGAGCGGTCGCCGCTGCCGACCTGGAGCCGGCGCGAGCGCGCCTCCTCGCTCTGCTGGCGCTCCTCGCGCGCGGCTTCGAGCCTGGCCTTGAGCAGGGCCATGGCTCGTGAGCGGTTCTTGTGCTGCGAGCGCTCATCCTGGCACTCGACGACGATGCCGCTCGGCAAGTGCGTGATGCGAACCGCGGACTCGGTCTTGTTCACATGCTGGCCGCCGGCTCCGGAGGACCTGAAGGTATCGATCCGCACGTCGGCCGGATTGATCTCGATCTCGTCGGCCTCGGCGAGCTCGGCGAAGATGGCCACGGTACAGGCGGAGGTGTGGATGCGGCCCTGGGCCTCCGTCGCCGGCACCCGCTGGACGCGGTGGGTTCCGGATTCGAATTTCAGGCGCGAGAACGCACCCGGTCCGGCAATCCGCGTGACCACCTCCTTGTATCCGCCGTGCTCACCGACGCTCTCGCTCAGGATCTCGACCGTGAGGCCCTGCGATTCGGCGTAACGGGTGTACATGCGGAGCAGGTCGCCCGCGAAGATCGCCGCCTCATCCCCGCCTGTACCGGCGCGAACCTCCAGAAAGACGTTCTTGTCGTCGCGCGGGTCCCGTGGGACGAGCATGCGCTCGAGCTCGCTCTCCGCCGTCTCGAGCGCGCCCCGGACGCGCGTGATCTCCTCCTCCCCGAGCGCCCGCAGCGAGGCGTCGGCATCGCCGCGCAGGTCCTCCGCGGCGGCAAGCTCGCTTTCGAGGTGCCGCAGGCCGCGATAGCGTTCCGCAAGCGGCTCCAAGCGGGCATACTCTCTGGCGAGGTCCCGATACTGCTGTGACCGGCCGGTGGTCGCGGGATCGGCAAGGAGGCGTCCCACCTCCTCGAAGCGATCGATCGTCTTCTCCAGCCGCTGGCGAATGGATTCCTTCATGCGGATCGCGCGGCATTCTGCGAGATCATGCAGGGCCGCGAAAGAGGCTATAGTGACTCGTATGGCTCATTTGCAACGCTTCGCGGCGGTCGCCGCCGCGCTCGCGCTGTGCGGGCTCGCGGGGTGCCGCATGGCACCGCCGCTCGCGGCCGCGCAGCCACCACCCCATGCCCACCCCCAATCCGCGCAGGACACCAATGCCCTCACCGTCATGGCGGAGGTGGCTCTCGAGAAGGGCGACTGCCGCAAGGCGGCGGAGGATTATGCAACGGCCGCGAGCCGGGGTACGGTCGACCTCGCGCGCCGCGCGAGCGAGGTGGCGATCACCTGCCAGGACATCCCCGCCGCGTGGGTGGCCGCCGAGCGCTGGCGGACGCTCGCCCCTCACGACCCCCGTGCATCGCTCATCTACGGCACGATCGCGCTCTCGCTCTATCACATTCCCCAGGCGCGCGATGCGCTCACGCCGATCGTCAAGGGCACGGGCCCGAAGGCCGACCGCGATGCCCTCTCGGTCATCTCGCTCCTGAGCGAAGATCCGGACATCGGAGCCGTCCCGACGCTCGCCGCGCTCGACAATACCGTGGATGCGCATTCGTCCTCGCTCCCGGTGCTGACGGCGTTCGGCGCGCTCGCGCTCGATGCCGGTGATTTCAGTCTCGCGGAGCAGCGCGCGCACCAGGTGCTCGCGCGCGATGCCACATCGGGCAGCGCCCTGCGCCTGCTCGCGAGCGTGCACGTTCTCGAAGGCGACTCGGACGGGGCGATCGCCGCGGCTCGGGACGCGATGCACGCCGACCCGAGCGGCAGCGCGTTCGAGCTGGCGGACGTGTACATCGGACTCGGCCGGCAAGAGGAGGCGCGGCAGGAGCTCGAGCGGCTGCGCGCCACGGATGTCTCGGCCGGAGAGATCGATCGGCGACTCGCCCTGCTCGCGTTTCAAAGTGGAGACATCGCGGACGCGCGCCGCCGCTTCAACGACCTCATCGACCGCGGCGAGGCGAGCGAGTCCGCGCTGCTCTACCTCGGCGACATCGCGGCGCGATCGGGCGATACCGATGGGGCGCTGACCGATTATCGCCAGCTGAGCGACACCCCGATGGCGCTCACCGCGCGCACCCGCGCCGCGGGCATTCTGCTCGACCTCGGCAAGCGTGGCGAGGCGCTCGACCTCCTCGACAGCTACGAGAGCGAGCACCCCGAGAATGGGATCGATGTGGCGCTCGCCAAGGCCGACCTGCTCGCCGAGCACGGCGATCCGCAGGGCGGGCTCGCATTCGTCGCGGCGGCGCTCGAGCTCTACCCCACGCATCCGCGGCTCGAGTACGAGCGCGCGACGCTCCTCGAGCAGGCCGGGCACGTGCAGCAGTCGGTGGAGGCCTTCGAGCAGCTTCTGCATCAGCGTCCCGGCGATCCCAATTTGATGAATGCGCTCGGCTATACGCTTGCCGACCACGGGCTGGAGCTGTCGCGCGCCGAGACGTTGATCCGGCGGGCCTTGAGCGCCACGCCGGATGCTCCGGCGGTCCTCGACAGCCTCGGATGGGTGAGGTTCCGCCGCGGAGATGTGCACGCGGCGCTGCCGTCCCTCGAACGTGCCTACCTCATCAGTCGTGATCCCGAGATCGCGGCGCACTGGGGTGAGGCGCTCTGGACGAGCGGATCGAAGGCTCAGGCTCGCAAGGTGTGGGCGGATGCGCTCGTGCGTCACCCGGACTCACAGCTGCTGAAGGACACGGTGCATCGGCTGGTGCGCTCCGGAAGCGATTGATGCGCGGCACGGCCGCCGCGAGGGCAGGCGCGGCCGCGGCGGCCCTCGCTTTTCTCGCGTTGGTGGCGGGCTGTGTCAGTGCGCCACCGCCCAGACCCACCGCCGCCATGCCCTGGCCGCAGCGACGCGCACAGCTGCAGGCGCTCGATCCATTCCAGCTGATCGGCCGTGTCGCCGTGGCAGCCGGCGCCGAGGGGTTCAGCGCGCACCTCAGCTGGGAGCAAAGAGGCCCGACGAGCACGGTGCAGCTCAATGGGCCGCTCGGAATCGGGGGCATACACGTCGTGGCCGAGCGTGGAACACTGAACGTCGAGACCTCACAGGGTAAGCAGCTCGAGAGCGACGATGCGCGGGCACAGCTCAGGGCCAAGCTCGGCTTTGATCCCCCGCTCGAGAGCCTGCGGTACTGGGTGCTCGGCGTTCCGGACCCTGCAACGCCCGCCGTCGAGACGATCGGACCCGATCAGCGTCTCACGGCGCTCGACCAGGACGGCTGGCGGATCGTCTATTCGGACTACATGAGCAGCGCCGGCAACTGGCTCCCGCAGCGCATGGCCTTCCTCCGCGGAGACGTGCGAGTGCGTGTGGTCGTCGATCGTTGGCAGCCTTGAGGCGCCTGCGGTGAGTGCGGCCCTCTCCGGCCCGGAGACCGTGTGGCCCGCCCCGGCGAAGCTCAATCTGTTCCTGCACGTGACGGGCCGGCGCGCGGACGGCTACCACGACCTGCAGACGACCTTTCAGCTGATCGATCTGCACGACTCGATCGCGATCGTGGTGCGCGAGGATGGCATGATCGTGCGGACCGCCGGCCCCACGCAGGTGGCGCCCGAGACGGACCTCGCCGTGCGGGCGGCCCGCGCGCTGCAGGCCGCGACGGGTACCCGGTTGGGCGCCGCGCTGCGCATCGTGAAGCGGATTCCGCTGGGAGGAGGACTCGGCGGGGGCAGCTCGGATGCGGCGACCGTGCTGCTCGCACTGAACCGTCTGTGGGATTGCCGTCTGCCGGCCGAGCGTCTGGCCGAGATCGGGCTGGCGCTCGGTTCGGACGTACCGGTGTTCGTCCGGGGGAGGTCGGCCTGGGCCTCGGGGCGCGGGGAGGAGCTCACACCCCTCGAGCTGCCCGACCGCTGGTACATCGTGGTGCACCCCGGGGTGCACGTGTCGACCGCTGAGATCTTCCAGAGCCCTGAATTGACACGAAATACACCCCTCATCACAATACGCGCCTTTTTGGAGTCGGGCGGCCGGAACGATTGCGAGCCCGTCGTGCGGGCGCGGTATCCGGAGGTCGCCGAGGCGCTGGACTGGCTCGCGCGGTGGGTGCCGGCGGGGCTGACCGGAACGGGGTCCTGTGTCTTTGCCGCGTTTGGCAGCGCCGCGGAGGCGGAGCGCCACGCGGCGCGGGTCCCGGACCGCTGGCGAAGCTTCGTCGCGCGCGGCCTCAACACCTCACCCCTGCACGAGCGATTGGGGTGAGCGGCAAAGCGTATCCAGTACTGGGGTGTCGCCAAGTGGTAAGGCAGCGGGTTTTGGTCCCGCCATACGAAGGTTCGAATCCTTCCACCCCAGCCATAGGGGCGGCTCGATGAGCAACGACACGATCGCGCTGTTTGCGGGGAACGCGAACCCGCAGCTCGCGCACGAGATCGCGCGGCACCTCGCCATACCGCTCGGGCGCTGCGACGTCGACCGATTCAGCGACGGCGAGGTGAACGTCGAGCTGTTCGAGAATGTGCGCGGGCGCGACGTGTTCATCTTTCAGCCGACCTGTCCGCCCGTGAACGATCATTTGATGGAGCTGCTCGTGATGGTCGATGCGTGCCGGCGCGCCTCGGCGGCGCGGATCACGGCGGTGATTCCGTATTTCGGTTACGCGCGGCAGGATCGCCGGCCGCGCGCCACGCGCTCGGCGATCACGGCGAAGCTCGTCGCCAACATGATCTCGAGCGCCGGCGTGGATCGCTTGCTCGCCGTCGATCTGCACGCCGATCAGATTCCGGGTTTTTTCGACATACCCGTCGATAACGTGTACGCCTCGCCGGTGCTGCTGGGAGAGGTGTGGAGGCAGAGTTACGCCGACATGATCGTGGTATCGCCGGACGTGGGCGGCGTCGCGCGCGCCCGAGCGATCGCCAAGCGGCTCGACGATGCCGATCTCGCGATCATCGACAAGCGCCGACCGCGGCCGAACGAATCGAAGGTCATGAACATCATCGGCCGCGTGGAGAACAAGACCTGCGTGCTGGTCGACGACATGGTCGATACCGCGGGCACGCTCTGTCAGGCGGCCCGGGCGCTGAAGGACGAGGGTGCGCTCAAAGTCGTCGCCTACATCACCCACGCGCTGCTCTCCGGGGGTGCCGTGGACAACATCACGAGCTCCGTGCTCGATGAGCTGGTCGTGACGGACACCATCCCGCTTTCGGAGGCTGCGAGCCGCTGCGGCCGCATCCGGCAGCTGTCCGTCGCGGGACTGCTCGCGGAGACGATCCGCCGGATCCGGGACGAGGAGTCAGTGAGCTCACTGTACGTGGACTGAAGTGTTCGAAGGGTGGGCGCGTGCCCACGAGATGCCGCCTTGGTCGCGGGGCGGCGCAGACGAGATCAATCCCCAAGGAGTCAACATGCGTGTGTCATTCGTATTCGGCGCGGACCGCCGTGAGAAGCAAGGCAAAGGTGCGAGCCGCCGCCTGCGTCACAGCGGCAAGGTCCCCGCCATTCTCTACGGCGGAGGTCAGCCGCCCCAGGCGCTCGTGCTCGATCAGCAGAATCTGTTGACGATGATCGGGAGCGAGAAGTTCTATTCCTCGATCGTGCAGCTGAAGATCGAGAACCAGTCGCAGGAGGCGATCGTCAAGGACGTGCAGATGCATCCGGCGCGCAATGTCGTGGTGCACGTCGATCTGCAGCGGGTGGTCGAGACCGAGAAGATCCGCATTCGGCTGCCGATCCACTTCCGCAACGAAGGCGTGGCACCGGGCGTCAAGACGCAGGGCGGCATCGTTTCGCACCTGCTGACGGACGTGGAGGTCGCCTGCCTGCCGAAGGACCTGCCGGAGTTTCTCGAAGTCGATCTCGCCGAGATGAATCTCAACGAGACCAAGTTCCTCGCCGATATCCCGCTTCCGACGGGTGTGGTCATCGCGGATCTGGCGCACGCCAAGAACCAGCCGGTCGTCTCGATCCACAGCCCGCGCGCCGAGGAGCCCGAGGCTGCGCCGGCCGAGGCTGCCGCCGTGCCTGCGGAAGGAGCCGCAGCGCCTGCAGCCGCTGCTGGAGCGGCCGCTCCCGCCGCGGGTGCCACCGCACCCGCCGCCGGAGCCGATGCGAAGAAGGAGGCTGCGCCCGCGAAGAAGGAGGGCGCGTCGGCCAAAAAGGAGGGGAAGAAGTAACCTCCCCCGCGGCGAGGTCTCCTCGTCCGCGGGGCTCGGCCCGCCCCCATGCCAGGCGTTCCCTTGAAGCTGATTGCCGGGCTCGGCAATCCGGGCGCGGAGTACGTGCGCACGCGCCACAACGTGGGCTTCTGGTTCGCCGACGAGCTGGCGCGGCGTCACGGAGGCGTTTTCCGCTTCGAGCCGCGGCATCAGGCCGCGATCGCTCGTGCGCGCATCGGGCCGACGGAGATCTGGCTGGTCAAGCCGCGCACGTATATGAATGCGAGCGGTACGGCGGTCGGGAGCGTCGCGCACTTCTACAAGATCGCGCCCGAGGAGACCCTGGTCGCGTACGACGAGCTCGACTTTCCACCGGGAAAGGTACGGCTCCGGCAGGGCGGTGGGACCGCGGGCCACAACGGCGTGAGCGATATCGTTGCGCACGTGGGGGAGTCGTTCTGGCGGCTGCGGATCGGTATCGGGCGTCCGAGCGCCAAGGGCGCGGGGATGGAACGTGTCTTGTCACGGCCGCCGGCCGAGGAGGAGCAAGCGATTCTCGAGGCGATCGCGGCCGGCGCGGATGCCGTCGCCGCGATGCTCGAGCAGGGTGCGCAGATCGCGATGAACCGGCTTCATTCGCGCGATGCGCCGCCGCGGCCCGATGAGCCGCCCGACGAACCGTCCGCTCCTCCACCCGAGCGGAAGATGTAACGTGACCGCCGCGCGTGCAGCGCAGGGGCCTCAATCTTGTCTATCAAATGCGGAATCGTCGGACTGCCGAACGTCGGCAAATCGACGCTCTTCAATGCGCTCACGCGCGCCCAGATCGCCGCGGAGAACTACCCTTTCTGCACGATCGATCCGAACGTCGGGATCGTGCCGGTGCCGGATTCGCGGCTCGATGAGCTCGCCGCCATCGCGCGGCCCGAGAAAATCGTTCCCGCAACGGTCGAGTTCCTGGATATCGCCGGACTCGTCGCGGGCGCCTCGCAAGGGGAGGGTCTCGGCAATCAATTCCTGGCGCACATCCGGGAGGTGGATGCGATCGCGCACGTCGTGCGCTGCTTCGAGAACACCGACATCGTGCACGTTGCCGGCAAGATCGATCCGCTCGCCGATATCGAGACGATCAACACCGAGCTCGCGCTCGCGGACCTTGCGACCGTCGAGAAGACGCTCGATCGCGCGGCGCGCGCGGCAAAGAGCGGCGAGAAGGACGCGGCCCGGCGGCGCCATCTGTTCGAGCGCGTGAAGGGGCAGCTCGACCAGGCCCGACCCGCCCGGGCTCTCGCGCTCGGCGAGGAGGAGCGCCGCGAGCTTCGCGAGCTGCATCTGCTCACGGCAAAGCCCGTCATGTACGTGGCTAATGTCGACGAGAACGGTTTCACGAACAATCCGCATCTCGCCGCCGTCGAGGCGCTCGCGGCCAGGGAGGGCTCGCAAGTGGTCGCGGTCTGCGCGGCGATCGAGGCGGAGATCGCACAGCTGGAGGAAGGCGACCGCGCCGAGTTCCTCGCGGAGCTGAAGCTCGATGAGCCCGGGTTGAATCGCGTGATCCGGGCGGCGTACCGCCTGCTCGGCCTGCAGACGTTCTTCACCGCGGGCCCGAAGGAAGTGCGCGCGTGGACCGTTCGCGCCGGCACGAGCGCTCCGCAAGCCGCAGGCGTCATCCATACGGACTTCGAGCGCGGCTTCATCCGCGCGGAGGTCATCTCGTTCGCCGACTACGTCGCATGCCGCGGGGAGGCGGGTGCGAGGGAGGTGGGCAAGCTGCGCCTGGAAGGAAAGGAGTACGTCGTGCGCGAGGGCGACGTGATGCACTTCCGGTTCAACGTCTGAGCGCCGAGTACACGGCGCGCTCGAACTCGCATCTGCTGATGATCGTCATCCTTTCGCCCCCGCCGCCGGTGAACCGACGATCGTCGTTTCTTGACACCCTAATCGAACCCCGCGGACAATGCCCGCCCCTTCGGGCCTCCCCGTGGAAAGGTAGCTCAGCTGGTTAGAGCACGGCACTCATAATGCCGGGGTCGAGGGTTCGAGTCCCTCCCTTTCCACCATTTGGATTCAACAAATTACGCATCAAGCGACCCATCGCA
>Ga0335074_10010881_pt1 | contig 12723 bp, 8 predicted proteins | sample Lox_Sample_23_FD_206715 | JGI IMG/M metagenome (GOLD analysis project Ga0335074, IMG submission 206715) | Soil microbial communities from Loxahatchee National Wildlife Refuge, Florida, United States - Lox_Sample_2.3 | ecosystem: Environmental > Terrestrial > Soil > Wetlands | place: USA: Florida...
GCTCCTCCCAGGACGCGCACAAGGCCAGTGCGGCCGCATCGAACACTGCCGGGTTGATCGCGGTGGCCCGGTCGCGGGCAAGCGCGCTGGCGGCCGCGCCCGACAGGGCTTTCTTGAAGTCGAGCCGCAGGCCCAGCGGGCGGGATGCGCGGAAGAGGGTGCCGGCGAGCGTTTCAGGGGAATCCAGGAGCCTTCGGGGCAGCCACTGCGACTGGAAGGCGTGCAGGTACCACGACACCTCGTACTGGTGTGATGCGTCCCAGTAAAGGCCGGGCGGAGCGCCGGGCCGGTCGTCGTGACAGATCGAGTCCGGCGCGGCCTGGCTGCGGGCCTCGTGGTCCCACAGGGCGAACTGCCCGGTGCGTGCGGAGACGTCGCAGCGGTAGGCGTCCGGCTGCGCGGTCACCCATTCCAGGAACGGCGCCCACAGGGCCTGCAGCTGCTCATCAGGCAGGTCCGCGGCGACCAGGCCGAACTCAACCATGTTGGTGCAGTAGAAGGTGATGTGCTCGCCCCAGTGATCGTCGCACAGGGCTGGCAGCACCAGGGCCAGGCGGCCGAGCAGCCGCCGGAAGTCCGCGTCGGTGCTGGCGGTGATGGTGCCACTGACCCGGCCGAGGGTCTGCGGGGCGGGATGAGTCCGCAGGGTGAGCTTGCCGACCACGCCGAAGGTTCCCCCGCCGCCACCGCGTAGCGCCCAGAACAGGTCCGGATGCTGGACGGTGCTGGCGGTCACGACCTCGCCGGACGCCAGCACCACCTCGGCCTCCAGCATGTTGCCGGCCGCCGTGCCGTAACGGCGTGAGAGGCTCCCGAATCCGCCGCCCTGGGTGAACCCGCCCGCCGCGCCCACGGTCACGCACTCTCCGCCCTGGACGTAGCGGCCATGCGGCAGCAGCGCCTGGTAGGCCTCCAGCCACCGGGTCCCGGCCCCCACCGTGATCGCTGGCACGCCAGCCTCGCCTGCGGGCGACCCGGCGGGCACGAAGCTGTCGTGAACCGTCACCTCGCGCATCCGGTGGGTCCAGATCATCAGCGAGCCGGGGGCGCACGACCGCCCGAGGAAATCGTGCCCGGTGCCTTTGATCACCAGACTGGCACCGTGCTCGCGGGCGAAACCGACAGCAGCCGCGATGTCGGCGGAGGACTCAGCCGCGACCACTCGCGGGCTCTGCGCCGATACGTACGCTCCGTGCCACCCCGTGGTGTGAAAAGCTCCCGGGTCGTCCTCGATCGCGTACGGATTACGCAGGCTTGCCAGCGCCGCGGCACACTCCTGCTCATCCCGCCCGGTCAGGCAGGCTGCCAGCGGTGCCCCGGCGTCGAGCAGGCGGCTGCCCACGCTTCCCTCAAGGGCAGAACAATCGAGTTCATCTATCACCTATGTCACTATAACTCAGTTGATATCCGTATTCGGAGCGCTACGCTGAGGGCGGGAATTTGACCGCACCGGACTCGTATATCGCCTGCTGCTGCGAAGGCGTGCAGTCATCTCCTGCTCCCCCAAGCAGGCAGCCGTTGGTTCCGGCCCCGTCCGTCATCCCGTTGTAGCGGGCGATCGCGTTCTGCTGCTGCGCGGTGCAGGTGCCGGCGGACAGGCACGCGACGTACTGGTCCGCGGTCGCTGACGGCGCGGGTGTCGCGCTCGGCGCGGGCGCGGGCGTAGTGGAAGCCGTCGCACCGGGTGTGTTGACCGCGGCGGGTGGCGTCGGGGAACTCCCGCCACAGCCTGCTGACAGCAGCCCGGCCACACAAACCGCGATTATGGCCATCCCGCCCTTCATGGCATTCATCGGCACGCTCGTTCTCCCATCTGGACGCTGCACTGACCGCCCGGTTCAAGGCGGTTGGGGGGTACGTGCGTTCAGGGTGAATGGCACTGATGTCACTGCTGTGTACGAGCTATGTACCGATCATGGAATGTGCCGTTGCGGCCGTCGCCGGGCCCATAACATCGGCATATCGCGGAGATGACGTTCGGGCTGCTCGGCCCACTGCTGGTGCGCAGCGGCGGCAGTGAGCTACCGGTCCAGCGGGGCGGGCAGCGGGTGGTGCTGGCTGCGCTGTTGCTGGATGCCAACCGGGTGGTGTCGGCGGACACGCTCACTGAACTGCTGTGGGATCTGAGGCCGCCGCCGTCGGCGCTGGATGTGATCCGCCACCATGTGTGGCGGCTGCGGCAGGCCCTGGGTGAGGCTGGGCCCGAGCGAATTGTCACTCACGCCCGCGGCTATCTGATCCGGGTCGGCGACGGTGAGCTGGACCTGCACCGGTTCCTGCGGTTGCTGGCCGCCTGCCGCGCGGCGGCCCGCGACAGCGCGTGGGAGCTGGCGGCGGCGCGGGCGGGAGAGGCACTGTCGCTGTGGCGGGGCGAGCCGCTGGCTGATGCGGAGTCGCAGACGCTGATGCAGCGGGAGGTTCCGCGGCTGGATGAGCTGCGGCTGCAGGCGGAGGAGGCGCGGGCCGAGGCCGAGCTGCAGCTGGGCCGTCACGATGTGGCAGCCGCCGAGCTGTCCCGGCTGTGCGCGGCCCACCCGCTGCGTGAGCACGTGCGTGCGCTGCTGATGCTCGCGTTGTACCGGTGCGGCCGGCAAGCTGACGCCCTGGCCGCCTACCAGGATGTCCGCCAGGTGCTGGTCGAGGAACTAGGCACCGAGCCCGGCGGTGAGCTGCGGCACCTGCACCAGCAGGTCCTGACCGCCGACCCCGCCCTGGATCTTCCTGCCCTGGGTCAGATCACGGCGGCCGCGGCCGGGCCCGGGGTGAGCGGCGGGGCCGGACGTGGGGCGGCTGGCGGCGTGCCCGGGGATGTGCCGAGGCAACTGCCGGCTGTGGTGGAGCAGTTCACCGGACGGGCCGCCGAACTGGCCGCGCTGAAGCAGATCCTGACCCGGCAGGCAGCGGGTGAGGCGCCGGGGACGGTGGTGATCAGCGCGATCGGCGGCACCGCCGGCGTGGGCAAGACCGCCCTGGCCATCCACTTCGCCCACCAGGCCGCCCCCGCCTTCCCCGGCGGGCAGCTGTATGCCAACCTGCGCGGCTTCGGTCCCGGCGGCACACCGGCTGCCCCGGCCGAGGCCATCGGCGTATTCCTGGAGGCTCTGGGCGTGCCTGCCGACCGGATCCCGCCCAGCCCGGAGGGGCAGGCCGGGCTGTACCGCAGCCTGCTGGCGGACCGGCGGATGCTGATCGTGCTCGACAACGCCTGCGACGAGCAGCAGGTCCGGCCGCTGCTGCCGGCCAGCCCCGGCAGCCTGGTCATCGTCACAAGCCGCCGCCAGCTCACCGGCCTGGCCGCCGCCGACGGCGCCCGGCTGCTGACCCTTGACGTCCTGACCGATGACGAGGCCCGGCAGATGCTCGCCGCCCGCATCGGCGCCACCCGGGCTGCGGCCGAGCCCGCCGCCGTGGCCGAGATCGCCAGCCTGTGCGCGGGCTTGCCGCTGGCCCTGGCCGTGGCGGGTGCTCGCGCCAGCGCCTGCCCCACGTTCCCCCTCACCGCGCTGGCCAGCGAGCTGCGCGATGCCGGCCGCCGCCTGGAGGTGCTAGACGGCGACGACGCGGCGGCCAGCGTCCGGGCGGTGCTCTCGTGGTCGTACGACCAGCTGAGTGCGGAGGCGGCGGGGATGTTCCGGCTCCTGGGCCTGCATCCCGGCCCGGACATCTCGGTCCCGGCGGCGGCCAGCCTGGCCGGCCTGCCGCCCGCGCTGGCCCGCCGGCTGCTGGCCGAACTGGTCCGCGCGTACCTGGTCGCCGAACACGCGCCCGGCCGGTATGCCTTCCATGACCTGCTCCGGGCCTATGCCTGCGACCAGGCCTGCGCCATCGACAACGAGGCCAGCCGCCGCCGGGGCACCGGGCGGATGCTCGACCATTACCTGCACACCAGCCACGCTGCCGCGCAGCTGTTCTCGATGACCCCGGAGCCGGTCACCATGGCCCCGCCATGCCCGGGCGTCACTCCCGAGCAGATCACCGGTGAGCAGCAGGCCATTGCCTGGTACCAGGCCGAACTGCGGGTTCTGCTGGCGATCGCCGCGGTGGCCGCAAAATCTGGGTTCGATGTCCACGCCTGGCAGATCCCGTGCTTCATCGCGCCTTTCCTCGACCGCCGCGGGCCCTGGCAGGAAGAGGTCCGGGTGCTACAAGACGCGGTGACGGCCGCGACACGTCTGGGGGACATCCCTGGCCAGGCGGCCTCCCGCCGCCGCCTGGCTCACGCTCACACCTGGCTGCGTGAGTGGGACCAGGCCGAAGCTCATCTGATGCGGAGCCTCAGCCTGTACCGGCAGGCAGGCGACCACCTCGGCGAGGCCCGCATCCACGTGAGCCTCAGCTACCTCGAGCAGGAGCAGGACCGCCCGAGGGAGGCGATCCGCTACTCTGAGCAGGCCTTGCGCCTGTTCCAGGCCGCCGGTCACCAGACGCCACAGGCCTCAATGCTCAACAACATCGGGCATACGCTGGCGCGGCTCGGCGACCATGAACAGGGCCTCGTGTTCTGCCGGCAAGCCCTGGACCTGGCCCGTGAACTCGGACAGCGCCAGGTTGAGGCACACACCTGGGACAGCCTGGGTTACGTCGAGCACCAGGCCGGCCACCATGCTCGGGCCGCTGACTGCTACCTCCGCTCACTCAGCCTGGTCCGGGAACTTGGCGACCGCCGCGACGAGGGCGAGATCCTCGTCCACCTGGGCGACGCTCACGAGGCCGCAGGCGACCTGCGGCAGGCGCGGGCCGCCTGGGAGCAGGCGCTGCCGATCCTGGACGAACTTGGCCGCCGCGAGGCAGGCCCGGTCCGGGCCAAACTATCCGGATCCGGATCCGGCTCCGGTGACGCTCCACAGGAAGATGTGGTCGTTGGTGTCAAGGACGGCGAGCGTCTTGCTGTCGGGGCTGAACGCGACGTCGGCGATCGGTGTGCCCCCGGGATCCAGCGGGTCGGCGAACTCCTTGCCCGCGGGCATTTCCCACACGAAGACTTTGCCGTTCGTGCCGACCACGGCCAGGAACGCGCCATCGGCCGGGTCGTAGGCGATCCCGTTCACGCCCCCGACACCCGGATATTTCAGGCTGGAGACCAGACTGCGGCTTTGGATAGCCCAGAACCGTACGCCGGGAAAGGTATTGCCGTCGCCGGAGGAGCCAATCGCCAGCAAGCCGGTGGTCGTGCTGTAACCGATCCAGGTACCCAGGCCGGGTGGGTCGTTCGCGGGAGCCGCGATGGTGCCGATCAGGGCGCCGGTGCTGACGTCCCACACGTAGACGTTGCCGGTCGTGCTGTCAGCGGCGGCTAGCGTGTCACCACTCGGTGTGAACAGGACAGTCCGCAGCCCGCTGGCTCCGGCAGGCGCTTTCAGCGTGGTGCCCCAGGTGCCTGTGGCTACATCCAGCATCTGGATGCCTGACCCGTCGGCGACCGCCAGCGTGCTGCCGTCCGGGCTGAATGCGACTCCGGTAGCGGAGCTCGTCCCGGCCAAGGGGTATGTCGCCTTGTGATCGGCGACGTTCCACAGGCCCACGCCGCCGTGGTCTCCGGCGGCTGCCACCGTCTGGCTGTCAGGGCTGAACGCGACGTCGGAGACGCCTGGACCGAACGGGAGGTCGGCGATGACGGCACCGGTCGCGGCGCTCCGCACGATGGCGTCGCTGCTGCTCTGCGCGCCGTAGGTGACCAGCATGGTGCCATCGGGGCTGTAAGTGATCTCGTCCTGGGCCGCGTTATGTGAGCCAGTGATTGTGGCCCGCAGGGTGAGGATGCCGCTGGTGATGCTGGCGGCGGGGGGCGTGGCAATACCGCCGCCGGCCGCGGTACCGCCGCCGGCCGCGGCGGCGCGTGGGTGAGTGACGCTGGGGACTGGGCGTGGGCTGCCCGGGTGCGGGTGCGTAAGCAGGGTGCCGACGGCGACACCGGCCGCCACCAGCAGCGAAACCACAGCGGCAACGGCAACAGCTACGTGATGGCTTCTGGGCAGGCGGTTCCTGGGTTCTTCGGCGGGAGTCTCGGGCGGCGGGGCTGGCGAGCCGGCCGGCACGTCGATGCCGGCAGGTGCGTCCATCTCGCGCAGGCTCGCGCGGGCCTGCTCGATCGTGGCGCGCTCGCGCGGGTCGCGTTTCAGCAATCCCGCGATGGCGGCTGCGAGGCGGGGGTCGCAGAGCGGAACCGGGACGTCGTCGAAAATGACGGCGCGCAGTGTGGCGCTGGTGCTGGCGCGGTTGAACGCGCCGCGCCCGTCGGCGGCGTGGAAGAGAGTCGCGCCGAGCGACCACAGGTCAGCTGCAGGCATGATCGGGGCGCCGTCGAACAGTTCCGGTGCTACGTAGGCCTGTGTGCCCATGACCCCGCTACGGGTCAGCCGGGGGTCCCCGGCAACGTGAGCGATACCGAAGTCGGACAGCTTGGCCTGGTCCCCAGCCGCGATCATGATGTTGTCCGGCTTGACGTCCCGGTGCACGATGCCGAGCGCGTGCGCGGCGGCCAGGACGTCGAGCATCTGCAGGCCGTAACGGGCCACCCGAGAGGCGGGCAGCGCGCCGTCGCGCGCGATCAGCTCACTGAGGGTCGGGCCGTCGACGAACTCCATGATGAGGTAGGCGGGGCCGTCCGGGGTGGCGGCCGGGATGATCTCGTGGAGGGTGACGGCGTTGGGATGCTGGATCCGCGCGGCGCTGCGAGCCTCCTGGAGGACACGCCACTGGTGGGTCTGCAGTTCCGCGCCGCTGAGTCCCGCTGGCGGCCGCAGTTCCTTGATCGCCACCTGGCGGCCGAGCAACTGGTCAGCGGCGAGCCAGACCGTGCCCATCCCGCCGTGGCCGAGCTGTCGCATCACTAGGTAACGGCCCGCCAGCAACTGGTCCCGCGACCCCTGCTGCTCGCGTTCCCCCGGGGCATGCGAATGAGCCTTGCTTTCCGACACTGATCTTCCCCGTAACATCAATGATCTTTGCGCGAAAAGAGGTAACGGCAGTCTATGTTGGATAATAACCAGAACGGATTTCGGACTGGTACCTTATTACGCTAGCGTCCGAAACTCACGGCCCGGCGAAGAAATGCGCATGCGGTGGAGTGGGTCACTCCTTCTTGCGACTCTCGCGGACGTTCACACCGCCGATGATGGAGAACGAGCGGATGTGCAGCACCGGTGCGTTCGGGGCGAGCGGACCGCCGAGGTTGCTGTTCCGGCCGCCGATGATGGAAAAGTTGCTCACCTCGACGCGCATGCCCTGCGGGACGCGGACACTGACGCCGCCGATGATGGACACCTTGGTGATCACCACCTCGGGGGCAGCCAGTTCCGCCTGGCTGAGGTCAACGTCCACGCCGCCCAGAATCCCGATCGCGACCGTGTGCCGGGGCACCCGCCAGTGGCCCCGGTGCCGGATGCCGCCGATCGGCGAGATGTTCCAGCGGGTGTCTTTGCCCTGGCTGCCGCTCGCGACGGCGGTGCCACTGGTGGTGGCGGGAACGGCGCGGGCGTCGGACGGCAGGTCGTGCAGCAGCGGGTCGAGATCGCTGCGAGTGCGGGCGGCGTAGGCCAGTTCGACGCGTTCGCTGAACTCATCCATGGTCAGCCGGCCCTCGCCGACCGCCTGGTTCAGCCTGCCGACGGTGGCGTCACGTTCAGCGTCCGACGCGCGTACACCAGAACCGGAACTGTCCTGTTCGCTCACAGATGCGAGGGTAGTGCAGGGCCGTCTTAGTCCTTGCGGCCGGTCAGCAAGAGGGTGACACCCAGGCCGATGATCGCCAGGCCGCCAGCCCCGCCGACGAGCCCGAGACGGCGGGGAGACTTAGAGAACCACGACCGCACGGCCCCGGAGACCAGCGCCCAGCAACTGTCGGAGGTCACGCCGATCACGATGGCGATCGCGCTGAGGATCAGCATCTGGGCCGGGATGTGCCCGGCCGTGCGGTCGACGAACTCCGGAAGCACCGCGGCGAACAAGATCAAGGCTTTTGGGTTCGTCACGCCGACAACGAGCCCTTCGCGGGCAGCGCGTACGGTGCCGCGCGGCCCGGCCGCGCTGGCCAGCGCGGCGGCGAGCGCGCCGCGCCGCCTGAACGCCTGAATGCCGAGCCAGATCAGGTAGACCGCACCCGCCAGCCTTATTGCCGTGAAGACGGTGGCCGAGCGCTCCACTATCGCGCCCACGCCCAGCGCCACGCACGCCGCCACCACCGCATTCCCGGCCGCGTGTCCGGCAGCCGAGGCCAGAGCGGTGCCGCGGCCGTGCGCCAGAGCCCTGCCGATAACGAACAGCACGCCTGGGCCGGGGATGACGATCAGTACGAGCGAAGCCAGCGCGAACGCCGCAACCTGACCGCCGGACACCATTCCGTCAACATAAGGCCAGCAGACCTGTCAGCGCAGCACCCCAGGCAAGGGGTCGCTGGCCGCGATCTGCACCTGCCCCTGTTGCCCCTGTTGCCCCTGTTGCCCCTGTTGCCCCTGTTGCCCCTGTTGCCCCTGTTGCCCCTGTTGCCCCTGCTGCCCCTGCTGCGCCAGCTGCGCCGGGTCCGCCGCCTGCCGGTCATGATCGTTGGGCGTCCGCTGTAGTCAGGTGTGCAGCAAAGTCGCATTCATACCTGGGCGCGCTGGCTGGGGAGCCAGGCTGGGGAGCCAGGCTGAGGTGCCTGGCGTGAGCTGATGTGGCCGATGTGACGGGCGTGGCGGCAGTTCCGAGCCGCGCGCCGCCGCCGCACACACACGGCACCTCAGACCCGGCGGGCCAGGCCACCCGGCAAGATCATCCCCAACAATCCCGTCGTACTCCCGCACGGCCCCAGCGAACCAGAATTGCCAGATCCACGTGATGTAGTCGATAGGGGGAATTTGGCAAGGAGGCCATGATGCGGCCCATTATGAATCACCCCAGCATCGCGGTAATACGCGCTGATGCTCTGTTCGTGTCAGCGGTGCAGCGATCCGATGAGCCCGGCCCGGTGCAGGTGCGGCAGGCTGTCGCGGCAGCCGTCTGCCGGTTCGGCCCGCGGGGCTGTGCCGAGCGGGTCGCCCAGGAGTTCGGTGACCATCCGGAGATCGCGGCAGCGCGGATGCGCTGGGCGCGCTGGCGGATCGCGCAGGTGTTCGGGGAGTCGGGCTGGCGCACAGCTGCCGGCCCACGTACCGGGCATTCCGGCGGCCGCGCCGCCTGAGCCTGGGTCACGATCCGGTGCAGCCGCTCGTATCGGCGCACAGACTCAGCGGTGCCCGCGCCTGTGCTGTGGGCTCACTGACCAGGCCAGTGCCGCCGCGGCCAGCGGCAGCATCCCCCAGCTCAGCGCGCCGGGCGGGGCATGCTCGGTCTGCAGTGGCTTGAGCTGGCCGATCCCGATCCGCAGACCCTGCTCAAGGGTGATTGTCGCCAGCATCAGCGGGACCAGGCCCCGGTACTTCCCAAGCACGGCCCAGATCAGCAGCGACTCCAGCAGCTGCCCACCACCCCACTGCCCCAGCAGGCCGACGATGTTCCGCCCGCCAGCGACCCGGGTGTTCATCGACGCTATCGACTGCGCTCCGCTGTCAGGTGCCAGAACGTGGATGAGACTGCGGGCCGTGGCGACGACGTTGAACGCCGCCAGGAACACAACGGGTCCACGCGGTCCGCGGAACCGGGTAGCGTCGCGCGGCAGCAGCCGCGCCAGGGCCTCACGCACCCACAGTGATTACCCAGGTCACCAGCGGCCCAACCAGCACCAGGTGTTTCTCCCGAACCTCACTGGTTCGGACGTCTACTGGGCCGGACTCAGTTCGAAGCCGTGGAAGTTGCCGCTGCTGTCGACGTAGAAGCCGACAATCGTACCGACGTTGTTGATCCCGGCGACATTTGTGCCTGCAGTCCCGGCCGGGTCCTCGACCGGCGTGAACACCCCGCGCACATCAATGAAGCCGTGGAATTCCTCGGTGGCGTCCAGGTATTCGCCGACAACCACTCCCTCGTCGTTGATCGCCGCGGTCTCCGTGCTGAACGCCGGCGCGGCCGGATCGATGACTGTGGGGAACGTGCCGGCAGGCCCGGCGAAGGCAATGGTGTCGCCGTTGCTCTCGGTGTAGCTCCCGGTGACCTGCCCGAGATCGTTGATGTACCCAACGGTCGTGCCCTGACCGGATGCGGTGCCAGCATCCGAGGCGTTGATGGTGGTGAACCTGCCGTTCCGGTCGACGAACCCGTGCTGTACGCCACCGGAATCGAGGTAGAACCCGGCGATCACGCCGAGATTGTTCATGTTCGCCACGAACGTGCCCTGGCCCGATGCGGTGCCAGCCCCGGGGGCGTCGATGGTGGTGAACCTGCCGGCCCGGTAGACGAACCCGTGGGCTACGCCGCTGCTGTCGGTGTAGTACCCGACAGCTGTCCCGAGGTCATTGGTAACGGTTAGCAGGGTGTCAGCAGCACCGGGAACGTCGACCGTAGTGAACGTGCCATCCCGGTAGAGGAATCCGTGCTCATTGCCGCTGCTGTCGAAGTAGAACCCGGACACCACGCCCAGGTCGTTGATACCAACGGGGACAGTGCTGGGCGCGCCTGGTACGTCGATCGTCGTGTACTGCCCGGGCGCGCCCGCCGCCGCATTGGCGGTGGACGCGTTAGCGGCGGCTGGCATTAGTGTCAGCGCCGATGCGGTGCCTGTGATCAGCAACGTAGCTGCCATGCGTCGTTTGCGCGTCATGGACGGTTAGTCTTCGGGGTGGTGGTAGCAATCTCGTAGCTAACGCGTAGCACTCGCAGGGTGGACGCCGATCCCGCGCGGAGGTCGCGTGACGCCGAAGCTGGAGTTCTGCTTGCTCGGGCCGGTGACGGTGCACTCTGGCGGAGTGGCCCTGCCGGTGCCGCGCGGCAGTCAGCGTGCGCTCCTCGCGCTGCTATTACTGAATGCCGGCCGGGTGGTGTCAGTCGGCGAGATTGCCGACACCCTCTGGGGGCCCGCCCCTGTGCCATCTGCTTCCGTGAGCATTCGGAACTATGTGAAAAGGCTGCGCCGTGTGCTGGGGAGTGCAGACCAGGACCGGATCATCACTCGGTCCCCCGGATATGTGATCCGGGTTGATCAGGGGGAACTTGATGTAGCCCGGTTCGAGGTCCTGCTCGAAGGTGCGCGTAACGCGGCGCGAGGAGGTTCCTGGCACGCCGCTGCTGACCAGGCCCGGACGGCACTGGCGCTGTGGCGGGGCGAGCCGCTGGCCGACGTGGGGTCGGAGACGCTGGCGCTCCGTGAGATTCCGCGGCTGGCCGAACTGCGGCAGCAGGCGGCGGAGTTGCGGATCGACGCTGAGCTGCACCTTGGCCGTCACGACGTGGTCATCGCCGAGCTCGAGCGCATCGTCGCGGCCCACCCGCTGCGCGAGAACCTGCACGGCCTGCTGATGCTTGCTCTGTACCGCGACGGTCGCGAGGCCGAGGCACTCGCCGCCTATCAGCGCGCCCGCCGGGTACTGGCAGAGGAGCTAGGCACTGAGCCGGGAGCCGAGTTGCGCGAGCTGCACCGGCAGATCCTCACCGCCGGCCCGCTCCTGGCGGGGCCTGAACCCTTTCACTCACCGCCGGGTAGTGCCGGGCCAGCTGTCGCGCCACAACCGGTGTTGCCACGGGAACTGCCGGCTCCGGTGCCGCACTTCGTGGGCCGGTCGGCCGAACTGGCGGACCTGACGGGGATGCTGGAGCGGGCTAGCACCCGGACGCCGCCGACCCTGGTCATCTCCGCAATCGCCGGGATGGCCGGGGTGGGCAAAACTGCATTGGCGATGCAGTGGGCGCATCAGGTGGCAGACCGGTTCCCCGACGGGCAGCTGCACGTGAACCTGCGTGGCTATGACCCTGGTCAGCCCATGTCGCCCGCTGACGCCCTGGCGGCCTTCCTGCGCAGCCTGGGCGTAGCCGAGCAGGACATCCCGGCCGAGACGGCAGAACGTGCGGCCCGGTACCGAAGCCTGCTGGCGAGCCGCCGGATGCTGATCATGATCGATAACGCCGCAGAGGAGGCGCAGGTCCGGCCGCTGCTGCCAGGCAGCCCGTCATGCGCGGCCGTGGTGACCAGCCGCGACACGCTGGCCGGGCTGGTGGCCAGGGACGGTGCCAGCCGGCTGGACCTGGGCCTGCTGCCACCGCGCGATGCGGTGGGCCTGCTGCAGACCCTCATCGGCGAGCGGGCCGATGCCGAGCCTGAGGCGACAGCGAACCTGGCCCGGTACTGCGCCGGCCTGCCGCTGGTGCTGCGGGTAGCCGCCGAGCGTGTCGCCGCCTCGCCGGGCGTGTCACTGGCCGACGTGACGTCGGAGCTGGCTGACCAGCAGCAGCGGCTGGACCTGCTGCACACGGCCGGAGACAGGATGACGAATGTCCGGGCCGTGTTCTCGTGGTCGGTCCGGCATCTAAACGACGAGACCGCGCGCGTCTTCCGGCTGCTTGGGCTGCACCCAGGCTGCGAGTTTGACGCCTATGACGCTGCCGCGCTCGCTGACACCACGCTCCGGCAGGCCCGCTGGCTGCTGGACGAGCTGGCCCGCGCCCACCTGATCGAGCCCGCCGGGACCGGGCGGTACGGCCTGCATGACCTGCTGCGCGCCTACGCCGCCGATCAGGCTGTCAGCCAGAACAGCGATCAGGAACGGAGGGCGGCGCTGACCCGCCTCTTCGACCATTACCTGGCCACCGCCGCCGTCGCGGCCGGTGTCTTGTTCCGCGGCGACCCCGACCAGCCCGCGCTACCCCGGGCCGCCGGCC
>Ga0335074_10010882_pt1 | contig 12723 bp, 9 predicted proteins | sample Lox_Sample_23_FD_206715 | JGI IMG/M metagenome (GOLD analysis project Ga0335074, IMG submission 206715) | Soil microbial communities from Loxahatchee National Wildlife Refuge, Florida, United States - Lox_Sample_2.3 | ecosystem: Environmental > Terrestrial > Soil > Wetlands | place: USA: Florida...
CGCACAGCACGGCCACGGCCCGGATCCCGTCGAATCCGGCGACGTAGCGCTGGTCATGTTCGACCGGTCTAGGCATCTCGTCCCATCGCGCCGCGCGCGAGGTGGTCGGCAGCTGGCATCTGAGAACTCCCAAGGACCGTCGTTTCCGCGCTGACCTCCTGCCCTGGGAGGTATGGCATCTCAGCGGCCCGGCCCGGCCGGCGACCTTACGTCAAGAGCCCGGCCCATGCAAGGGCCGCGCCGCGGCCCTTCAGCCCAGCAGCGAGGCGGGCGCCTGGGCCAGGGCTTCCTGCGCGGCTACCCGGCCCGCCTCCCGGGCGGCGTCGAGCTGGTGGAACTCGAGCAGCCCGACTCCCTCGGCCTTCGGCCTGATGATCAGGTCGGCGTGCTCCCGCGCGCTCAGGGACGTGTTGGAGCTGGCCAGCAGCAGGACCCGGGTGAGGGTCTCTCCGAGGCTCGGCAGCCGCTCGGGTCGCCCGTTGTCCGCCCGGGCCTGGGCCGGCTTACCGGAGGGCTCGAACTGGGCTCTGACGTCGACCGCGATGATCGGCCCCTCGGCCAGCTCCGCCATTGGGCCGATCGGCAGGTTGTCAACCAACGATCCATCGACCAGGAGCTGCCGACCTCGCACCCGCGGGGCGGCCAGGATCGGCAGGCACATGCTGTACCCCACGTTCTCGGGCATGGGCCCCGACCGCGCGACCAGCAGGCGGCCCGTGCGCAGGTCGGCGTAGGCGCACAGGAAGGCGCGGGGCAGCTCTTCGATCGAGACGCTCCCGAACGTCCGGCGCAGCATGGCTTCGGCCCGGTCACCTCGGATCAGCGCGTGACGGGGCACCGTGTAGTCGCTGAGGGGCCGGCGCTGCACCCACTCCGCGAAGCAGCGCGCATCGATCTCATCGGGATCGAGTCCCATCGCGAACAGTCCGCCGATGAAGGCGCCCATGCTGACCCCCGCGACGCGGTCGATCACGATCCCGGCTGCGACAAGCTCCTGGAGGACGCCGATGTGCGAGAACGCTCGTGCGCCGCCCCCCGAGAGGACGACCCCGATCGACTGGCCCGTCAGTCGCCGGGCGATGCGGGCCAGGTCCTCGTTGAGGTTGTCCGGACGGAGGACGTGGGTTTCGATCGGGTCGAGGCGCTCGGCCCACTGTCCGAGCCGGCCCGAGCCGGGGGGCGCGTCGTAGGCGACGAGATCGCAGCCGACCAGGTCCGGCCACTCGCGTTGCTGACCGGGTAGCGGCCCCTGACGTCCGACGGCCAGGATCCGGTCGGCCTGCTGGAGGCAGAACACAGTCCACGGATTGATCGACCCGGCCACACCCGCGGACAGGAGAACCACGTCGTGCGTGGCTTCGGCCCGATCGAGCAGGGGAGCGTAGGTGACGGCCGGTTCGACACCCTCGGCCGGGGGCGGCACCTCGGCGCCGTCCAGCCGCTCGGCATGCACATGCGGCTGCAGCGCCTCACACAGACGCCGGCTCAGATCTGCCGCCGGCACCGATGGATCGAGCGCCACCAGGGCCACGGTGACCGGTCGCGGGCGGGCGGCCTGAGCGGACGCGTGAACGCTGGCCAGCTGCTCCCCGAGCACCCGGTTGAGCTCGAGCGACATCGTGTGCGAGCTCCCCAGCAATGTCCTGAATTGGCTCCGGCCCACTTCCAGGAGGTCGCTGGTGCGCGCGGCCCGCAGCGAAGCGGAACGCGGAAAGCCTGTGATGAGAGCGAGCTCGCCCACAAAATCGCCACGTCCGAGCTCGCGGATGACGGTGCCGCTCGGCTCGGCGATGACCTCGAGCCGTCCGGCGCGGACGATGAACATCGACCCGCCTGGCTCGCCCTGGCGGAACAGCCACTGGCCGGCCTCGATGCGAACGGACCGGGCACCTTCGGCCACCGCTGCTCGCACCTCGTGGTCGAGCGCAGCGAACAGCGGGACCTGTCCGAGGAAGTCAGCGGCGGTCTCGGCACGCGGGGCGTCCTGCGGCCGATCCCTCACTCTGACTGCTCGCCGGGCGCGCGGCGGGGGAGCGGGTTTGACCGGTGTCCTCTCCTCCGTGGTCAGCACCAGCCGCGCCGACGCCATCAACGCCGGTGATCGCCCGGGCTCCACGCGGCCCACGAACAGGCAACCCAACCCGGCCACGAACATGCACACCGCTCCAAAGCTCCAGGCGTGCTGGAAGGCAGCGTGTGCCGTGAGCGGAGTCGGAGTGCCGAGAATCGTGACCACGATCGCGACACCCAGCGCGGCGCCTGCCTGACGGGCCACGGAGCTGATCCCGGTGGCTGTGCCGAAGCTCCCCTCGGGGGCCGAAGCCGTCGCGGCGCTACTGATGTTGGGAAACAGGGTGCCGGCTCCGACGCCGAGGAAGATGATGCCCGGCAGCCATTCACCGACGAAGTCCGGCCGCACCCCCACTCGCTCCACGAGCCAGAGGATCGCTCCGCCCCAGATCAGCCCGCCAGCCACCAGCACCGGCCTGTGTCCCACCCGCTCGACCAGGCGGCTGGTCGGACCCGCCACGGCGGCGGCCACGAACGGCCCCGGGGTCATCGACAGACCGGCTTTGAGCACCGAGTAGTGCCACACGCCGGTCAGGAAGAGGACGTTGGTCAGGGTGTATCCGTAGAACCCGGCCGCGGCGATGACCCCCATCCCGTTGGCCACACTGAAGGTTCGGATGCGCAGCAGGGCTACGTCGATGCTGGGCGCTCGATGCCACCGGCAGCGGTTTACGAAGAGCGCGAGCAGCACCAGGGACAGGACGAACAGCGAGATGATCGCCGCGCTGCCCCAACCCCAAGCGTGCCCCTGCACGACTGCCAGGACGAGGGTTCCGATCCCGGCCGCGAAGACCAGGGAGCCGATCAGGTCGGGCATGCGGCGTCGACCCGGCGTGCGGCTCTCCACCAGGTGGCGCCGGGCCAGCAGTACGACGGCTATCCCCACCGGGATGTTGACCAGGAATACGAGTCGCCAGTTGTCGGCGGCGACGAGGAAGCCGCCGAGTGCCGGACCGATCCCCGCGGCCAGCGCCGAGACCGCGGACAGCAGGGCGACCCCGTGCGAGCGCCGGTCCGACGGGAAGGCTTGAAGCACGAGGGCGAGCGACGAGGGCACGAGGAACGCCGCGCCCAGCGCTTGGAGCACCCGGAAGCCGATGAGGATGCCAGGCGAGGGGGCGAGCGCGCACAGCAATGAGGCGAACGTGAACACCTCGAGTCCGATGATGAAGACGCGCCGGCGGCCCAGCAGGTCGGCAATGCGGCCGGCCGCGACGAGGAACGACGCGATCACGATGTTGTAGGCGTTCAGCACCCACGACAGCGTCGCCACCGAGGTTCCAGGGAACGATCGAAGTATGTCCGGAAAGGCGATGTTGACGATGGTTGCGTCGATGAATCCCATGGCCGCGCCGAGCGAGGCAATGGCGAGCACGACACGCGGCGAAGGGCCTCGTCGCCGAACGTCGGAGTCGGAATCGGGCGGGGACTCAGTCGCCGGCGTCGTGCCGGTGTCGTCGCCAGGGATGGGGGACGCGTAAGTGGCCGTGCATGCAAACCTAACGGCAGGAACGGGGCACTTGCTGTCGGTCCGCTGACCAGACGCCGCTGCCCCCTTCGCAAGCTGATCGAGCCGTGGTAGGCTCGTCGGCGATGTTGCTCTCTCGGTGACCTTCGTTCTTGACCGCCGCGGTCGGCTGTTCGCCCGGCGGTCATCGGCCACTTGGCAATTCGTGCGGTCGGCGCTGGCCGCTCGTGTCTTTGAGGAGCAACGTTGTACGCAGTTGAGGTATCGAACCTGGAGAAGCGCTTCGAGCGCCGGTCCGCCGGACGGGGCCGGTCCGCCCGACGGCGCCGATCCGTAGCCGCACTGGCGGGCGTCTCGTTCGTCATCGAGCGACGGGAATGCGTGGCCATCCTCGGCCAGAACGGCTCCGGGAAATCCACTCTGGTCCGCGCCCTCTCCACGCTCCTCCTGCCCGACGGCGGGACGGCCAAGGTGTTCGGGCGCGACGTCGTCCGCGACGCCGGCGAGGTTCGCCGCCTGGTGAACCGCGTGTCAGTCGAGGCCTCGTTCTTCAAGAAGATGTCCGCCCTGGAGAACCTCTCCTACGCCGCCCGCTTCTACGGTCTGACCCCGCGCATCACCCGCGCGCGGATACCGGAGATCCTGGAGCGCGTCGGCTTCCCGGTCGTGCGCGCCTCGGCCCCGATGGAGGAGCTGAGCCGCGGGATGCAGCAGAAGGTTGCGCTGGCGCGGGCGTTGCTCACCTCGCCCGTCCTGCTTCTCCTCGATGAGCCGACGACGGGACTGGATCCCCGTTCCAAGCGCGAGGTGCAGTCGTTCATCACCGACATCCGCGCCGAGCACGACACGACCATCCTCCTGTGTACGCACGACCTGGCCGAGGCGGAGGCGCTGGCCGAGCGCGTTGGCATTCTGCACGCCGGCCGGCTGCTGGCCCTCGAGCGCAGCGAAGATCTGTTGCGCCGCTACGACGCGGCCACTCTGGAGGAGGCCTTCTTCAGCGCGACTGGCTCGGCTATCGACCTCGACGCACGCCCGGACGAAGCCGACGAGGTCTGGGCATGAGACTGCGCAGCCGCATCCCCCCTCCCGGCGCCGGCGCCGCGACGCCTCTGGCCTTCGACGGCGAACTGGTGAGCCACGGCAGTCTGCGTGAGCAGCTGATCGGGCTGGGCGGAGTCGTCGAGCGCAACAGCTACCTGATCAAGCGCTACGGCTGGTGGGAGCTCGCTTTCTTCATCTGGACCGTGGCCAACACGTTGACGGTCGTGTTCATCGCCAAGGGCGTCAGCGCCGGCGGGGGCCATCTGAACGTGCAGCGGGAGACGACCACGCTGTTGATCGGTGCCGTGATCTGGGCCTACCTGGGCATCATTTTCGAGATCCTCACCGAGACGGTCGCCTGGGAGCGCTGGGAGGGAACGATCGAGTACACGTTCATGGCGCCGCTCTCACGGGCGGTCCACCTCGGCGGGATGGGCCTGTTCTCGGTTCTCTACGGCGTCGCCCGGACGGCGCTGCTGTTCGTGGTGATCGCGCTGTTCTTCGGCCTGCATCTGGCGGCGGCGGACTTCGGCGCGGCGCTCCTGCTCCTGGCCATCGCGTCGATCTCGTTCGTGGGGCTGGGCATGATCACCGCGGTGCTGCCGCTGATCTCGCCGGAGAAGGGCGCGCAGCTTGGCTTCATCGCCCAGGGTCTGCTCCTTGTCGTCTCCGGGGTCTACTACCCGGTCAGCATCCTGCCCCAGTGGATGCAGTGGATCGCGACGGTCTCGCCTGCCACCTACGCGCTGCGCGGCATCCGCTCCGCCGTGTTGAACGGCGCCGGCGTCAGCGGCTGCTGGTCTGACATCTGGCCGCTCCTGATCCTCGGCGTGGTCTCGATCCCGCTGGGCCTAGCCGTGTTCCGCGCCGGCGAGCGCTACGCCAAGCGCCACGGCAAGCTGAAGCGCTCGGGCTGAGCCTAGCCCGCGAATCGCTCGAGCTCGGCCTCGATCGAGGCGATCTCCGAGGCGGACAGGCGCCGGCGCCAGGCACCGGGGACCTCGCGGCTGCGGCGCCGCACCTCCCACCCGGTGCCAGGCCGGTTCAGCAGTGCCAGGGTGCCCTCACACTCCGGGCCCCAAGTCAGCCCGAGCGCAAGCGCAGCGGCGCCGAGGACGCGACGAGGCTCGGCACACGCTGCATCGAAGTCGATGACCGTGACCTCTGGTCGGCGCGCCGCGAACTCCCGCAGCGATTGCGCCAGGCTGAAAGCGAGCCACGCCACCGCTTCGTCACGCTCGGACGGAGGTGGCCCGTAGCGCACGGTGAGGCGGCGTAGGGCGTCGTCGGAGATGAGCCGGCGCGGTCGGCCGGCGTACTCGAGCCGATCGCTGACCCCATCGCCGTAGGCGGCCAGCGACCGCCAGCTGGCGACGATTTCGAACGGGTCGCGTTGGACAACCACGATCGCCGGGCTGAACCTCGAGGCGAGCCAATCGGCGCACAGGACCGCGTGCACGCTCTTGACCAATGGGCGCGACCGGTCGCTGGTCATCCGCAACGGGCGGCCGAGTGCAGCGAGCGCCAGCGCTCGGAGCGGCCGACGTCGCTGCGGGTCGCAGGCGGCCTCCGCGGCGTCGAACGTGAGCCATCGCTTCTGCCAGCGACGTGCCTGCTCGACGCGGACCGGGTACCGGGAACCGGACAAGGCGTACTCCCACAGCCGCTCGAAGCGCGGCGCTCGGCTGCCGGGATCCAGACACGGGAAGCGGCCCAGCCCGCGCTTGGCCTGGAGTGCCCACGGCCTGTCGGTCTCGTTGTCGGGTTCGCTATCGAGCCTCACCTCGGGAGCGCTGCCGAGGACCGCGGCGATCCAGCTGGTCCCGGAGCGTGGTACGCCGAGAATCAGGATCGGAGGGTCGGGCATGGGTCGGGCGTGGGCCGACGGTTCACAATTTGGTCAAACACGAGGGCGGATCTCTAGCTACTCTGGCAGCCCATGTTTCGCAGGGGGGACAGGATGTCCGCGCGCCGCGCCACCGCGTGGCGCCTCCTGCTTGCGTGCATCGCCGCCCTCGCCTGTCTCAGCGCCGCCGCGCCGGCTGCACTGGCCCAGTCCACCGGGCTGCCCCCGATCAAGCACGTGTTCATCATCGTGCTGGAGAACAAGGACTACGGGGAGGCCTATCAGGTCTACCGGTCTTCGGATCCGTATCTGAGCGAGACCCTCCCAACGCTGGGCGCGCTCCTTCCCTACTACTTCAGCACCGGGCACGACAGCCTCGACAACTACATCGCCCTGATCTCGGGCCAGCCGCCCACGGCGGACACCAAGAGCGACTGCGACCCGGACGGCTCGAGCAACGAGGTGGGCTCGCAGGCAAACTCATACGGCGTTGCGCAGACGGGGGGCTGCTGGTATCCCGCGAACTTCCAGACCGTCGCCGGCCAGCTTCACGCCCATCGCTACACGTGGCGTGGATACATCGAGGGCATGAAGGGGAACTGCTCGTCCACCGGCACGCCGGACGGCGAGTACGCCGAGAAGCACAACCCCTTCCCGTACTTCGCCTCGCTGCTCGACCACGGTCAGTGTGCGGCCAATGACGTGCCCCTGTACCCAGCCAGTGACACCAGCGGCAGCACGGCTGGGTCCAACCTGGAGCATGCCCTGCGCCGCGTCGCGACCACACCCAACTTCTCGTTCATCACGCCGGACGAGTGCGACGACGGCCACAACGACTGCATCAATCCCTCCTCCGCGGACGAGTCACCGCAGCAGACCGAGGACGAGCTCGCCGAGGACAACGATTTCCTCAAGAGGTGGGTTCCGCTGATCCTGGCCTCGCCCGCCTACAAGAAGAACGGGATGCTGCTGATCACCTTTGACGAGGGCGACATCTTCCCCACGGCGCTCGACTCGTGCTGCGACGAGCCGTTCACCGATCCCGACCGCACGCCGCCGGGGGGCGAGAGCCTGAACGGTTACTACTCGCCCGGGCCCGGTGGCGGGAAGGTCGGCGCCGTCGTTCTCTCGCCCTTCGTCAAGCCGGGCACGGTGAGTAGCCAGTGCTACAACCACTACTCCTTCCTGCACACGGTGGAGGCCCTGTTCCGTCTCCCCTATCTGGCCGAGGCCGTCAACTCGTTCGGCAGCGACGTGTTCACCGACTACCACCGTGGCTCCAGCGGGTCGAGCTCCGCCACTGGAGCCTCGTCGCATAACCGAAGTACCGGGCCGTACTGCGAGACCACGGTAGCGGTCGCCGAACGGACCGATTCCCTCCGGATCGGAACCCTGTAACCGCGTCCGGCCGCCATCAGTTCCGGCCCGCCGTAAGACGTCGCGACCCCCGGCTGATGTGCCGGGGGTCGCGTCCAAACCCCTCAGATGGCTGCCAGGACAGCGATCAATCGTGGTGCCAGGTGATGCTGAACGACGTTCCGTTCAGAGCGCTCGGGGTCGCGCGCTGCGTGCCGTTGCTGGTCACGGCGATGATGTCGTGCGGACCGTTGTCGGTCGTGAACGCGCCGAACGGGCTCTCCGCGATGGCCGTGCTCGTCGCCTCGACATTGGAGTAGTTGACCGTCCCGAAGTCCGACAGCTGCGCCAAGGTGCAAGAGAACCGGCTGCAGAGCTCAGGCGATTCGGCGATCAGCTCGGCCGACGAGTCGGCCAATCCGGACTGCGTCTTGGTCACCGAGTAATTCCAGCCTTCGGAGGAGCCGAGTGTCAGCGTGTACGTCGAGCCACTCACCGCGACCGAGGCGGTCAGCGTGTCCCCGGCCTTGACCGGGTACTTGCTGGTCGAGATGTCGACCGAGCCGGCCGGGTACATCTCATACCAGGCGTAGTACGAGGGCCGGTTGACGCCGTCGCAGTCGGAGTCGGTGCCCAGCTGCTCCACCGAATCGCTCGAATAGCCATCGATCCCCGCCCAGAAGGCCGCGTATTGGTCCGTACGACTGGAGCAGGAGACCGCCGGCTGCACCCAACTCCCCGTCACGTACGTGAATGTGCCGGTGCTCTGCACCGCGTAGCCGGACCAGTTGCTGCTCTCGACCGTGTCGTTGTAGCTGCGACCCGCAGGGCTGAAGGGCGCCGCGTGCCCCGTGCGCACGAACGGGTTCACGTGGATGGTCCGCTTTGCTGACGCTGCGCCGGCCGTCGCCAGCACAGCCACTCCCGTGATCGCGAGCACCAATGCGCGCGTTTGCCACCGTCCCCCGAACATGTAAGCCCTCCTCGTAGGTTGCATCCCTGCCCGGGCGGCATCATGCCCGACCGTCGACGCCGTTGCAACTCCGGGTAGCCGGTTGTTCACCCAAGACCCACTAGAAGGTTGATTCCGCGGTTCTCCGGGCAGGCGCTGCGCTCGGGAAGGACGGCACCGAGGGCAGCGGACCCGGTTCGCATGGGGAGGCGCCGCAGGCGCGGCGACCTGCTGAAACGGTCAAACCTCGGCGTGATCTGGAGAGTTGTCCGATTTCGTCGCCTCAGCATGCTGGATCGAGCAGTTCGCCGCATTGGCGGCCGATTTGCTCGTTTGAGCAGGTCACAAGGACCCGCTTGCTTGATTGCTGCCTTTCCCCTCCCTCGACCCCGTCAAGCCACCACGATCGTGGAACCAGCCATCTAGACATGTACTGGTACGTACCAGTATTATGCCCCCATCCAGGAACGGGTCCGACCCGAGCGAGAGCGGGTCGGCAGAGGCAGCGGGAGGACACGATGCGCAAGCAGATGGCAGGGGTCGCGCTGATCATCGCGGCCGCGATGGCCGCGCCGGCAACCGCGGCGGCGGCCAACTACTCGACGGCGCCCTTCACCGAGACGACGAATCCGTACGCCTATGGCCAGGCCCCGGTGTTCATGCCCAGCGGTCAGCAGGTCGTGTTCGGCAAGGACTTCCAGACGGGCGAGAACAACCAGATCTATATCGCCGACTTCCCGAGCGGAAGCGCCCTGAAGTGCCTGACATGCACCGGCCCGGACACGAGTGTGGACAACGTCAACGGCGTGCCCGCCGTCCGGCCGCAGGGCGACTGGATCCTGTTCAGCTCCTGGCGCGGGCGCTACATCACGTTCGGATCGCCTGGCTACGGCGGGATCGGCAGCGCGCTGTGGGTCATGCATCCCGACGGCTCGGACCAGACCCAGCTGACCGAGACGCAATCCGAGTTCATCACCGGCAACACGGACGATCCCGAGTCGTTCGGAGCCGACGAGGGTTACGACGACTACCACGCCTACTGGTCCCCCAACGGCAAGATGGTCGAGTGGGCCCACTTCGACGGCAACCTCCCGACCGGGGGCGTCGGCAAGTGGGACATCGAGCTGGCCAACTTCGTGGTCAAGAACGGCGTGCCGAGCCTGAGTGACATCCGGGTCGTGCGACCGGCCAACGGTCACTGGTACGAGACCCAGTGGTGGGCGCCGGACAACAGCGGCTTCCTCTACACCGAGACGACCGACGGGACGGACATCCCGCACCTGTTCTTCTGCAAGCTGATCGACGACGACAACGCCTGCCAGGTCGAGCAGCTGTCCTACGGCCCATCGTGGACCGAGCAGGCGCTCTTCACCCCGGACATGAAGGACGTGATCTTCATGTCGAGCCGGGCCCAGCCCGGCCTGTTCAACACCTGGGCGCAGGCCGCTGAGACGCTGGGCTTGCCCAACAACTACGACTGGCTGGGGATCCTGCCGCTGTTCGAGGCCGGATTCCTGCAGCCTGTGGGGCAGGAGTACACCGACCTCTACGAGCTCGATCTCGCGACGGGTTCGGTCCGGCGCCTAACCTACGACGGCGATGACGGCTGGGTCACCCCCGAGTTCACCTGGGACCCGAAGGGCAACTTCCTGATGTGGACCGAGAACCGGTTCCCGGACGGCTACCGGTACCCGTTCCCGCCGAGCGCCAGCGAGTACGTGGCAGCGCTCCGGGAGCTGGCCGCCGATCCGTACGTCCCGAACACCGACCTGACCTCCAGCGGCGTCGGCGTCGCGCCCTTCCCCGTCCAGCAGCGGACCCAGATCGGCGTCTTCCACCTGGGCTCGCCATGACCCGGCAACAGGCGGCCCGTCAGACGGCGCCGGCCTCAGCGCGGCCCTATGCGGGCAAGTCACTGGATGCCCGCCGCGCCGAGCAGCGCGAGCGGATCCTGCTCTCGGCACGCGACGTATTCGCCACCCGCGGCTACGCGGGCGCGGGCATCGAGGAGATCGTGGCTGGCGCCCGCGTCTCCCGCACGACGTTCTACGCGTTCTTCGAGAACAAGGAGGAGTGCCTGCTCGCGCTGTTCGAGTTCGGGGTGCAGCGACTCGCTCGTCCTGTGCTCGAGGCGGTGGCGGCCACCGCCTTCGGAGACCTGAGCCCGGCCGAGCGGATCCGGGCCGAGGTGGGCGCGGTGGCGGCCGCGCTCGCCGCCGAACCGGCCATGGCCAGGATCGTGCTGATCGAGATGGTGGGGGCCACGCCACGTGCCGAGCGGGCGCGCGTCGAGGCCCGTAACGAGGCGGCCAGGATCATCGAGCTCCAGCTCGAGCAGTACGACGCCTGGCGCCGGCGCACCCCGCTACAGCGCCGCGTCGCTTCGCTGGCCGCCATGGCCGCGATCGGCGAGCCGATCAGTGACCTGGTGGCCACCGGCCGGATCGCGGAGTGGGAAGCGGTGGTGGAACCGGTCAGCGAGTTCGTCGCCAGAGGCCTGATCGCCCCGAGCGACTAGCGCAGCGCGCAGACCGGCGGTCCGGAACCACAAGTCCGGACCGTCCGGAGCTACCCGGGCGGCCTCCCGGCCCGCAGACGCCGCTCCAGCTGCGCGAGCACCGCGCGATCGAACGCCGTGATCAGCGTTTGCGAGCTCTCCCAGGTGACGAGAAGTCGCTGCCGGCGGCCGCGGCCGACGAGCTCGGCCTCACGCAAGGTGTCGAGCGAGCGCTCGATCCGTCCGCTTGTGCTGCCCGGCGGTCTGGCCGAACGTGCGGCGGTGTCCGGCACGAACAAGAAGCGGACGTTGGTGAGGAGAACGTAGCCCGCTGCGCCCTCGATCTCGGCGAACAGGAACTGGGCGACATGTTCATCGCTCGCGAGCTGGACACCGAGGCTGTCGAGAACCTCGGGAAGGCTGGTGGGCTGGGACCTGCGCGTCAGTAGGGCGAGAAGCCCACCTCCCCCGCGCGGTTGGTCTCGCGCCGGCTTGCGATGAGCGCCGGCGTCGCGGTCAACTTCGAGCACGAGCGATCCGTCCGGGCGCTCCTCCACGACGACATAGTCTCCGGAGCGATCGCCGGTCAGCGTCACGCGCATCAGGCGCTGCCCGTTCACGCCAAGAGTTTCGCAGTCGCGGGCCGTGTCGCCCGCTTGAGTCCTGATCGCGCGCCACCCCGGCGGCGGCGGGAAGCTGGCCGGGCCGTGGCCTTGTCCGGGGGTTTCGCGGCGTTACCGAGCGGCGCTGTCGGGGGGCGCGCGGAGCAGATTGGGGTATCTGCAGTTTTGACCAGGTTTGGAAAGAGAATCTGATCTTTACGTAAGAAAACGCTTGCTATGGTGAAGAGACACCGATGAGCGACGAGAACGGCCACGGCTCCCGGTCCGGCGGGGGCGCTCAGAGCGAAGACGGCGGCGTGCGCCTGGACTACCTGGGCAGGCCGGTTCCCGAGCACTACAAGTGGCTGGCGCTGTCGAACACCACGCTTGGTGTGCTGATCGCGACGATCAACGCGTCGATCCTGCTCATCTCCCTGCCCGACATCTTCAAGGGCATCCACATCAACCCGCTGCTGCCGAGCAACACGAACTACCTGCTCTGGCTGATCCTCGGCTTCCTCGTGGTGACCGCCGTGCTGGTGGTGAGCCTCGGACGTCTGGGCGACATCTATGGCCGCGCGCGCACGTACAACCTCGGCTTCGCCGTGTTCACCTTCTTCAGCATCATGCTGTCGATCACCTGGATGAAGGGGAGCTCGGCCGCGCTGTGGCTGATCATCATGCGCGCCCTCCAGGGGGTGGGTGGAGCGATGCTGTTCGCCAACTCGAGCGCGATCATCACCGACGCCTTCCCGGCCAACCAGCGGGGCCTGGCCCTGGGCATCAACGGCGTCGCGGCCGTGGCCGGCTCATCGATCGGCCTCGTGCTCGGCGGTGTCCTCGCCCCGGTCGCCTGGCGAGCCGTGTTCCTGGTCTCGGTCCCCTTCG
>Ga0335074_10010883_pt1 | contig 12722 bp, 12 predicted proteins | sample Lox_Sample_23_FD_206715 | JGI IMG/M metagenome (GOLD analysis project Ga0335074, IMG submission 206715) | Soil microbial communities from Loxahatchee National Wildlife Refuge, Florida, United States - Lox_Sample_2.3 | ecosystem: Environmental > Terrestrial > Soil > Wetlands | place: USA...
GCCACCCTTACACCGGCGGTGGCGCCACCGAGCCGGGCGCCACCGAGCCAATCAGCCAGTCGCGAAACAGCGCTATTTTCGGCGTGTCGGCGGTCTCTTCCGGGGCGACGATGTAGAACCCCGCATCCGCCGGCAGCACCACGTCGAACGGCACTACCAGGCGCCCGGCGGCAATATCCGCCTCGACGTAACGGGTGCGGCCCATCGCAATGCCATGGCCGTCCACCGCCGCCTGGACTGCCATGAAGCTCTGGTCGAAGGTCAGCCCGCGCCGCGATGCCAGCGACACCGGCAGGCCGGCAGCGGTCAACCAGAGCTGCCAGTCCTCGCGCGAAACCGTTGCGTGTAAAAGTGTATGATGGGCAAGATCCTCGGGCCGACGCAGCGGCTTCGCTCCGTTCAACAATGCGGGGCTGCACACAGGAAACAGCTCCTCGGCCATCAGCCATTGGGCGCGCAGCCCCGACCAGTTCCCCCGGCCGTAGCGGACTGCCATGTCCACCTCCTCGCGGCGAAAATCGACCAGGTGGGACGACGTGGTGATGCGTACCTCGATGCCGGGATGCGCTTCCTGGAAGCCGGCGGCGCGCGTCACCAGCCACTTGGCCGCGAGTGACGCGGTCGTGCTGACGGTCAGCAGGCCCTCGCGTTCAGGCCGCCGCAGCCGCTCGGTGGCACGGCGCAGATCCTCGAACGCGGCGCGTACCTCCGGCAGGTAGGCTTGCCCCTCGCGGGTCAATAGCAGAGCTCGATTGCGGCGCAAGAATAGCCGGATCCCGAGCTGCTCCTCCAGGCGGCGGATCTGGTGGCTGATCGCGGTCTGGGTGACGTTCAGCTCCGCCGCGGCGCGGGTGAAGCTCAGATGCCGCGCGGCCACTTCGAAGGCGCGCAATCCGTTGAGGGAGGGCAGAACGGTCGCCATCAGCAGCCAGTCATGCATGAGTTTTCCTCATGAAAGAAGGGACAAAGTGTCCTTTGTCAAGCGATGGGGGAACGACCACCTGCACCGCGTCTAGCAACCTGTTGGAGACGTGCCATGTCTGGCTTCACAGACTACATGCTGACAAATTATCAGGCTTCACCGCGGCTGACCGCGGGGCCGTTGGGTCATCAGATGGTGATGGCCCAGCTCGGGGCCCTGTTTGGGGCATGGCGCCGGCGCGTCCGCGAGCGGCGAGCACTCGCCGAGTTCACCGATCGCGACCTGCGTGACATCGGGGTGACCCGCGTGGATGTCCAAAACGAGCTCGCGAAACCGTTCTGGCGGGACTGAGGTTGGGGGTTTTTTTAGGGCACGGCTCCTCCCCGCCCCTCCCGCGAGGGGAGAGGGAGTAGAGCCATCACAAGGAGTACCGACATCATGAGCGCTTATGCGGAAGTCGCTGAACACGTGCACGATTTGCCTTACGTGGAAGCGGAGCTGAACTACCTCGTGCCGATGAACGAGCGCCCGCGCAGCTATACGTTCGACCCGCCCCCGGGCATTCCCCGCTCCAATACCGCGCATGAGGGGCGCCTGGTACCGGTCCATAGCGCACGCCCGATCGAATCGGAGATCTCGCTCGATCGCCAGGGATTCGAAATCCTGCACTACCAAAGCGCGATGCGCGACTTCTGGAACGAGGACGAGTTGCGCCGCATCTATTATCCCGAAGCCGAACGGGTGATCGCCGAGGCGACCGGCGCGAGCAGGGTGTTCATCTTCGATCACACTCTGCGGCGCCGTGTCCACGGGGCGATGGACCGCGCGCCGGACGCACCGCGCCAGCCGGCGACCCGCGTGCATGTCGATCATACCGCGAAGTCCGGGCCGCAGCGCGTGCGCGACTTCTTCGCAGACAAGGCCGAGGAGCTGTTGCGTGGGCGCGTGCAGGTGATCAATCTGTGGCGGCCGATCCGCGGGCCGCTGCGTGACGCGCCGTTGGCCGTCTGCGACGCCCGCTCGGTCGCGCCAGGCGATCTGGTGCCGTCCGACCTCGTGTATCCGAATCGGGTTGGGGAGACGTACGCTGTCACTTACAATCCGGAGCATCGGTGGTTCTATCTGCCGGAGATGCAGCCTGACGAGGCGCTGCTGCTGAAATGCTTCGACTCGAAGACCGACGGGCGCGCGCGGTTCCTGCCGCATACGGCGTTCGATGATCCGACCGCGCCAGTTGACGTGCTGCCTCGGGAGAGTATCGAGCTCAGGACGCTGGTGTTTCACGAGGTTTGAGTTCGCACGGGGTGGAAGAGGTCGGGGGCGGGTGAGGGTTCGTGCCGTCGCGGCACCTTCACCCGCCGCGCTTCCGCGCGGCGACCTCTCCCGCAGAGTGGGAGACGTCTAGGTTATGCGCACATTGCGTTTGGGCGCATTCATGCGTCCGGTCAGCATCCATACCGCCGCGTGGCGGTATCCCGGCGCTTATCCCGATGCCAATTTCAATTTCGGACACATCAAGCGTTTCGCGCAGACGTTGGAGCGCGGCCGGTTCGATGCGTTCTTCATGGCCGACCACCTCGCCGTGCTCAACATGCCGATGGATGCGCTAAAGCGCAGCGCGACCGTCACCTCGTTCGAGCCGATGACGCTGCTGCCCGCGCTGGCGATGGCCACCGAACATCTGGGGCTGATCGCCACCGGCTCGACCACCTTCGACGAGCCCTATCATGTGGCCCGGCGGTTCGCCTCTCTCGATCACATCAGCGGCGGACGCGCGGGCTGGAATATCGTCACCACCTCGAACCCGGACGCGGCGCTGAATTTCGGGCTGGACGACCATATGGAACACGACGAGCGCTATCGCCGCGCGCGCGAGTTCTTCGATGTGGTCACCGGCCTGTGGGACAGTTGGGCGGACGATGCGTTCATCCGTGATGTCGCCGGCGGCGTCTATTTCGACCCCGAGCGCCTGCATGTATTGAACCATAAGGGCGCGTATCTGTCCGTGCGTGGTCCGCTGAACATCGCGCGGCCCATTCAGGGTTGGCCGGTGATCGTGCAGGCCGGCGCTTCCGAAGCCGGCAAACAGCTTGCGGCCGAGACAGCCGAGATGGTGTTCGCCGGCGCGTCAGCGCTGTCCGACGGACAGCGTTTCTATGCCGACGTGAAGGGCCGCATGGAAGCACTGGGCCGCGATCCCGACCATCTGAAGATCATGCCGGGCTGCTTCGTGGTCGTCGGCGACACATTGTCCGAGGCCCGCGAGAAGCGGGCACTACTCGATAGTCTCGTGCATTACGACAGTGCCATCGCGGCGCTGTCGATCGCCCTCGGTCACGATGCGTCGCGGTTCGATCCGGATGCGCCGCTGCCGGACATTCCGGAGAGCAATGCAAGCCAGAGCGGGCGCGAGCGGGCGATCGAACTCGCCCGGCGAGAGCATCTGACCGTGCGGCAGCTTGCCCAGCGTCTCGGCGGCTATTCCGGTCTGGCGATGGTCGGAACGCCGGCGATGATCGCTGACCAGATGGAGGAATGGCTGGTCTCACGTGGATCCGACGGGTTCAACGTGATGTTCCCGTACCTGCCGGGCGGGCTTGATGATTTCGTCGATCGCGTGGTGCCGGAGCTGCAGCGGCGCGGCATCTTCCGCCGCGAATATGAAGGCAGGACGCTGCGCGAGAATATGGGATTGCCACGACCGGAGAACCGGTTCTTCCCGAACCGGCCGAGGTGAAAAGAGCCGCCCCGGTCAAATAAATTCGAACTGAACCTCGTGAATACCCTTCTGGGTGGCACGCTCACCCGGCGCGCTCCGCGCCCCGACCACTCCCACAAAGCGGGAGAGGCGTAGTAGGCTCCTCGCCGACGGATTACTTCGACACGACGATGGTCAGGAGGACCCGATTATGGCAGGTGAGTCCGCGCATTTCGGCTTGCGGCAGAGGGAACCGACCCCGGCGATCCGCCCGTTCGACGTGCCACCACGACTGAAACCCATGCTCGATCGAGCGAGCGCGGGCCTTGCCGAACCCTTCCGTGGGGTCAGCAGCAGCAGCGAAATCGTGCCGGGACTCTTCACCCTGGAAAAGACCGGCGTCTCACTCACGCCCGTGCTGGAAGCTGCCCGGTCCTTCCTGGCGACGCTCACCGCCGAACAACGCAAGGCTGCATCGTTCGCGGTCGGCGACCAGGCGTGGCGGATGTGGTCGAACATTCACCCGTGGCTGATGCGCCACGGCGTCTGCCTCGCCGATCTTGGCCACGATCAGCGCGAAGCCGCACTCGTCTTGCTGCGGGAAAGCATGAGCGACGCCGGCTACCGCACCGCTCGCGACATCATGAAACTCAATGACCATGCATTCGAAATCACCGGAAAGCCGGAAGAATACAGCGAATGGTACTACTGGGTGAGTATCTTCGGGCCCGCGTCGTCGGACGAACCCTGGGGCTGGCAGATCGACGGCCATCACCTCAACATCAATTGCTTTGTTCTCGGTGATCAACTGGTAATGACCCCGGCGTTCATGGGCTCCGAGCCGGTGCTCGCCCGTTTCGGCAAATACGCGGGAACGCGCGTCTTCGCCTCGGAAGAGGAGCACGGCCACGCCCTGATGCGCTCGCTGCCTTTGGACGAGCGCCAGCGCGCGACGATCGGCAAGGATCTCCCCTCGGAGCTGCTGAGCGCGGCGTTTTCCGACAACCGGCGGATCGAGGCCGCCGGCCTGCGCTACAATGACTTACCGCCGGAGGGTCGCGAACGCCTGCAAGAGTTGCTTGCGGTCTATACTGGCCGCTTGCGGCCGAGGCACGCGGACATCCGGTATGCCGAGGCGAAGCGTCACTTGAGCGACACGTATTTCGCCTGGATCGGCACATTCGACGACTCGAGCCCCTTCTACTACCGAATCCTGAGCCCGGTCATCCTGGTCGAGTTCGATCACCAATCGGGCATCGTGTTCGACAACGACACGCCGTCACGTGATCACATCCACACGGTGGTGCGCACGCCCAACGGCAATGATTACGGCAAGGACCTGTTGCGCCAGCACTATGTCCGGCACGACCACTCGCACGCTGGCACGGCGCACCACCACCACGGCGGGAGATGAAGACTCTCGCGATCTGCCCCATCCCCCTCCCTCTAGCTCCCTCCCGCAAGGCGAGGGGGAATATGGGATGAGTGCTCCTCCGGCGTGCGCAAGGTCAGCGCCAACGCGTGCATCCCGCCGGCAAACTCGGCAGCCAGCGCCGCATGCACCGCACGCGAGCGCGCCACCCGGCTCATGCACCGGAACGCCTCGGCCACCACCAGCACGTTGTAATGCGTTTCCCCGCCAGGGCTTGCCCCCGCATGTCCGGCATGCCGGGCGCTGTCATCCGCCACCCGCAGGACGACCGGCGCGAAAGCCTCCCGCAACACGGACTCCAGTCTCTGGGCGCGGTTCGGCGGCTGCATGCGACACATATCGGTCATCGCCGGCCGCCCGCCAAGACGGCATTGCCAAGCCGGCGGCGGGGCGCACATAAAGGGGCACCATGACCCGACGCGCTTCGCGACCGCGGGCCTTTGCCCCTGACCCGGCGGCGCCGGGCCAGCCGTGCGACATGCCCGGCTGTGGCGCGCCCGGCGAGTACCGCGCACCCAAATCCAGGCGGAACCTGAGGCAGTACTGGTGGTTCTGCCTGGAGCACGTGCGCGCCTACAACGCCGCCTGGGACTACTACAAGGGCATGAGCCAGGCCGAGATCGAGGCCGAGCTGCGCCGCGACACTGCTTGGCAGCGCCCGACATGGCCGCTCGGCCGACTCGGCTCCACGACATGGGAGACCGAGCGGCTGCGCGATCCCCTGCACGTGCTGGCGGCCGGGCGGTTCCGCCCCGGCGACGACCGGCGGCCGAACGCCGCGCCGCCCGAGTTGCGCGAGCCGCTGGCCGCCCTGGGCCTGAGCTGGCCGGTGACCCTGCCGACGCTGAAGGCGCGATACAAGGAGCTGGCCAAGCGGCACCACCCGGACGCCAATGGCGGCGACCGGGCGGCCGAGGAGCGGCTGAAGACGATCAATCTCGCCTATGCCACGCTGCGTTCGCGCATCATTGCCGAACCGCGCATGGCGGCGGCGAGCTGACCGGCCGGCACGCGCTTTACACGCGTGCCGCCCGGGTTAGGATTTTCGCATATGAACAGGACACATCGGCTGATGAACAAGGTCGCCACACTTGCCGAAATCCGGCCTACCTCCGCAATCGACCTGCCGGACACCGAGGTGGTCGCGCGGGACGCGTTCGACATCGACACCGACCTTGTGGTGCCCGCCTTCTCGCTGCGGACCGAGCATGTGCCGGACATCGACGACGCGTACAAGTTCGACCGGGAAACCACGCTGGCAATACTTGCCGGCTTCGCCTTCAACCGCCGCACGATGGTCCAGGGCTACCACGGCACCGGCAAATCGACGCATATCGAGCAGGTAGCGGCGCGACTGAACTGGCCCTGCATCCGCGTCAATCTGGATAGCCACATCAGCCGCATCGACCTTATCGGCAAGGACGCCATCGTGCTGCGCGACGGCAAGCAGGTGACCGAGTTCCGCGAGGGGATCCTGCCCTGGACGCTACAGCACGCCTGCGCGCTGGTATTTGACGAGTACGACGCCGGAAGGCCGGACGTGATGTTCGTGATCCAGCGCGTGCTGGAGGTGGAGGGCAAGCTCACCCTGCTGGACCAGAACCGGGTGATCCGTCCGCATCCGTCGTTCCGCTTGTTCTCGACTACGAACACTGTGGGGCTCGGCGATACCACCGGCCTCTATCACGGCACGCAGCAGATCAACCAGGGTCAGATGGACCGCTGGAATATCGTCGCCACGCTGAACTATCTGCCGCATGCGCTGGAGACCAGCATCGTGCTGGCCAAGCTGGGCGTCGAGCAGCCCGACGCGACGATGAAGAAGCGGGTCGAGGCCATGGTCGCGCTGGCTGACCTGACGCGCGCCGGGTTCATCAACGGCGACATCTCCACCGTGATGTCGCCGCGCACCGTGATCACCTGGGCCGAGAATGCGCGCATCTTCGGCGACGTCGGGTTCGCCTTCCGGATGACGTTCCTGAACAAATGCGACGAGGCCGAACGGGCGACCGTGGCGGAATACTACCAGCGCTGCTTCAACGAGGAGATCCCGACCGGCGTGATGGCGCGGAAGCTCGGGTGAGCGAAGGCTCATGAGCGGAACCAACAAGGACAACACCCGCAGCGAGGAATTCAAACGCGCCACCGCCGGAGCGCTGCGCGCGCTTGCCGACACGCCCGAGGTGCAGGTCAATTTCCAGCCCGGACCCTCCGGCTTGTCGGGCAAGCGCGCCCGGCTGCCGCTGCCGACACGGGCGTTGCCGCCGGCGGAGATGGCCAAGCTGCGGGGAGCCTCGGACGCCATCGCCCTGCGGCTGCGCCACCACGACGACGCCGTGCACAACGCGCGCATGCCGGCGCAGCGCGAGGCGCGCGATGTGTACGACGCGCTGGAGCAGGCGCGGGTGGAGACGGTCGGCTGCCGCCACATGGCCGGCGTCGCCGCCAATCTGCGCTTCAAGCTGGCCGAGGAATGCGAGGCCGAAGGCTACGACCGCATGACGCGGAAGGATCAACTTCCGATCACCGCGGCGCTCTCGCTGCTGGCGCGCGAGCACATGTCCGGCGAGGCCGCACCCGAACCGGCGCGCCGCGTGCTGGGGTTGTGGCGCGACACGCTGGGTACTGATGCCGACGCGGCGCTCGCCGAGTTGGGCCGCACGCAGGACAACCAGCGTGCCTTCGCGCGCGCCGCCCGCAAGTTGCTGGCGGTGCTCGACTTGGCCGAGGCCGAGGCGGATGCCGAGCCGGACGAGCAGACCGAAGAAGGCGAGCAGGGCGAGCAGTCCGGCCAGGATGACTCGCCCGACGGCGAAGGCCAGGATCAGTCAGAGACCGACAGCATGCTCGGTGCCCAGCCGGAGGAGATGGAAGGCGACGCGGCCGACGACAGCGGCGAAGAGTCCGAGGAGGAGGCCGCCATCGCCGAGGGCGACGACCGTCCCGGCGGCCCACAGCCTCGGCGCGACCGCCCGAACGTGGACGACAGCGCGGTCTATCGGGCCTACACGCGGCTCCACGACGAGGAGATCGCCGCCGAGGACCTGTGCGATCCCGACGAACTGACACGGCTGCGCCAGCAGCTCGACCAGCAGCTTCAGCATCTGCAAGGCGTGATCTCGAAGCTCGCCAACCGCCTGCAGCGTCGGCTGATGGCCCAGCAGCAGCGGGCCTGGGAGTTCGATCTCGACGAGGGCCTGTTGGATGCCGGCCGGCTGTCGCGGGTGGTGGTCAATCCGCTGCAGGCATTGTCCTACAAGCAGGAACAGGAGATGGAGTTCCGTGATACCGTGGTGACGCTGCTGATCGACAATTCCGGGTCGATGCGCGGCCGGCCGATCACGGTGGCGGCGATGTGCGGCGACATCCTGGCGCGCACGCTGGAACGCTGTGCGGTGAAGGTGGAGATCCTGGGATTCACCACGCGCGCCTGGAAGGGCGGCCAGAGCCGCGAGAAATGGGTGCAGGACGGCAAGCCGCGCAACCCGGGCCGACTGAACGATCTACGGCATATCATCTATAAGGCGGCGGACGCGCCGTGGCGGCGGGCGCGCAAGAATCTTGGCCTGATGCTGCGCGAGGGCCTGCTGAAGGAGAATATCGACGGCGAGGCGCTGCTGTTCGCTTATCGCCGGCTGCTGACGCGCACCGAGCACCGACGGATTCTGATGGTGATCAGCGACGGCGCGCCCGTCGATGATTCGACGCTGTCGGTTAATCCCGGCAACTACCTTGAGAAGCACCTGCGCGAGGTCATCCGCGAGATCGAGAACCGCGAGCAGGTCGAGCTGATCGCCATTGGCATCGGGCATGATGTCACGCGCTATTATCGGCGCGCGGTCACCATCGTGGATGCTGAGGAGCTGGGCGGCACAATGATGAAGAAGCTGACCGAGCTGTTCGATGAAGACGCGGACGCGGCCTGGGCCCGCGCCGCAGCGGAGCGGTCGGCTCTGGTGGCGTAGGGCCACGGGAAGCAGGCATCCAAGGCCGGCTCCCAAAGGTGTCTGCCCGTCCTGGTAAGCAGATAGTCCCGCTTATCGGTCCTGCTCTGACAGTCGCGACCCTTGCCGCTTGACGACCCTGAGCTACACGTAGCGCGATACTTTCGTGTTTCCTGGCATGAATAGCCATTATTCCGGTATAGAGTATCGCATTCATCAGGCAGAGATAGCATAGTTCAATTCGAGCCTACTGCATCAACAGTCTGCTGTTGCTTTAGGCTGGAGAGGTCTGAAATGCTGCTCGAGGGTAAGAAGGTTGTCGTAGTTGGCGGCAGCTCCGGGATCGGTTTGGAGATTGCCCGCCAAGCTCGGGCGGAAGGGGCCTCGCTGGTCATCATCGGCCGGGATCCGGTGAAGATCTCGAATGCGGCGTCAATGCTCGGCGGCGACGCTCAGGGCGTTGTGGGCGATGCCCATGACCACTCTGCCCTCGAGGAATTGGTCGCGGCCTTCTCCGAGTTCGACCATCTTGTCTCGATGATCGGCGACACCATGGCGGGCGGCTTCCTGCAAACGCCGCTCGACACGATGCGGCATGTGCTGCACTCGAAGTTTTGGACCAATTTGCTGATTGCCCGTTTCGCCGCGCCCCTTGTCCGCGACGGTGGCAGCATGACGTTCACATCGGGAAGCGGTGTCCGGGCGCAAGAGGCAGCGGCGAGCTACGTGGCGAACCAGGCGCTCGCCGCCATGGCGCAAGGACTGGGTTCAGAACTCGGCCCCCGCGTGCGTGTGAACGTCGTCGCCCCGGCGTTCATGGACACGGCCTTGTGGCGCGCGAAGCCACGCGAGGACATAGAGGCCAGGATACGCTCCTATTCCCAGATCAATCCCCTCGGGCGTCTCGGGACGCCGGAAGAAGTCGCATCGGCCTACATCTTCCTGATGGTCAATACGTACACGACGGGCCAGGTCTTGCAGATCGACGGCGGCATGATGCTACGGAAATAGCCGCGGTGGCGCGAGCCATGGCCGAGGAGGGGGCGAAAACCTTTCTCTATTAGACTAGCCAGCGAAGCACGAGTTAAGCCACGGCACCTGGCACATGCTCCCAATAGTGGTGCGAGTATTGCCGCTGGCACGCTGCTTCCAGCACCTCCTCGCTCATATTGCCCTCGCGCCCCGGCGCCAGCGGCGACAGATCCATGGGCGCCGAGCCGTCGATGATCCACGCCGCCAGCGCCTCGCCGATTGCCGGCGAGATCGACAACCCGCCTACGCAGCATCCGCCCGCCACGAACAGCCCGCGCACCCCGGGAACCGGCCCCACAGTGTGTTCGCCATCCGCTGTCATGGTCGGCAGCCCACCACGGTGCACGCGCAGCTTGATTTCGTGCGGCACGCGTTGGAACACCGGAAGCTGCTCGCGCACGCTATCAGCGAGGCCCCGCAGCACGCGGAGGTCCAGCTTGAGATCGGCAATGTCGAATCGCTCGGGCAGTGTGCCGTCCGGATACTGCATGGGGTCGGCTTCGTAGCCACCCAACATCAGACCTCCTTCGTCAGGCCGCACATAAACGTTGGCATCGATGATGCGGGTGATCGGCTGCATTGGATGCACGCCCTCGATCGGCTCGGTGATCAGCAACTGATGGCGGGTTGGCACCATCTTCACGCGCCCGCTGGCCAGCGCCGCCACCGCACGCAGCCAGGCGCCAGCGGCATCTACCACGGTCTCGCAGCGGATCGTCCCGTGCTCGGTCTCGACCCCTGCCACTGTGCCGTCGCGCAACACGACCCCGCTTACCAACGTGTTCGGTAGCATCGATACGCCGAGCTTGGCCGCCGCACGCGCATAGCAGTTCGGGATTTGCGACGGCTCCAGGTACAGGTCGGTGGGCGAGATGTTGACCGCCATGATACCCTTTGTTTCAAGAAACGGATTCATCGCCCGTGCCTCGGCAGGCGAGATCGCCTGCAAGCCGGTCTCCCACCGCCGGCCACGCTCCAGTTCGCTCCGAAGCTGTTCCACGTGCGCCGGCGTGCGCGCGATCTTCAACGCACCCGGCTGGTAGAATGCCAGCTTTTCGCCGGTGTCCTGCTCGAAGCTCTCGATCTTGCGCACCGCGCGCTTGGCCAGCCGCGTCATCAGGTCGGTGCCGCGCGCCTGCGATGTCAGGCCGGCGGCGCGTGGCGAGGTCTGCGAGCCCAGCGCGTGCTTGTCCACCAGCGCCACCTGCTTGCCGCCACGCGCCAAGTGATACGCCACACTCGAGCCCAGCGCGCCCGATCCGATCACCACGCATTCCGCCGCTTCGATCATCCTCCGCCCTCCTTATATCAACAGCCGAAGCATCGACCTTTCGTGCCGTGGCATGGATTCCTGCTTGCGCAGGAATGACGAACGGACGGCGTCATCCCGCTGCCCGTCCCGCCGCCAGCCGCAGCTCCAGGTAGCGTGCGCCTTTCGCCAGCGGGTAGGCCATCACCAGGTACATCGCACCGACGAGGAGATACAGCTGCATCGGTAGGAAATATTCGCTGCTAAGATCGCGCGCCCGCAACATCAGCTCCGGCGCCGAGATCAGCGACGCTACCGACGTGTCTTTCAGCAGCGAGACAGCATAATTCGCCATCGGCGGCACGATGATGCGGATCGCCTGCGGCAGGATGATGCTGCGCATCGCCAGCGCATTGGTCATGCCGATCGCCAGCGCCGCCTCACGCTGGCCGCGATGGACCGCGACGATACCGGCACGGTACACCTCCGCCATGTATGCCGCGTAGTTCAACCCCAGCCCGACCACCGCCGCAGTGAACGCCGACAGCACGAATCCCGCCGAGGCCAGGCCGAAATAGATCAGGAACAACTGCGTCAGCGCCGGAGTGCCGCGGATCAGCTCGATATACCAGCCGGCGGCACCCGCCAGCACGCCACTGCGCGACAGTCGCGCGAGCGCCAGCAACAGCCCGGCCACGACGGCAACCAGATACGCAAGCGCGGTCATGCGCAGCGTGCCACCAGCCGCCACCAGAAGCTGCGGCATCCAGGCATAGAGATCGTCCCAGCTCATGCCGGCCGCCCGCGCGCCGACCGCCGCTCCAGCCGGCGCACCAGGTGCGCCAGCGGCAGGCTCATCGCCAGATAGAGCGCAGCGACCATCAGGTAGATCTGCGTGCTGAGATAAGTCTGATCGACCAGCATGTGCGCCCGGAAGGTCAGCTCCGGCGCGGCCACCGACGAAGCGACCGAAGTATCCTTCAACAGCCCGATGCCGAAATTCCCGAGCGGCGGCAGGATCACCCGCATCGCCTGCGGCAGCACGATGATGCGCAGGCTTTGCATCCGGGTCATGCCGATCGCCAGCGCCGCCTCGTTCTGACCGCTATGGATCGCTTCGATTCCAGCGCGGAACACTTCCGTCAGATAAGCGCCGCCATTGATTCCGAACCCGACAATCGCCGCCGGCACCGGCGCCAGCTTCACGCCGAGCTGCGCCAGCCCGAAATAGATGATGAAAAGCTGTGTCAGCACCGGCACGGCGCGGAACACATCGACATAAAGCGTGCCGGCGGCGCGCAGCAACGCCATCCGCGCTGTGCGAAGGACCGCACCGCCAAGGCCCAGGACGACAGCCAGCACAAATCCGCCAAGCGTGACGATGACGGTCATCTCGACGCCCAGCAGCAGCGTGTCGATCAGATAGGGAAACTGCGCGATCGTCC
>Ga0335074_10010884_pt1 | contig 12721 bp, 14 predicted proteins | sample Lox_Sample_23_FD_206715 | JGI IMG/M metagenome (GOLD analysis project Ga0335074, IMG submission 206715) | Soil microbial communities from Loxahatchee National Wildlife Refuge, Florida, United States - Lox_Sample_2.3 | ecosystem: Environmental > Terrestrial > Soil > Wetlands | place: USA...
CTTCCGCGAGCGGCCGCGCGATCCCTTCCTGGATCGCCCGCTTCGCGGCCCGCACGGCCCGCGGCGCCTTTTGGGCGATCGTGTGAGCGAGGTCCCGCGACGCCCGGAGCTCCTGCCCCGCGGGGACAACCTTCGTGACGAGCCCGATCTTGAGGGCCTCCGCGGCCGGGATCATCGCCCCCGTGAAGATCAGCTCCTTCGCCTTGGGGACCCCCACGGTCCGGGGGAGCCGTTGCGTCCCGCCGTAGGCCGGCATGAGCCCGTAGTTCACCTCGGGCGCGCCGAACTTCGCGCTCTCGCCGGCCACGCGGAGATCGCAGGCGAGGGCGAGCTCGAGCCCGCCGCCGAGCGCGAGGCCGTTGATCGAGGCGACGACGGGCGCGGGGAAGTCGGCGATCCGTCCGAACAGCGCGTGCCCCCGGCGGACGACCTCGGGGGCCTTCGTGAGGTCGAGCGTGGCCATCTCCTTGAGGTCCGCGCCGGCGCTGAAGTACTGGCCGTCCCCGGTCAGGATGAGCGCCCGGACCTTGGGGTCCCGCTCGAGCTCGGCGAGGTGCCGGTCGAGGTCGGCGAGCAGGCCCGTGCTGAGCGCGTTCACCGGGGGGTGCTTGAGGACCAGGATCTCCACGCCGTCCTCCTCGCTCTTCCGTCCGACCAGCTCCGCTTCCGGCATGGGGTTCCGCTCCGACCGAGCGAGCGGCGTACGTCCTCATAACCCATCCCTCTCCGGGAGGGGGCCCGGACGCACCGGGGCGCGTCGGCGAGGGGGCGGGTACGGTTTATTCGGCCGACCCTGCCGGCTCGTATGGCTCCGATCGGCGCGCCGCTCACCGCAGCGGACCGCGCGCTCGTCCGGGCCGCGCAGGCGGCTCTACGTCGCGGATACGACGCGACGCGGCACACCGTCGCCGCGGCGGTGCGGACCCGCGCCGGACGGACGTTCGTCGGCCTCAACCTGAACGGGCTGTTCACGCCGTGCGCGGAACCGGTCGCCCTCGGCACCGCGATCACGGCCGGCGACCCCGAGGTCGTCTCGATGGTCGCGGTCCACCGGCGCGGCGCCCGCTTCCCCGTGCTCTCGCCCTGCGGGACGTGCCGCCAGATGCTCTACGACTATGCGCCCCGCGCGACCGCGCTCGTCGCCTTCCCCGGGGGCTCGGTCCGCCGGCTGACGGCCGCCGAGTGCCTGCCCGGGGCCTACGCGACGTTCGGGTGACGCGGAGCCCGCCCGCTCCTTGGCGCTATGAGCCTCCTCGGGTAGCCCGCGCGTGGTCCGCCGGGAGCTCCTCTCGCTCGCGCTCTACTCGCTGCTGGCGAACAACCGGGGCGGGCTGTTCATCGTCTTCCTGCCCCTCTATCTCGTCGAGGAGAAGGGCGCCTCTCTGCCGATCGCGCTCGCGATCCTCACGTTCGCCTACGTGCCCGCGAGCTTGATCGGGCCGACGGTCGGTCGGCTCTCGGACCGCGTGGGCCGTCGGCGGCCGTTCCTCCTGATCGGCGAGGCGACGGCGTTCCCCTTGTTCCTCGCGATCGTCTTCGCGCCCGGCTACGTCGCCGCCGGCGCGCTGTTCGTCGCGGCCGAGCTCGCGCTCGCGATCGGCTCGCCGGCCTACAACGCGTTCATCGCCGACGTGACCAAGAGCGGCGAGCGCGGCGAGGGCTACGGGCTGCTCACCGCCACGTCGAGCGCCGGGGCGGTCGTCGGGTTCGCGATCGCCGGGCTGCTCACGTACTGGTACGGACTCGGCGCCCTCTTCCCATTCGTCGTCGGCGTGATGGTCGGGACGCTCACGGTCGTGGTGTTCCTGATCCCCGACATCCGCGTGGCCGAGACGCCCCAGCGGAGCCCGCTGCGCGAGATGCGACCGGTGATCTCGTTCTCCTTCGCGGTGTCGATCCGGGCGATCGGCGCGGGCGCGATCTCGACGTTCTACGGCTACCTGGCCGCGAGCCTCGGCGCGAACGACCTCGAGGTCGGGATCGTCGCGATCGCCGGGCTCGCGACTGGGGCGGTCGTCTCCCTGCCGCTCGGTCGGATGATCGATCGACGGGGTGAGATCCGCGGCATCTGGTACGGGACGCTCCTCATGCTCGGTTCCTATGGCGTGTTCCTGCTCTCGACGAACTGGATCGACGTGGCGGGCGCCAATGCGGTCCGGTACGCGGGGATCTGCCTCCTAGGGACCGGCATGAGCGCCTGGGTCGCCCGTATGGCGCCCGCCGGGCACCGGGCCGAGTACCTCGGGATGTTCGCGCTGATCAACTCCTCGCTCTGGAGTCTCGGGCCGCTCGTCGGCGCGATCGCGCTCGAGTTCTACGGCTACGACGGGCTCTTCGCCATGGCGATCGCGACGGCCCTCGCGTCGCTCGTCGTCATGGAGGTCCTCTACGGCGAAATGGGGCTGCGAGCCCGGCTCCGCCGGCCGGCGGGGCCCGCCCAGACCTGACGGCGAGCGCCCGGGGGACCTCGTCTTATAGCGGCCCCCCGTCGCCCCGCCGTGAGCGGCGGGGTCGGGCTCTGCGGGGTCGGCCGATGAGCGCCGAGCCCGCCGAGGGCCCTGCCGTCGCCCGCGGGGCGGAGGCGTCGCTCCGGAAGGTCGACTGGTGGGGGTTCCCGGCGCTGCTCAAGGACCGGGACGCGAAGACCTACCGACCGAAGGCGCTCGACGACCGGCTGCGCCGCGAGCGGACCCGGACCGAGGTCCGCCTGCTCGTTGACGCCCGCCGGGCCGGGGTCCGCACTCCGATCGTCTACGATATCGACGTCGCCCACCACCGCATCGTCCTGGAGGAGCTCGCGGGTCCGACGCTCAAGGAGCTGCTCGAGGACCCCGCGCTGCCCCCCGAGGCCTTGACGGCCGCCGTCCGGGCCTTCGGCGTCACGTTGGGTCGGCTGCACGCCGGCGGGATCTCGCACGGGGACCTCACGAGCTCGAACGTGCTGTACCCCGACGGCCCGGCGGGACGACCGGCCCTCGTCGACCTCTCGATGGGCTCGCGCAGCCCCTCCCTCGAAGAGCTCGGCATCGACCTCCACCTGGTCGAGGAGGACCTGAAGGCGCTCCATCCGAAGGCAGAGCAGCTGATCCGCGCGTTCCACGAGGGCTACGCGGAAGGCCACCCGTCCGGAGCGAAGGACGTCCGGGCGCGGGTGAAGGCGATCCGCGCGCGGGTCCGCTACGCCTGAGCCCGTCAGCCCGGCGGCCGGACGCGCGCGAGCCCGGCCACGAGCGCCGCCGGGAGCTCGTCGAGGACGTCGGTCGCGACGAGGCCCATCCCCCGCCGGTCGGAGACCCGCAGCCCGGCCTCGCCGACCCAGCGCGTCGCGAGCCGGGCGGCCGCCGTCGGACCGACGCCCTGGGCGAGCAGGCTCGCGAGCACCCCGCCCAGCACGTCGCCCATCCCGCCGACCGTCATCGCGACGTGATGGTGTCGGTTCTCGAAGACGCTCTCGCCGTCCGTGATGAGGTCGGTCGACCCCTTGATCACGAGCAGGAGGTGGCGCTGCGCGGCCGCGGTCCGCGCGGCCGTCGCTCGGGCCTCGAACGATCCCTTTTCCGGCCCGCCGAAGTAGCGCACGAACTCGCCGGCGTTCGGGGTCGCCACGAGCACGGGCCGCGCCGAGTGCTCGACCATCTCCGCCGGCGACGGCAGCGCCGCGAGCCCGTCGGCATCGACGGCCAGCGGCACCGTGCCGACGAGCGCGACGAGGAGCGCGCGCAGCGCGCTCACCGTGTCGGGGTGCGCGCCGGCGCCCATGCCGAGGAGCACCGCCGAGGGCCGGCTGTCGCGCACGAACGCGAGGAGCTCGTCCACATCGGTCGGCCGGAACCGCTCCGTCCCGAAGGCTCGCACGATGAGGTTCGGGCTGAACGCCTGGATCGCGCCTGCGGCCGCCCCCGGCGCGAGCACGGTCGCGCGCTCGGCCCCGGAGCGGAGCGCCGCAAGCGCCGCCAGCGCGGGGGCCCCGGCGTACGGCCCGCCTCCGACGACGACGAGGCGGCCCCGGCGACCTCGGTCGCCGAGCGCCGAGGGCGTCGGGAAGAACAGGAACTCGCCGGGCCCGGTGCGGCGCCAGGCGTCCGGTGGGATGCCGATGTCGCGGAGCACGACCTCGCCCGCAGTGGCGGGGTCCATCTCGGTCTTGCGCACGGTGAACGTCACGGTCCAGCGGGGGCGCAGCCCGGAGGGATCGGTGCATCCCGTGGGCAGGTCGATGGAGAGCACGGGCGCTCCGCTCTGCTGGATCGCGCGCACCGCCTCGCGGATCGGGGCGCGGAGCGTCCCGGCCTGACCGGTCCCGAGCAGGGCGTCAAGGATCAGGGGCGCCGACGCCAGGGCCTCGGCCTCCGGCACGCCGACGTGGATCGGGCAGCGTCGCTGGATCCGCTCGAAGCAGCGACGGGCCGGTTGCGAGCGGATCTGGGAGGGGGGCCGCACGATCCAGACCTCGACCGCGTACCCCCACTGGAGGAGGTAATGCGCGGCGCAGGTGCCGTCCCCGCCGTTGTTGCCGGTGGAAGCCACGACCACCACCCGGGCCGGCGGCCGGGGCAGATGCCGGGTCGCCTCTTCGGCGACGGCACGTCCCGCGTTCTCCATGAGCGAGTCGATCGTGACGCCGAGTGCGACCGCGTTCTGCTCGACGACCGCCATCTCCCCGGCCTCGAGGGGACGCGGGGCCCACATCGGTCGCTCCTACGCGGCGGGGGTCCCTTCGGACCGCGCGTCCGGCGTCGAGAAGAGGTTCATCGACGGCGGCAAGAGATTCCGTCGGGCGAGGTACTGCGCCTGGGTGCGGCTGTAGCGGAACAGGATGTCCGCCTTCCCTTCCTGGAACCCCCACGGCCGGATGATGAGGAGGTCGCCCTCCCGGATCCACATCTTCTTCTTCATCTTCCCGGTGATCCGGCCCATCCGCGAGACGGTGTCTTCGCACATCACCCGGATCCGGGCGGCCCCGAGGAGCTGGCTCGCGATGCCGAACACCTCGCCGCGGTTCCTCCGCGGCAGCGGGAGGCGGCCCAGCTCCTCGCCGCCCTCCACGACCTCGACGGTCGGCGCCGGCTCCTCGGGCGCGGCGTCCCGGGGCTCCGGAGCGGCGTTGGGAGGGGTCGGCGTTCCAGCCACGAGCGCGTCCATTCGGGCGTAGTATTTCAGTTCAAACCTTCGGGAAGACGACGAGCGGGTTCCTCTCGAGAATCTGCTCCTTCGCGTCCGCGCTCAGCGGCAGGGCCCGGAACGCGTCGAGGTTCGCCCGGAGGTCCTTCACTCCGGGGCCGGGCCAGTCGGTCCCGAACAGGACCTTCGCCCGGTCGCGCTCGAGGGCGGGGAAGTACTCGAGCAGCCGGGAGGGCGGAACGCCCGAGACCTCGAGCCAGACGTGCGGGAACCGCCGCGCAAGGAAGACCGCCGTCGCCATCCAGAGCGGGCGCCCGCCGTGCGCGAGCACGATCGTGAGGTCGGGGAAGTCGATCGCGACCTCCTCGACGAGCAGCGGGTCCGCGAACCGGTTGCGGGCGTGAGGGAACACCGACGTGCCCGTGTGGAAGACGACGGGGAGCCCCTCGCGCTCGCAGGCGGCGTAGAGGTTCCGCAGCCCGGGGATCTCCCCGTCGACGTACGCATTGGGCCGGAACAGCTGGTGGGGCGGGTGGAGCTTGATGCCCCGGATCCCCAGGTCCCGGTGCAGCCGGGCGACCTCTCGCTCGGGGTCCGGGTGGTCGGCCCGGAGACCTCCCAGCGCGATCAGTCGCTGGGGGTCGGCCCGCGCGTACTGGCTCACGAAGTCGTTCGCCTTCTCCGAGTAGCCGATCACCTCGGGCGCCACGTAGTTCACGAGGACGGCCCGCTCGATCCCGCTCGCGCTGAGGTACTCGAGGAACCGGTCGGGGCGCTCCAGGAACTCCGCGTGCGCGGGCGCGATCGGGGCGAGCATCGCCCGCGCCTCCGGACGCATCTCCCCGAACGGGTTGATGTGCACGTGGCAGTCGGTGACGCCCATCGCGGACCGTCACGGGAGGACCGATATAAGCGGGGACGCGGCGGTCCCCTCGGGACGAGGGTTTATCCGCCGCTCGCGCGCTGGCCGGGCGATGGCCGCCCCTGCGACCCCGCCCCCGGTCACGCCCGCTCCCCGTCCGATGCCCCGACTCCTGAAGGCGACGTACCTCGGGGACCAGGAGTACCTGCTCGAGGAGACCCGCGCGACGAAGCTGTTCTACTTCCCGGGGCCGATCCTCTGGATCCTGATCACGGGCCTGCTCACGCTCTTCTCCGCGGCGTACTCCTACGGGTGGAGCGTGGGACAGATCGGGGTCTGGAGCTCGGTCGTGAGCTGGCTCTCGACCAACGCCCACATCCAGCCGCTCTGGACCACGCTGTTCTTCGCCTTCCTCGTCTTCTTGGGACTGCTCCGGCTGGCGGTCCGGTACTTCCGCTGGATCCGGACGGTCTACGCGGTCACGTCCCGCCGGGTCATCGTGCAGCGCGGGATCCTCGGGCGGGATTTCGATGAGATCCCCGTGACGCAGGTGCGCGGCGTGGACGTCCACCAGTCGTTCTTCCAGCGGATGCTGGGCTACGGCACCGTCCGAGTGAGCTCGGAGGGCGGCAGCCGACTCGGCAACGAGGACTGGAAGGGGATCCCGAAGCCGTTCAAGTTCCAGAAGCTCATCGAGAACGCGACCCAGAGCACGCACTGAGCCCGGGACCCCCGGGCCTCGGCGCCTCCGCGCGCGGGCAGGGTTAAATCGGGCCCGTCGGTCCGGCGGTCGATGGCGGACGACTTCGACGCGATCGTGGTCGGCGCCGGCATGGCCGGTTGCGCGGCCGCGATCCGGCTCGCGCAAGGCGGGGCGAACGTCCTCCTGCTCGAGCGAGGCGCGGAGCCCGGCACGAAGAACCTCTCCGGCGGGATCCTGTGGGGCCACGACCTGGACCGGATCCTCCCGGACTGGTCCCACCAGATGCCGGTCGAGCGGCACCTCATCCGCAAGCGGTTCGGCTTTCTGACCCCAGGAAGCTCGCTCTCGTTCGACTTCGAGGACGGCGCGTGGCGCCAGGAGCCGTACGTTGCCCACTCGGTCCTGCGCGCGAGGACCGACGCCTGGCTGGCCAAGAAGGCCGAAGAGGCCGGGGCGACCGTGGTCCCGTCGGTCCCCGTCGAGCGGCTCCACTGGGAGGGTGCGCGGGTCCACGGCATCGAGCAGGGCGGCGAGACCATGACCGCCCCGGTGACGATCGTCGCCGACGGCGCGAACTCGCGCCTGTCGCTCGGCACCCCGATCCGGCCCCAGCCCCGCCTCTCCGCCCAGGCGACGGAGCTCGGCATGAAGGAGGTCTACCGGCTCGACCCCGCCACGATCGAGGACCGGTTCCAGGTCGGCCCGGGAGAGGGCCACGCCGAGGAGTGGGTCACCGGCATCTTCCCGCCCGGCGTGATGGGCGGTGGCTTCCTCTACACGAACGCCGACACGGTCTCCGTCGGCCTCATCCTCCACCTGGGCTCGCTGTTCGGCCAGAACTCCTATGCCCAGGAGCTCATCGAGCAGTTCAAGCTCCACCCGACGATCGCGAGCCGCCTCAAGGGCGCCGAGCTCGTCGAGTACGGCGCGAAGCTCATCAGCTCGGGCTGGGCCAGCCGTCCGGCGGCGTTCCACGGGGATGGGTGGATGATCGCCGGCGACGCGGCCGGCTTCGTCTTCTCGAACGGGATCGTGATCCAGGGCATGAACTACGCCGTGCGTTCCGGTCTCGAGGCGGCCGAGGTCGCGCTCGCCGCGCGCACGGCGCACGACGCGTCGGCCCGGACCCTCGCGCAGTACGACCGGCGGCTCGAGTCGACCGGGATCCTCGGGGACTTTCGGGACTTCGAGCGGATGGACCGGGTGAAGTGGAATCCGCGGTACTACACGGCCTATCCCCGCTTCGCGGTCGAGCTGTTCCACGGGATGATGACCGAGACCGGGAAGCCGAAGGTCCCGGTGCGGCGCCTCCTGCGCGCCGCCCAGCGCGCGGCGGGGATCTCTACGGCGAGCGCGCTGCGCGACGGCGTGGAGATGTTCCGCGACCTCTAGGGCGGCCCGAGCTCCCGAGCCGCTTGCGGAAGTGGACCAGTTCCACCCACTCCTCGTACCCCACGTGCGCATGCGCGGCCCGGCTCGCGCGGTTCGTCCGGTAGGCATCCGAAGCCATCCAGGTCGCCCCGTGGCCCCGGGCCCAGGCCTCGCCCGCCGCCACCAGGGCGCGTCCGACGCCGCTCCGTCGATGCGACGGGATAACGAACCAGCCCTCGAGATACCCCACGGGTCGCCCGTCGCAGCCGTTCGCGGAGGGTCGGAGCGAGACCTCGAGGAACCCCAGCAGTTGCGCGTCGGGGCCCTCGGCGACGAACACCGCGAGGCGTTCCGGCTCCGCCTCGTACTCGGCCATCTCGCGCCGAAGACGGGGCCGACTCGCGTGGGGCCACAGCCGGCTTCGGAGGCGCAGCCAGGCGGACCGGTCGGTCGCCTTCCGGGGTCGTATCCGCGGCTGGACCGAGGCCGCCCGCCGTCCGGCCGACGTGCGCGTCATCGACCGGTCAGCCGAGCCCGCGGACGCGGCGGATCTCCTGCGTGAGCGCGGGCACGATCTGGAACAGGTCCCCGACGACGCCGTAGTCCGCGACCTTGAAGATCGGGGCGGAAGCGTCCGAGTTGATCGCCACGATGACGCGGGAGCTCACCATGCCGACGATGTGCTGGATCGCCCCCGAGATCCCGACCGCCACATAGAGCTGCGGCGAGACCGCCCGCCCGGTCTGGCCGACCTGGAACGACGTGGGCCGCCAGCCGGCGTCCGTCACGGCGCGCGACGCGCCGACGGCCGCCCCGAGCGAGGCGGCAAGCTCCTCGATCAGCCGGAAGTTCTCGGGCGTGCGGACCCCCCGCCCGCCCGACACGACGATCGACGCATCGGCGAGGCTCGGCCCGCTCCCCGCGCTGGCCGCTTCGAGCGCGACCCGCTTCGGCGTCCGGAGCGGCGCCGGGACCTCGACGTCCGGCAGGGGCTCGACCGCGGCGGTCCCCACGGACTCGGAGGCCGGCGCGAACGCGTGGGGGCGCAGGGCGATCACCGCGCGCGCCCCGTCGAGCCGGCGGGTCTCGGTCGCCCGGCCCCCGAAGACCGGTCGCCGCACCCGGAGCACGCCGTCGGACCGGGTCACCTCGGTGACGCCTGTGGCGGCGGCAGCGTTCCATCGGACCGCGAGGCGACCGACGAGATCGCGTCCCCAGGACGATCCGACGAGGAGCACCGTGGAGGCGCCGGCCCGCTCCGCCGCCTGGGCGATCCCCACGGCAGCCGATGCCGGCGACTCCGCCCCCGCGGCCTCGGAGAGGAGGACGCGGGTCACGCCGAACCGCCCGAGCTCGGTCGCGGCCGCCGCGGACCCCGTACCGAGGACCACCGCCGAGAGCGGCTCGCCGCCCGACAGCTCCCGCGCGACGGCGATCGCCTCCCGGGTCGCCGGGGCAGCGTGGCCGTCGCGCAGCTCGGCCACGACCAGAACGCCCCCCGCGCTCATGGGAACACCTTCGCGTCCTCGCGCAGGATCCGTACGAGCTGCTGGGCGGCGTCTTCGGGGGTCTTGTAGTCGATCATCCGGGCGCCCGTGCGCGGCGGCGGGAGCGCGAAGGCCTCGGATCGGTTCGTCGCGGGCGCGGGTGTGGCCACGACCTTTGCGATCGGCGCCCTTCGGGACTTGAGGATGTTCGGGAGCTTGGCGGTGCGCGGGTCGTTCCACGCCTGCTGGAGGCCCACGACCACCGTCCCGGGGGCCTCCCAACGCTCCGCGCCGGCCTCGGTCGGCCGCTGGAACGTGAATGCGGTGCGCGCGGCGTCCCACCGGAGGTCGACCACGAACCCGAAGCTCGGAACGCCGAGGAGCTCGCCGAGGGCGGAGAAGAACAGTCCGGCCTCGTCGTCGCCGGCTTGCTTGCCGCAGAGCACGAGGTCGGGCGGGGGGTTCTCCAGGGCGGGAGCGACCGCGCGCGCTGCCGCGATCGGGTCGGACGCCGCCTCGCCGGGCAGTTCGACCCAGGTCGCCCGGTCGCACCCGAGCGCGATCGCGGAACGCAGGACCTCCTCGGTGCGGGGTCCGGGGCCGGCGGAGACGACATGCACGGACGAACCCGGCACCGACTCCTTGAGGAGCAGCGCCTGCTCGACGGCGGACTCGTCATAGCCCGCGAGGACGAACTTCACGCCCTCGGGGTCGAACGTCGCCCCGCCGGTCGCGACCCGCAGCCGGGTCTCGGCCTCCGGGACGGGCTTCACGCAGACGACGATCTGCATTGGCCCCGTCCGCTCAGGCGTACTCGCGGAGGAGCTCGCGGGCGATCACCGTGCGCTGGATCTCGTTGGCGCCCTCGTAGATCTGGGTGAGCTTCGCATCCCGCAGGAGCTTCTCGACCGGGTACTCCTTCATGTACCCGTAGCCGCCGAACGTCTGGATCGCCTCGTCGGCGACGTGGAGCGCCGCGTCGGAGGCGAAGCATTTCGCGATCGAGGACTCGAGCGTGCCCTTGCGGCCGCCGTCGATCGTCCACGCGGCGTTCCAGGTGAGCAGCCGGGCGGCCCGGACCGCCTGGGCCATGTTCGCGAGCTTGATCTGGATCGCCTCGTGCTCGGCGATCGGCTTGCCGAAGGTGACGCGCTTCAGGGAGTAGGCGGCGGCGTGATCGAGCGCTGCCTGGGCAATCCCGGTCGCCAGCGCGCCGATCGGGGTGCGCGTCTGGTCGAGCGTGCGCATCGCGATCGCGAATCCCTCGCCCTCAGCCCCCAGCCGGTCGGCCTCGGGCACCTCGACGCCCTCGAACCGGACGGTGCTGGTCGACGAGGCGCGGTGCCCCATCTTCTCCTCGTCCCTCCCCGGGGCCACACCGCGGGCGCTCCGCGGCACGACGAACGCCGTGATCCCCTTGGTCCGCTTCTCGGGGTCGACGGTCGCGAAGACCGTGTAGAGGGAGGCGTGGGGGGCGTTCGTGATGAAGCACTTCTCGCCGTCGAGCACGTAATGGTCCCCGTCCCGACGCGCCCGCGTGCGCAACGCCGCAGCGTCCGAACCCCCGGTCGGCTCGGTGAGGCAGAACGAGGCGAGGTGGTACTCGGCACAGAACGGGGCCAGGAACCGTTGTCGCTGCTCCGGGGTGCCGCCGAGCAGGATCGGCTCGAGCGCGAGACAGTTCGCGATGATCGAGGTCGTCATGCCCCCGCAGGCGTAGGCCAGCTCCTCGACGAGCAGGCACTGCTCGAAGACGCCGAGCCCGCTCCCGCCGTACTCGCTCGGGACGTTGAGGTTCATGAGGCCGAGCTCGTACGCCTTCCGGTAGATCTCCTCGGGGAAGCGCGCCGTCTTGTCGCACTCGGCCGCGTGGGGGGCCATCTCGGTCCGGGCGAACTTGCGCGCCAGGTCGCGCAGGCTCTCCTGCTCCGGGGTCAGCGAGAAATCGACCATCGGCCGCCGAAGTGGGCGTGCCACCGGCATCCGCTATATCACGGCTTGGGTGAGCCTGGCTGGGTCCCATGAATCACAGCGCCTGCCGAGCGGCCCGGGCACGGGCCAGTAGGTCGACATTTCTCGCGATCATCCGCCATCCGGCCTCGCGTCGTTGCATCACCGCGCTCCGCGCACGAAGGAACGGTCTCTGGTGCAGTTTGATCGCGGAGAACGCCCCCTCCACGTTCGCTCGATATCGGTACGTGTCGTGGAAGACCTCCGGGTTGTGGCGGTAGCGTAGGATCATCCGCCGCCACGCCGGATGCCCTCGCGCTCGGGCCGTCCACGGGAACATCGGGGGGAAGTACGGCTCGCCCCCTCGCTCGGCGACATACGTGACGTTCCGTCGGCCCGCATACGCGGCGTCTCCGAGGACCGGGCCCAGGGGAGTCTCCATGCGGTCCAACAGGGTCCGAAGCATCGGACCGTCGGCCGTGTGGGGCGCGGTCAGAGCCCACGCGCGGATCAGCCCCGGTCCCTCCCCTCGGCACTCGCTGATGGCATGGAGCTTGCGGAGCTGGTGGACCGAGAGACTTCGCCCGAAGCGGAACGAGAACCACTCCCCCCGCGCATACTCCCCGAGGCCGGTCGAGTCCGCCGCAAGCGCTCGAGCTCCTCGGCCAGGAGTACGCTCTTTTTTTTTGAAGGCGGCGAGCACCTTCTGGTTGAGTTCGCGCAGTCACTCCTCCGAGAACCGTCGCTCCGCCCGCCAGAGGGTCATGCGCGAGGGGGCCCCCTCGAGTCCGAGCTGTCGACGGATGTCGGAGGCGATCCAGAGGTTCCCTTCGGCCTGTCGGTAGTCCCATCCCATCGCGTGCATCAGCCCGAGCGCCTTCGCCATCGGTTCCCACGGGAACCGCTCGGGCCGACCCCGACGGTCATGGCCGGGACGACCGACGTGGGGTTGGTGGCTCCATCCCCGAGGCTTGGGCATCCCAGGGAGGATCTCTTCGAGCAGTCGAGTGACGATCTCGAGTTCATGCCGACGGACCCGATTATAGGCCCGGTAAGCGGCGCGAGGGTCTTCGGGCATCTCGAGGAGAGATTCCGGTCATTTAGCCTGCCTTTTCGCGCCGAAGTAACACCTGAGGTTTCTTCGCTCTCGCGGCGATAGTCCTTCTCGGTCCCCTGGGCTCTCAGAGGCTGCCGGGTTCAGGCCCGCACAACAATAACCCCCTCCGG
>Ga0335074_10010885_pt1 | contig 12721 bp, 15 predicted proteins | sample Lox_Sample_23_FD_206715 | JGI IMG/M metagenome (GOLD analysis project Ga0335074, IMG submission 206715) | Soil microbial communities from Loxahatchee National Wildlife Refuge, Florida, United States - Lox_Sample_2.3 | ecosystem: Environmental > Terrestrial > Soil > Wetlands | place: USA...
CAGAACCCAACACCTAGCCTCCGCTCACAGGTCGAGGCTCACAGGCCGAGCGGATTGCCCGACCCGCTGCCGGGCGGGTGCCGGAAGAACGGCTTGCGGTCGGCGAGCGCGACCGTGACCAGCCAGAGGGCCAGCCCGGCCACCGCGACCAGCACGATGGCCCACGTCACGGCTGCGGATCCTGTCATATGTCCTCCTCGCTGGGCGTTCTCACCGCGCTACCCATGGATCACGGGCTAACCCGCCAGGCCGCCAACGTTTCATCTGCTGGTCACGGGTAGGAGGACATCGTGCAGAACCAAGGTCATACAGCGGAGCTCGTAGGGCTGCAGAACGCGCTGCTGAAGACCAACAGCGTGGAGCAGTTCCTGCACGAGCTCGCGGTGCTCTCTACCCGCGTGGTGGCCGAAGGGCTGTCGTGCGGCATGACGCTGCGGCAGCGAGGACGCCCGCCCGCCGCCGTCGCGTGCACCGACTCGGTCGCCGCCCAGGCGGACAACATCCAGTACCGGCTGGGCGACGGGCCGTGCCTGTACGCGATGCGGCACGCCCGTGTGGTGCGCATCGACGACTTCGCCGCCCACGACCGCTGGCCGCGCTTTTCCGCGCGGGCCGCCGAGCTCGGCATCCGCTCGTGCCTCGCGGTGCCGCTGGTCGCCGACGGCGAGCCCGCGGGCGTGCTCACCCTGTACGCCAGGCGGCCGCGCGCGTTCGGGCCCGCCGAGGTCGCGCGGGCTGAGCAGTTCGCCGGCCACGCGTCGGGAGCGCTCACCCTGGCGCTGCGGATGGCCTCGTGCCACGACCTCAACGACCAGCTGCGGACGTCGCTGGTCTCCCGGGCGGTCATCGACCAGGCCCTCGGCGTGATCATGGCCACCGAGCGCTGCCCGCAGGACAGGGCCCTCGCGGTGCTGAAAACGGTGTCCCAGAACACCAACGTCAAGATTCGCGACCTGGCCGCGACGATTGTGACGAGCGTGAGCGGCGAGCCGCCGCGGCCTTCAGCGACCAGTTTCCAGGACGGCTGATGCGACGATGAACACGCGGATGCGCGGCCCGAACGCCGGCCGCGGGCAGCCGGTGCTCCCGGTGGCCCGCGCGCTGGCGGAGCAGACATTCCGGCACGCGGACATTCCGGCGGTCCGCCGCGTCGCGAGGGCGTTCGGCACCCGCGCCGGGATGGGCGTGGGCAAGCTGACGGACTTCGTGCAGGCAGTCAGCGAGGCCGCCGCCTGCGCGGTCGCGCAGGGGCCGTGCACCGCGCGGCTGCGGCTGTGGATGACGGAGAACCGCGCGTTCTGCGAGGTTCGTGGCGACGGCACGCTGATGTCGGACGGGCCGCACGGCGCCAGGCAGGGTGACGCGGAGCGGCTCCGCCGCTGGCTGCTGCAGCGCCTGTGCGACCACGTCTCCGTAGAGTCAGGACCGCAGGGCGTGCGGGTGTTGCTGTCGATGACAGTCGCCTGACCAGGCCCCCGCTCTGATCAGGCAACTGTCATCGGACCAGGCCGTTCCTCCTGGTCTGGCAAGGACGCCTTAGCGGCGTCCACAGTCGGGTGGATGTCGATCAGCCGGTCGATGCCGACCAGGGAGAAGACGCGCAGCACCGGCGGGGCGCTCGTGGCCACGCGCATCGTGGCCCCGGTGGCGTCCGCGCGCCGGGAGGCGCGCACGAGGGCGGTGATGCCGGCCGAATCACAGAATGTGGTCGCGGTCATGTCGACCACGAGGCCGAGCGTCCCCTTGTTGAGCACCGACAGCAGCGCCTCGCGCACGTTGTCGGCAACGGTCAGGTCGATCTCCGCGGGCAACCTCACCACGGCGGTCCGGCCGTCCCAGGACACGCCGAAACGATCTTCGGACACGACGACACCGCCCTTCGCAGGCTAAAGGGGCGGGCCGCGTCTCCGGACCCTAGGGGGGAATAACATACGTGCAATTGCGTGTAACACGCAGCATTATGCTGATATGCCCCGCTATGCACAAGCTGCGAGGCTAACTAAGAGTACGCGAATCTTAGAGTTCCCTGAGCGCCGGCAGCAATTCCGCGGCCGCCCACGCGATAAAGTCCCGCTGGCTCCCGCCGCCGACCTGCACGAGGGCCAGGTGCGTGAAGCCGGCGTCGATCCACTCCTGCGCCGCCTTGACGTATGAGCCCACGTCAGGGCCGCACGGCACGAGCGCGGTGACGTCCTCTTCCCGCACCGTGCCGGACGCCGCGTCGAACGCCCGCGGGTCGGGGAGCTCCGCCATCACCGGCCAGCCGGCGACGGCCCACCGCCACAGCTCGCGGGCGTGCGCCCGCGCCGCCGCCTCGTCGCGGTCGTAGCAGACCGGCAGCTGCCCGTACTTCGGCTTCCCGGCGCCTCCGGCGCCGGCGGCGGCGTCGAACTCCGCGACGAGGCCGCCGTCCGGCGAGGTGGCGATCAGCGCGTCGCCGTGGGAGGCCGCGAGCTTGGCCGAACCGGGCCCGGACGCGGCGATGCCGATCGGCGGCGCGGTGCCTGGCAGGTCGTAGAGCCTGGCCCGCTCTACCTGGAAGTACCGGCCGGAGAAGTTCACGTAGTCACCGGTGAACAGCGCCCTGATGATCTCGGCCGCCTCCGCGAGCCGTTCCTGCCTGACCCTCGCCATCGGCCAGCCGCCGCCGATCACGTGCTCGTTGAGGTTCTCCCCGGCGCCGAGCCCCAGGGTGAACCGGCCGCTGGACAGCATGCTGAGGGTAGCGGCCTGCTGGGCTACCACCGCCGGGTGGTAGCGGAACGTGGGGCACGTGACGAACGTCATCAGCGGCAGCGCCTCGGTCGCCTGCGCCGCCGCGCCGAGCACCACCCACGCGTTGGGCGAGTGGCCTTGCTCCTCGAGCCACGGCGAGAAGTGATCCGACGTGACCGAGAAGTCGAAGCCCGCGAGCTCGGCGGCGACCAGGTCGGTGACGAGCTGTTTCGCGGGGGCCTGCTCGCCCATCGCGGTGTAGCCGAAGTGCGTCATGCGTCGCTTGCTACCGCTTACGCGGCCGCCGAAACCGCGCGGTGTCACGTTTCCCGCGCGTCCTGCGGGTAGTGGAGGGGGGCCGTTACCGGGAGGTCAAAAGGTGTCACAAGGTGAGTAAGCCCGCCGAGCCAGGAGACCGGTTCGCCGACCAGGTGCTGCCGTACCGGCCGCAGCTGCACTCCGCCGCGCTGCGGCTGACGGGCAACCCCGCGGACGCGGAGGATCTCGTGCAGGAGACGTTCGCGAAGGCGTTCGCCGGCTTCGGGACCTTCGAGCAAGGCACGAACCTGCGTGCCTGGCTGCACCGCATCCAGGCCAACGCCTTCTACGGTGCCTGCCGGGCACGGCGCCGGCGCCCCCGGGAGTTCCCGCTCGACACGATCGAGCCCGTGGCGCCCGAGCGGACGGCCGTCGCGAGCTCGGCCGAGGACGTCGCGCTGGCCCGGATGCCTGATCCCGTGCTCAAGCGGGCGCTGCGTGAGCTGCCCGGCCGCCTGGCGACGACGGTCTACCTGGCGGACGCGGAGGGCTACACCTACGCGGAGATCGCACGCATAACCGGAGTGCCGATCGGGACCGTGATGTCCCGGCTGCACCGCGCCCGTAAACGGCTGCGGGCCAGGCTCGCGGACCTGGCCGCGGGCGACCCGCGGCGCTTGGCGGGTCCCGGCCAGCGGACCCGCGCGGCGTAAGAAGCTCAAGGATCGAACAGTCAAATAAGGGTCGGACACGTTAGGGAAATGAGGAACTGATGAGACTCGGCTCCATCATCCTGGCAGCCTGGCTGATCATCGGCGCCATCGCCGCCGGTCAGCGCGGGTACTACGGCTCCTCGGTGAGCTGTGCCCACGCGAGCACTGTATTCGTCACGATCCTGGCGGGCCCGCTCAACTACGCGGGCGCGAACCCGAAAGTCTCCTGCCACTAGGCGAGTAGCAGGGGCCGGCCCGGGTACGCGATGCTGGTCATGGAGAACACTGAGGTATCCCAGGTCACCGTGATCGTCAACGGGGAACGCCGCGCCGTCGAGGTCGACAACCGGACGTCGGTGCTCGACCTGCTGCGCGAGCGGCTCGGGCTGACCGGCTCGAAAAAGGGCTGCGACCACGGGCAGTGCGGTGCGTGCACCGTGCTCATCGACGGTCGCCGCGCCAACTCGTGCCTGGCCCTCGCGGTCGCGCACGACGGCGCGGACATCAAGACCGTCGAGGGCCTGGCCGACGGCACCGGGCTGCACCCCTTGCAAGAGGCGTTCGTTAGGCACGACGCGTTTCAGTGCGGGTACTGCACGCCTGGGCAGCTGTGCTCGGCGGCCGGGATGCTCGCCGAGGCGGGCCCGAGCGCGGTCACCGAGGACCTGACCGCCGACCCGCTGCTGACGCCGGGGGAGATCCACGAGCGGATGAGCGGCAACCTCTGCCGGTGCGGCGCCTACGTCAACATCGTGAAGGCCATCATGACCGTCGCGGCGCCGGGCGGGGGCCCGGCATGAGGGCCTTCAGCTACGTCAGGGCGGGCAGCCCCGCCGAGGCCGTCAGCCAGTACCGGCCGGGCGCCGCCTACCTCGGCGGCGGCACGAACCTGGTGGACCTGATGCGGCTCGGCGTCGCGGCGCCGGACCACATCGTGGACGTGACCCGTGCGACCAGCGACACCATCACCGAAGGCGGCGACGGCGAACTGCGCGTCGGCGCCGGGGTGCGCAACAGCGACCTGGCGAACCACCCGGCCGTCCGCGAGCGTTACCCGATGCTGGCCCGTGCCGTGCTCACCGGGGCCTCCGGCCAGATCCGCAACATGGCCACCGTCGGCGGGAACCTGCTGCAGCGCACCAGGTGCCCGTACTTCCAGGACGTCACGATGGCGTGCAACAAGCGAACACCGGGGTCCGGGTGCCAGGCGGCAGAGCCGGGCGCGGAGACTGGGAACATGGCGATTCTGGGGCACTCGCCGTCCTGCGTTGCGACGCACCCGTCGGACATGGCGGTCGCGCTGACCGCCCTCGGCGCCCGGGTGCTGGTGGCGGGCCCCGACGGCGAGCGGCGGGTGGAGATGCCCGGGCTGCACCGGCTGCCCGAGGGCAGGCCTGACCTGGACACCGTGCTCGATCCCGGGGAGTTGATCACCGCCATCGAGCTGCCGTCCCCGCCACCGGGCCGCTCGACGTACCGCAAGGTACGCGAGCGCGCGTCGTTCGCGTTCGCGCTGGTGTCGCTCGCCGCGGCGCTCGACATCGGCGGCGACGGGCAGGTGCGGGACTGCCGGCTCGCGCTCGGCGGGGTGGCGCACGCCCCGTGGCGCGCGCACGCCGCGGAACGGGCGGTGCTCGGCCTGCCCGCCAGCCGGGAGACCTTCACCGGCGCGGCCGACGAGGAGCTGCGTGCCGCGCGCCCGCTGCCCGGCACCGAGTACAAGGTCACGCTGGCGCGTAACCTGATCGTTTCGGTGCTGGAGGAGCTGTCGCGATGACCCGGGTCGAGGGGCCGGAGAAGGTCACCGGCGCCGCCAAGTACGCGTTCGAGTACCCGGTGCCTGACGCGGTGTACGGCTGCCCGGTGCTGGCCGCCGTGTCCAGCGGCCGGCTCCGGTCGTTCGACACGGCTGACGCGCTCGCCATGCCCGGGGTGCTCGCGGTGCTCGGCGGCGTCACGACGCGGCCGTTCGGCACGGAGAATTTCGAGCTCGCCCTCTTCACCAGCGACGAGATCACCTACCGCGGCCAGCTCGTCGGCCTGGCCGTCGCGGACACCCTCGAGAACGCGCGGGCGGCCGCGGCCTCCGTCCGGGTCGGCTACGAGCCGGCCCCGCACGACGCCGTGCTCCGCGCGGACCACCCGGGGCTGTACCGGCCGGAGAAGATCAACCCGGCGCTCCCCACGGACACGGGCTACGGAGACGTGGCCGCCGGGCTGGCCGCCGCGGCCGCGCGGGTGGACGTCACCTACACCACGCCCGTGCAGCACAACAACCCGATGGAGCCGCACGCCGCGATCGCGGCGTGGGACGAGGCCGGCGCGCTGACCGTCTGGGACTCCACCCAGGGGCCGTCCGCGGACCGCGACACGATCGCGGCCACGCTCGGCCTGCCGCCGGAGCAGGTACGGGTCATCTCCCCGCACGTGGGCGGCGGGTTCGGGTCGAAGGGCACCACCCGCCCGCACGCCATCCTCGCGGCGCTCGCCGCCAGGGAGACGGGCCGGCCGGTCAAGGTGGCGCTGACCAGGCAGCAGATGTTCATGCTGACCGGGCACCGGACGCCGACCATCCAGCGGCTGGAACTCGGCGCCACCGCCGACGGCAGGCTGACCGCCGTCGCGCACGACGTCATCGAGCACACCGCGCTGCGCACCGAGTTCGCCGAGCAGACCGCCGCCTGCACCCGCATGATGTACGGCACCCCGGCGATGCGCACCACGCACCGGCTGGTGCGGCTGAACGTGCCCGCCCCGTCGTGGATGCGCGCCCCGGGGGAGACCCCGGGGATGTACGCGCTGGAGTCCGCGATGGACGAGCTCGCGGCCGCCCTCGGCATGGACCCCGTGGAGCTGCGGGTCAGGAACGACCCGGACGCCGAGCCGGACAGCGGCCTGCCGTTCAGCTCGCGCAACCTCGTCGCGTGCCTCCGCCAGGGGGCCGACCGGTTCGGCTGGCACGCCGGCGGCGGCCGGGACCCCCGGCCGGGTGTCCGCAAGCGCGGCCGCTGGCTCGCCGGCACCGGGGTGGCCGCGTCGACCTATCCGGCGCGGCGCCGCCCGTCGACCGCGACCGCCGACGCGCTCGACGGCGGGTTCGTGGTGCGGATCGCCGCCGCCGACATCGGCACCGGCGCGCGGACCGCGCTCGGCCGGATCGCGGCGTCCGTGCTCGACGTGGCGCCCGCCCGGGTGCGGGTGGAGCTCGGCGACAGCGCGCTGCCCGCCGCGCCGCTCGCCGGCGGGTCGATGGGGACCGCCTCATGGGGCTCCGCGGTGGCCGTTGCGTGCGAAGCGCTGCTGAAAGACGGCTCGCACGGGCGCGCCGACACCGCCGATGACGTCGCGCAGGACTCGGGGTTCGCGCGGCACTCGTTCGGCGCCCAGTTCGCGGAGGTGCTCGTCGACCCGCTGACCGGCGAGGTCCGGGTGCCGCGGCTGCTCGGGGTCTTCGCCGCCGGGCGCATCATCGACCCCCAGCTCGCCAGGTCGCAGTTCATCGGCGGCATGACCATGGGGCTGGGGATGGCGCTGATGGAGGCGACCGCCGTGGACGCCGCCGCTGGCTGCTTCGTGGGCCTCGACCTGGCCCAGTACCACGTCGCGACCTGCGCCGACGTGCAGGACATCGAGGCGTTCTGGATTGACGAGCAGGACGCGCACCTGTGGCCTGGCGACGGCAAGGGCATCGGCGAGATCGGCATCACGGGGACCGCCGCCGCGATCGGCAACGCCGTCTACCACGCGACCGGCCACCGGGTCCGCGACCTGCCCATCACCCCCGCGAAGCTGCTGCACCCCGGGTAATCCCGGTCCAGACGCGAGAGCAAGAGAGCAAGAGACTGAGAGAGGAGGAGTCGACATGGCCGTGCCAGACCGCATCGCCAAGACACGACGCGGCCTGCGCGGCCGATGGCGGCTTCGGCGCAAGCTCGCCGGGATAGCGAACACCCTGGGGAAAGACGCCACGCTGGCCGCGAAGTTCGCGATGTTCAACGCGCTCACCAAGGGGGAGCCGCCGTCCGGCGCCGAACCGCTGCCACGGCTGCGGTGGCGGCTGCCACCGTTTGGCTGGCCGCTGACGTTGCTCGCCGCCAGGCACGGACGGGGCGGCCGGGACAGGCGCGGCAGGAAATGGCCCTCATGGCAGGGCCGCGCTATCGCCATCGCGGCGATGGCTGCCGTCATCCTCGGCACACTGCTGCTCAGCTCGCTGCTGCGGCCCGCGGCGGGCAGGTGCATGATGCTCGCCTCGTCGGGGACGCAGGCCTCGGCCGCCCCGTCCAAGGCCGGCCAGCCGGCCGCCGCCTCATCCATCCCTGGCGAACCAGTCGGCGGCTTCGTCAGGGGACCCGGATCGACCTGTCCCGCGTATCCTGCTAAGAAGTAGCTAAGCCAGTGCAGGGACCAGTGCGGGGGAGGGGCAGGCGTGACGGTCGAGGATCTCGGTCTCGAAGCGACCGAGCTTGTCAGCCTCTCCAACGGTGAAGCCAAGTCGCTGAACAAGCTGGCCGAGATGGCGGTCCGTCAGGTGCCCGGCTGCGCGGCGGCGCACGCCACGCTGTGGCGCAACGGCGAGCTCGCCGTGATGGCGGCCACCCACCCCGACCCGGCGGAACTCGTCGACCTGGAGATCAAGACAGGCGTCGGCCCGCTCGCCGTCGCCGTGGCCGAACACAAGCCAGTCAGCACCCCGGACGCGGTTTTCGAGGACCGCTGGCCGCAGTGGGCCGACGAGGCGCTGCGCCGCGGCCTGCGCAGCTCGGTGCACCTCGTCAGGCAGTTCCCGCCGATGACGCTGGTGCTGGGGCTCTTCGCGGTGCGACCCGGCGTGCTGGACGCCGACGGGGTGCCGATGGCGGAGATGCTCGCCGGATTCGGCAGCACGGTGTTCGCCAACACCCTCGCCTACGGCGAGGCACAGCGCACCGCGACGCAACTGAAGGACTCCGTAGCCGCCCGTGCGGTCACCGACCAGGCCAAGGGCATCTTGATGCACGCGCTGGGCTGCGACGCCGACCAGGCGCTCAAGTACCTGCGCCGCGAGTCGCAGCGGAAGCATCTCAAGGTCACCGAGGTGGCGGCGAAGATCATCGAGACCCACGCTGCGGGCGGGCGCGCTACCCCCTGATCTCAGCGAGTGACCGGTGGGCGCGGCGGCGGCGGCGCAGCAGCGCGCGCCGCGCGCGAATCCGCTCGTCAGGCGTGGTGCCGCCCCAGACGCCGTGCATCTCGCCGTTCTGCATCGCGAAGTCCAGGCACTGCTGCCGCACCCCGCAGTCGGCGCAGATTCGCTGCGCCTTCCGCATCTGGGTCACGGTGAGGGAACTGGTCGCGATCGGGAAGAACAACTCGGGGTCCGCGGAAGCGCACGCGCCAGCGGCACGCCAGTCAGTCGCATAGTTGGTCATCTGGGTCCTTCCGCGGAATCCGGTTTCGCCCTTCGCTTCCCCGGCGCTCCGTGGCTAACCCATCAAGTCGCTCTCAAATCATGCGCGTTTTGCGGGTGTGGCTTCTGGTAACTGACCTAACCGGACGTTCCCTCGCAGAAAGGGGCGATGGCGTGGACCTCGCTTTCCTCCGCCCGCTGTACGAGAACCCGCCGGGCTGGCCGGCCAGCGGCTACGTGTCGGTCTACCTGGACACCACACCGAAGGAGAACGCCCCCAACGAGGTGGCGCTCCGCTTGCGGTCGGCGCGCGAGACACTGGCCGCCGCCGGCGCCGACCACGCGACGCTCGACGCCGTCCTCGCGACAAACCTGGACCACGTGCATGCGCGCAGCCACGCCCTGTTCGCCGAGGGCGGCAGGGTCCGGCTGCACGGCATCGTGCCGCAGTCGCCGTCACTGGGGGAGAGCAACAGCTACGCGCCGCTGCCGCACGTGGTGCCCTGGCTCGCGCAGCGGCCGCCGCGGCTGCCGCACGTGCGCGTGTCGGCGAACCGCGAAGGCGGCCAGGTGCTGGCCGTGCCCGGTGCCTGGCCGGAAACGCAGGCCGGCCTGGAGACGGCGATGCTCGGCCTGACGGAGATCACCGGCGAGAGCTGGCCGGTGCACGTAGCCAGAGGAGGCGGCTGGTCGGAGCCACGGTTCGAGCGTTCCGCGGAGGAGACCTGGGCCGAGACCGCCAAGAAGATCGCGGCCGCGGTCACCCACGCGGCGGACGGGGTGAAGGCCGTCTTCGTGGTCCTCGGCGGCGATATCAGGGAACGCGAGCTGCTGGCCGGGTCGCTGCCCACGGTGCTGCACGACAACCTGGTGATCGTCGACCGCGAGGTCGAGCTGACCTCCCCGGACTTCGACGAGGCGGCCTGGGCCGAGGAGATGTGGCGCGCGGCGGTCGACGCGCGCGCCCGGCTGGATGAGGTCCGCGCCCAGCTGGACAGGCCGCCGGGCGAGCGCCGCGCGGTGGAGGGACTGGACCGCACGCTGACCGCGCTGCGCGACGGCCTGGCGTCCGACGTCCTCATCGCCGGCCAAGACGACGACGGGCAGGACAGGTGGCCGACGGAGACGGCGTGGATCGGCCCCGGCATGGCCGACGCCGCCGCCGGGCGGGACCAGCTGACCGGGCGCGGCGTCACCGATCCTGTCCAGGACCTGGCCGCCGAGGCACTCGTGCGGGCGGCCGCGGGCACCGGCGCCGAGCTGCACTTCGTCGAGCCGGACGAGGTCCAGCCCGGCTGGGTGGCCGCGCTGCTGCGTGCCCCGGTCGCGGCCGTCGAGCCCGCGTCTTAGTCGTTTGCCGTCGGAAGTCCCGGGTAGCCGGCGCCCCAAGGCGAATTAGCAAACGGGAGGCAAGCAAGGGGAGGAGCTGTTTTCCCATGACAGCCAACGGCGACGGCGACCGCGACCGCGAGCAGGTCCGGTACGGCGACCAGCAGGTATTCCGGGCTCCCGGCGGGGAGACTCATCAGAGCGTGAACGGCACCGCACAGCGGCTGACGACGCAGCAGGGCGTGCCGGTCAGCGACGACCAGAACACGCTGCGGGCGGGCGGGCGCGGCCCCGCCCTGCTCGAGGACTTCCACTTCAGGGAGAAGCTCACCCACTTCGACCACGAGCGGATCCCCGAGCGGGTGGTGCACGCGCGCGGCTTCGGCGCGCACGGCTACTTCGAGAACTACGCGCCGCTGACCGACATCACGAGGGCCGACCCGTTCAGCGAAGCCGGGCTCCGCACCCCGGTGTTCGTGCGGTTCTCCACGGTCGCGGGCAACAAGGGGTCAGGTGACCTCGCGCGCGACGTCCGCGGCTTCGCCACCAAGTTCTACACCCGCGAGGGCAACTGGGACCTAGTCGGCAACAACATCCCGGTGTTCTTCATCCAGGACGCGATGAAGTTCCCCGACATGGTGCACGCGGCCAAGGACGAGCCGGATCGCGGCTTCCCGCAGGCGCAGACCGCGCACGACAACTTCTGGGACTTCGCGTCGCTCGTGCCCGAGTCCGCCCACATGCTGATGTGGATCATGTCTGATCGAGCCATCCCGCGCTCGTTCCGATTCATGGAAGGGTTCGGGGTGCATACCTTCCGGCTGGTGAACGAGGCCGGCCAGTCGACGTACGTGAAATTCCACTGGAAGCCCACCATGGGCCTGCAGTCGGTGATGTGGAACGAGGCCGTCAAGATCAACGGCGCGGACCCCGACTTCCACCGGCGTGACCTGTGGGACGCGATCACCCAGGGCGCCTTTCCGGAGTGGGAGCTGGGCCTGCAGCTGTTCGACGACGACTTCGCCGACCGTTTCGAGTTCGACGTGCTCGACCCGACCAAGATCATCCCCGAGGAGGTCCTCCCGGTCCGGCCGGTCGGCCGGCTGGTGCTCGACCGGGTCGTGGCCAACTTCTTCGCCGAGACCGAGCAGGTCGCGTTCTGCACGCAGAACGTGGTGCCAGGCATCGACTTCACCAACGACCCGCTGCTGCAGGGCCGCAACTTCTCCTACCTGGACACCCAGCTCAAGCGGCTGGGCGGCCCGAACTTCGCGCAACTGCCCGTCAACGCGCCGAAGTGCCCGTTCGCGCACTTCCAGCAGGACGGCCACATGGCGATGGTCAACCCGGGCACCAGGGCGAACTACGAGCCGAACTCGTGGCAGGGCGCGGAAGGCGGCCCGCGCGAGGACCCGGACTACGGCTACCGCAGCTACCCGGAAGAGATAGCCGGGGCCAAGCGGCGGCTGCGCGCGGACAGCTTCGCCGACCACTACAGCCAGGCGCGCCAGTTCTGGATCAGCCAGAACGACATCGAGCGCAGGCACATCGTCGACTCGTTCACGTTCGAGCTGAGCAAGTGCGAGCGCGAGGAGATCAGGGTCCGGATGGTCGCGGGGCTGCGCAACGTGGACGAGGAACTCGCCGCTACCGTCGCGGAAGGACTCGGCCTGCTGGAGATGCCCGAGGCCACCAAGCCGGCTCGCGCGCCCCGCGCTGACCTGCCGCCGTCCCCGGCGCTGAGCCTCCTCGAGCGCGGTCCCGGCAGCTTCGCCGGGCGGAAGATCGGGGTGCTCATCACCAACGGCGCCGACGCCGAGGCGCTGGCCGCGCTGCGCTCCGCCGCCGCGGCCGAGCAGGCCACCGTCGAGATCGTCGCGCCCGCCGTCGGCGGCGTGGACGCCAGCGACGGCACGCGCGTGCGGGCCAGGCAGCAGATCGACGGCGCGCCGTCGGTGCTGTACGACGCCGTCGTCATCCTGGCCTCGCCCGGCGGGGCCCGGGCGCTCAGCGCGCGGCCCGCGGCGCGCGACTTCGTGACGGACGCGGTCGCGCACTGCAAGTTCATCGGCTACACGAGCGGCGCGGCGGTGCTGTTCGAGGCCGCCGGGCTGCCCGCCGACCCGAGCGACCTCGACGAGGGCTTCGTCAGCCTCACCGATTACCCGCCGGCGGAGTTCATTGCCCGCTGCCGTCAGCTGCGGTACTGGGACAGGCAGCGCGCCACGGTCGTCTAGAAAAAGTATCCGTAACGTCTCCGGCTTCCTCTGGCGGCGTGACGAATTCTCCGGCGGGGCAGGCGATGCCGCAATAGCGG
>Ga0335074_10010886_pt1 | contig 12721 bp, 11 predicted proteins | sample Lox_Sample_23_FD_206715 | JGI IMG/M metagenome (GOLD analysis project Ga0335074, IMG submission 206715) | Soil microbial communities from Loxahatchee National Wildlife Refuge, Florida, United States - Lox_Sample_2.3 | ecosystem: Environmental > Terrestrial > Soil > Wetlands | place: USA...
TGAGAGCCGTGCGATTCGATCGATACGGTGGAATCGAGGTGCTGCAGGTCATTGATGTGCCGGTGCCTGAAGCGGCTCGCGGTGAAGTGCTGGTGAAGGTCAAGGCCGCCTCGATCAATCCCGGCGAGGCGAAGATCCGCGCGGGGCTGCTCCATGCCCGGTGGCCCGCCACATTCCCTTCGGGCGAGGGTAGCGATCTGGCCGGCGTCGTGACGAGGATCGGTCCCGCGGTCGCAAGCGTCATGGTCGGCAGCGAAGTGATCGGCTTCACCGACCGGCGTGCGAGCCACGCCGAGTACGTCGTGGTAGAGGCGCAGAATCTCACGATCAAGCCGGCGAAGGTGCCGTGGGAGGTCGCCGGTGCGTTGGCGATTGCCGGCAGCACCGCTTATGCATCCGTGCGTGCGGTAGCCCTGAAGAGGGGTGACACCGTCGCGGTGTCGGCCGCCGCAGGTGGGGTGGGTTCGATTGCCGTGCAACTCGCCGCGCGCGCAGGCGCGACGGTGATCGGCATCGCGAGCCCCGCGAACCATCCGTGGCTTGCCGCGCATGGGGTCACGCCCGAGTCGTACGGTGCGGACCTCGCCGACCGCCTGCGCCGGGCGAGGATCGATGCGTTCATCGACACCTATGGGGGAGGCTACGTGAAACTGGCGGTCGGGCTCGGCGTTCCGCCGGATCGGATCGATACCATCATCGACTTTGACGCCGCGCGGGAGCATGGGGTGAAAGCAGAAGGCAGCAGCGCGGCGTTAAACGCATCGGTGCTCACGGAATTGGCGACGCTCGTTGCCTCAGGTCATCTGGAGGTGCCGATCGCCGCGACATTCCCGCTGGATCAGGTTCGAGCGGCCTTCGCGCGGCTCGAGCAGGGACACATCCGCGGCAAAATCGTGTTGTTGCCCTGAACGCCTGCTGCTGAGTGCCCCGCGGCACTCAGCTCGCTGCAGCGACCAGGGGGGCAGAAGCCGCCGCACCACATGCCGCGGCTGATGCCGGCTCCTGGTTCTCAGCGGCTCGACCTCGGTGGCTCCGCCGAAGGCACGGGGTCATCGCACGAAGCGCCTCATCTCCGGCCTCGCGCCCGAAGCCGCCGTTGATCAGTTTCAATCGAGGGCTGAATAGCCGACGCTCACCGTCGCGGTGAACGAACCGGCACTCGAGCGGGTTGATCAGTTTCAATCGATCGACGTCACACACGATCACGCAAGGGCGTGACCATAGCGCCGGGAGCGCGCGTATTCGCGTGGCAGCTCCCTTGCAAGGTACGCAGCCAAGGCGGCCTCGCTCAGCGGATCGGTCGGTGCCTCGACCGTTGCCGCCGTCGTCGCCGTTGCGGTCGCCCCAGGCACAGCGCCTTTCCTCGAGGGCGCGCCTCGGATCGGCAGTCGAACGGTATCCGCCACGACACAACCTCCAGATCACCTGCATTCATGATGGGTTCCTCGCAGGGGGGCACCAGTCGTATCGACCCGCCTCGTGATGCGCATCTCTGCGTACTTTCCGAAGGTCCGGGATGCGTGTGGCCCCTGCGTGCGAGCGGTGCCGCCTGCGGCCTAAGCGGCCCCCGCGGCCGGGCGGTTGGCGCCCAACGCCTTGAACCGGCCCGTTGCCGAGCCCGCCTCGTGGGAAGCTTGCGAGGACAGGAGCGCGTTGCGGCGGGCGACGAACGCACTCTTCGACAGCTGCTCGAGAGATCCGGCCCGGGCGAAGAGGAAGCCCTGTCCGGCGACGCAGCCGAGCGCCAGCAGCGCCGCCACCTGCGGCTCGAGCTCGATGCCCTCGGCCACGGTATCGAGCCCGAGAGTCTCGCCGAGCGTGATGACCGCCCGCGCCAGGTCGGGTCCGGTGTCGGAGCTCGTCAGGCGGCTCACGAAGGAGCGATCGATCTTCAGGATGTCGATGGGGAAGCGATGCAGGTAGGACAGCGAGGAGTAGCCGATGCCGAAATCATCGATCGCGAGCTTCACGCCGAGCGCCTTCAGGCGGTGGAAGCGCTCGAGGTTCGCCTCGGTGTTGTACATCATGGTGCTTTCGGTCAGCTCGATGACGAGATTGTCGGGCTCGAATCCCGAGTCCTCGAGCGCCTGCAGCACATCCTGGACCAGCTCGCCGTGCTGCAGGTGACGGGCGGAGATGTTCACGGCGAGCCGCAGTCGCGAGGCACCGGCAATCGAGCGGCGCCAGGCACAGACATCGCGGCATGCGCGCTTGAGGACCCAGCGGCCGAGGCTCGCGATCTGGCCGCACTCCTCGAGGACGTGGATGAAGCGAGCGGGCATCAGCACGCCCGCCTCAGGATGGCGCCAGCGCACGAGCGCCTCGACACCGAGCAGGCTCCGGGTGCCGAGGTCCACGATCGGCTGATACTCGAGAAAGAACTCCTCCTGCGCGAGCGCTCGGCCGATATCGGCCTCGAGCTGCAGCCGCTCTTGCAGCAGCGTCTGCATCTGAGGCTGGAAGCTCACGTAGCGGTTCTTACCGGCTGCCTTGGCGTGGTACATCGCGAGGTCAGCGTTGCTGAGCAGCACCTCGGCGCCCGTGCCGGCGGCGGAGAGGGCCACCCCGAGGCTTGCCGTCACGCGCACCTCTCGGCCGTCGAGGGAGAACGGGGCGCCGAGTGCCTCGATGAGCGTCTCGGCGAGATGCTGCACCTCCGCGACCGCCCCGACGCCTTCCAGCAGCAGCGCGAACTCATCGCCCCCGAGCCGCGCAGCGGTGTCGGAGGAGCGGCTCGTCTGCAGGATGCGCTGTGCGACCGCCTGCAGCAGGCGGTCACCAACGTCGTGGCCGAGCGAATCGTTGATGTTCTTGAAGTTATCGACGTCGAGGAACATGACGGCCACGCGACCCTCGCTGCGCTGGGCGAGCGTCAGTGCGTGCTGTACGCGGTCGCGGAACAGATTGCGATTCGCGAGCAGCGTCAGCGGATCGTGCAAAGCGAGCTGGCGTAGCTGCTCCTCGAGCGCCTTGCGTTCGCTGATGTCACGGAAGTTGAGCGCGAGTCCGCGCACCGCCGGATCGTCGCCGAGATTGCTGCCGACGCCCTCGACCACGCAGCGCTTCGCCCCCCGCTCGATGCGCAGCTCGACCGGACCTACGTTTCCGGAGGCGCTGCGGGCGACCTCATCGAGAAACATCCGCAGTCGCTCGCCATCCTCGCCACCCCAGAGCTCCGGAAGGCTCCTGCCGGTGATCTTCTCGGGCTTCAATCCGAGTGTGCGCTCGGCGGCCGAGGAGGCGAAGTGCACCACCCCGTCGGCGCCGACGATCATGATGACGTCGGCGGCGTTTGCGACCAGCGATGCGTAATGGTCCTCCACCATGCGCAGCATCACACCCTGTCGAAACATCAACAGCACCGTGAGCGCAAACACGATGCCGGTCATCACCGTCGCGGGGCCACCGAGATCGCCGCGGCTGAGATAGACGAGCACCAGGGAGGCCGCCGCCATCGCCGCATAGGGGAGCGAGCGCGCGAGTGCATCCGACGTGCCGGAGGTCTCGCGCGTCGGTGTGGCCACGGCACGTATTTGCTCGCGCCCGGCCGCGGCTAGCGGCAGATAACAGGCGAGGTACAGCACATCCTGAAACTCCCCCGGCAGGTAGTACCCGCGCACCTTGGCGAGCGACCAAAGGATATCGCCGAGAAACATCGTGGCGAATCCCGCGAGCACCAGCAACGGGATGCGCCGCCCGCCGACGTTACCCGCGCCGGTGAGCAGCAGCACCCCGAGCAACAGCAGACAGAGGCAATCGAGCGCGAGGTACGTCTCGCTCAGAGCTTCCTTGAGGAGTCCGAGCTGCGCGTGCATGGCCGCCGGGTGGACGACGAGGAACCAGAAGAATGCCCCAAATCCGACCATGAAAATCGCGGCATCGAAGGACAGCTGAATCCACGGCACGCGCACCGCCGCCGCGCGAATCAGCCACAGCGCCGCGGCCGCAAGCGGCAGATAAAACGCCAAATAGAGGATGTCGGTCGGGCTCGGGAAGGGATCGCGCCCCTCGAGCCAAAAAACCCCGGAAATGCAGTCGGCGATGAGATACAGCGCGAGCGCAACACTCAGCGATCGCCACGCCAGGCGCAGCGCGCCCGGAGCCATGCGCCGCGCCGTAGCCGCAGCAACGATCACACAGGCGAGCTGCGCGGGGAGTTTGTAGAACAGCCCCACGTAGAAGGTGACTTTCGGTCCGCCGAGGCCGCTCAGCATCCACGCCGTGCCGGCGACGGCATAGATCGCAAAACCGATGAGGAGCCGGTCCACCCAGCGCGGCACGACTCCCAACCGAGGCGATCTGGCAGGTACTACCAGGGCGTCCACAATTCGCTATCCGTGTGCGCGATTTCCGCACATCGCGCACCCGACTCCCGCAATGAGCCCGGATGAATTTGCGGCAAAACAGCCCCGGTCTGCCAGCGGCACAATGGCTCGTCGTGACACAGTTCTCGAGGTGCCCAGCCGAAGTATGCGGCTCCTCTCAGTCGCCGCGCCGGGCTCGCCGCCCATCCGAGAGGGTCGGCTCTACGGCCAGAGACCGTTTAATATTGCGCAATGCAGAACGCAACTGCGGTCAATCGTATTACCATAAGCGGGAGTGTCGGCTCGAGGGCGAGGCGGGCAAGCATGATGAACGGTAAGGTTGGCTATTACGCGGACTTCATCATCTATGCGGTGCTGCTCCTGGCGTTGAGCGCGTTCACGCGGAGCGGGGGTCGGTCGGATCAGTTGATCTGGCTGGGCGCGGCGCTCGCCGGTGCTGCCGGTTGGACGCTCGTCGAGTACGTTACACATCGCTTCGCGTTTCACCAGATGCCGATCATCGCGGATCTGCACCACGCCCATCACGTGTCGCCGCGCGCTTACCTCAGCACACCGACATGGCTCAGCTTGCTGGTTCTGGGGATCATATTCTTCCTGCCCCTCTGGCGCCTGTTTACGCTCAATATCGCGTTCGGAGCAATCAGCGGGCTCATCATGGGGTGGCTTTGGTATGGGATCGTGCACCACGTCATCCATCACCGCCGTCCGCGCCGGCTGGCGATCGCGCTGAAGGCAGCGTCCCACCGGCATCTGCGGCATCATGCCGCCGGATACGGCAATTTCGGTGTCACGACGCCAGTTTGGGACTACGTCTTCGGCACCCACATCTCATCTGGACAACGCATTAAGTATACGTCTCAACTAGCTGAAAAATAAAGATAATATTAAATATATCGGCCGCGCGCGATTGCTACGGCTGAAGCTCGCGCTCAGCGGCCCGGTTTTGGCGCAACGCAGGTTCGGGCCGCTACAATGATATGGGTGGGCTTGGCAGGTACCCACCGCTTGCCGCATGACCGAGCGACTCAACGGACCGGGTTGGTCCGCCCATATCGACGGAAGACGTATGGCGCTGCGACTCAGCGGGGAATGGACCGTGCGCGATGATATCGTCGCGGCGCGCAGCGCACCCGCCGGCCTGGGTCTTGCGAAGATCGACGTGCTCGATTTCGATTCGAGCACCCTCGGCCACTGGGACAGCTCCCTGCTCGTGTTTCTCGCGGCGCTGCGCGATGCCGCGCGTGAGCGGCGCATCGTATTCAATCATGCCGGTCTACCGCTCGCCGCCTGCCGCCTGCTCGACTTGCTTCCGAGCGAGCCGGTCGCGCCCATCGGTGTGCCGCCACCCTCTGGGCTCACCGAACGCCTCGGTGCGTGGGTCACTTCCCGATGGGTCGATTCGGTCGCCATCACGAGACTGGTCGGGGAGACTAGCCTGCGCGCGCTGCCGGGCATGCTCGGCAAGACACGCTCGCGAGGGGTCGATTTCCTCAACTTCGTCTACGGCGCGGGGGGCAGAGCGCTGCCGATGGTGGCGCTCGTCAATGTTCTCGTCGGGGGCATCATCGCCTTCGTCGGCGCATTGGAGCTGCGCCGCTTGGGGGCGGATGTCTACATCAGCAACTTGGTGGGAGCGACCGTGGTGCGTGAGATGGCTGCGCTCATCACGGCCATCGTGATGTCGGGCCGTACCGGCAGCGCCTACGCGGCGGAGATCGCCACGATGCAGGGGAGCGGTGAGATCGATGCGCTGCGCGCGCTCGGAATCCCGATCTACGATTACCTGGTTCTTCCGCGTGTGGTCGCGCTGACCGCCATGATGCCGCTCCTCGCGCTGTATGCCGGCGCCTTAGGCATACTCGGCGGGTTCGTCGTCGCCGTGAACATCATGAGCATCTCGGTAGGGGGCTTCGTGGATCACCTGAGAAGCGCAGTGGCGGCGCCCGACATCCTGCTCGGACTCGCCAAGAGCCTCGCCTTCGGCGCCTGGATCGCGCTCGTCAGTTGCCGAATCGGCTTGCGCGCGGGCCGCAGCGCCGCCGATGTCGGTGATGCGGCGACGCGGGCGGCCGTGAGCGGAATTGTCGGCGTCATTGCGCTCGATGCCGTCTTTGACGTTTGCGCCAACGCACTGGGGATTTGAGCCGATGGGCGGCGCCAACGATGACCCTATCCTGCAGGTACAGGATCTCGCGTTCGGTTACGACGGCCAGCGCGTGCAGCACGATGTCTCCTTCGCGGTGAAACGCGGTTCGATCTTCGCGATCATGGGGGCAAGCGGCAGTGGCAAGAGCACGTTGCTCAAGGCCTTGATCGGTCTGCTGCGGCCGGATGCGGGCAGGATCATCTTTGCGGGCGTCAACTACTGTGCACTGGGCGAGGCGCGGCGCGCGGAGATCGGGCGTCATTTCGGCGTTCTGTTCCAGGGTGGTGCGCTGTGGAGCTCGATGACGGCCGCGGAGAACGTCGCCCTGCCTCTGCAGATGTTCACCGGCCTCGACCGCGCCTCCATCGATGCGCTGGTCGGCTTGAAACTCTCCCTCGTCGGGCTGCAAACGGGTCGATCCCGAATGCCCTCGGACCTGAGCGGCGGCATGCGTCAGCGTGTCGGCCTTGCTCGGGCGCTTGCCCTCGATCCGCAGATTCTGTTCCTCGATGAGCCATCGACCGGGCTCGACCCGATCTCGGCCCGACACTTCGATGATCTGGTGCAGCAGCTGGTCGGTGGTCTCGGTGTGACGGTCATCATGGTCAGCCACGAGCTGCCGAGCCTGTTCGGCATTTGCGACGATGGGGTGTTTCTCGATGCGGAGTCGCAGACCGCGATCGCCCATGGCGCCCCACAATTTCTGCGCGATCACTGCGATCATCCGACCGTGCACGCCTTCATGCACCGCGCCCCGCCCCCGGGGGACCTCGAACGGCTGGGGTGCGCATGACCGCGCCGCGGCCCGTCATCGTCGGCGCGTTTGTTTTGGGAGCGCTCGCGCTCGCCGTCACCGCGATCCTCATCTTCGGCGGGCTGCATCTGTTCGCCAACACGCTGCGCATCGTCGCCGTATTCCCGCATTCGATCGCCGGACTCGAGGATGGGGCTCCGGTCACCTTCCGCGGCCTGCGAATCGGCAGCGTCGAGCGCATGAAGCTGCACATCGACGTGCTCAACCACACCACCTGGATACCGGTGTATCTCGATGTGGATCTGAGCCGGATCTCCTGGACCAATGGCCCGCCGCACGATCCTCGCGCGAATCTGCAAGCCGCCGTGGCCGCCGGATTGCGCGCCCAGCTCGCTTCACAGAGCCTGGTGAGCGGGCAGATGAGCGTCGATCTCGAATATTACCCCGGTACTCCCGCGCGGCTCAGCGGCCACCGCGACGGCGCGGTCGAGATTCCGACGGTCCCCTCGGACCTGGAGAACATCAAGGAGCAACTGCGCGAGCTCAATCTTCCGGCAATCTCGCAGAGCATGCAGGCGACGTTAGCGAGCATGCGCCGGGTGCTCGCGGACATTGACGGCAAGATCGATCCGCTGGCGAGCAGCGTGCAGACGACCTTGGCGAGCGCGAACGCGGCGGTGCGCGATCTGCAGAGAGCTGCGACGCGCGCCTCGGCGGATATCGAGCGGCTGAGCGAGGAGAGCCGCAGCCAGATCCGTGTCAACGGCCAAGATCTGGACCGGTTGCTACGAGCCGCCGAACACACCGTCAATCAGGCCGACGCGTTGATCGCCTCGTTGAGCGCGATCAGCGCGCCGCGGGGAGATCTGCAGGCGTCCTTGCGCGACCTCGCGGCGAGCGCGAGCTCGCTGCGGGATTTGACACACGATCTGGATCACGCGCCGCTGCGCACGCTGCTGCGGAAAGACAAGCAATGAGGCGCCGTACCCTCGCGCTCGCGGGGCTGCTCGCCGCCCTCGCGGCGTGCGCGGCCGATGTTCCGCGACAGGTCTACGTGCTATCCAACCCCGCAACGCCGGTCGCGGGCGTCTCTGCGGCGAGCGCCGCGCCAACGGTGCAGCTGCAGCGCGTGCTCGTGCCGGACTACCTCGATACGACCGAGATCAGGCTGCGCGTCGGCGCACACGAGTTGCGCTCGAGCTCGACGGGTCGGTGGGGGGAGCGGCTCTCCATCGGTGTGACGCGTGCGCTGCGCGCCGATCTGTCCGCGCGCCTGCCGATGGACATGGTGCTGCCGGCCTACCCGGCGGACCGATCCGCGCTCCAGATACTCGCGACCATCGAGACCTTCGACGTCTGGCCGGACGGACGCTGCGTGCTCGTGGCGACCTGGACCTTGGTCTCAAAAGGTGGTGGAACGACAGCGGCGGCGACTCGCGTGACCATCACGCTGCCTGCGGCTGCGCCGGAGCGGGTGAGCGATGCAATGCTCGTCGCGCAGATGGCTGCCGCGCTCGACAAGCTCGCAGATCGCATGGCGGCCAGCGTCACAGGCTCCGGGGCATGAGATGCGGGCGCAAGTTCGATCGCCCGACCACTCAGTCCCGCGCGGGGGGCCGTGCCGATTCGCGTTCGAGCTGATCCGCACCGTGCCGGGCGCCGCATTCGCGACATTGGTACTCGGCGGCTCCACGGCGGCCCTTTCGATCGAGCAATCGAAGCGCTGCAAAGGCTTTGCAACTCGGACAATCGAAGTAGCGTGGAACGGAAGGGGACGATGACATCGGCGACCTCCGCGGATGAGCAGGGCGCTGCGCGATAGCAGGCGTATACACGCGGCCCGTCGCGCCCGCAAGGGCGATCGCGCGGCTGACAGACGTCCCACCCCGGAGGCGGCCTGATCCGGCTCGTCAGTGGCGTCGAGACGGTGCCTGCTCGAGCCGCTGCTCGACATCCGTACGCATGGTGGGGCGCAGACCCAGAGCAAAGCCGAGCTCGGCGACGAGATAGAGCGGGGCCACGACGAGCTGGGCGAGATTGGTGAGAAAGGCGGGGCGATTGCCTTCCAGGTGGTGGCCGAGGAGTTGCAGCGCCCACCCGAGCACGAAGGTCGCGCAGGCTACGGCGAGCGCGAGAGGCGACCCGAGCCCCGCCGTCGCTTCCGCGGCGGCGGCGAGCGCCGCGAGCACGATCGCAAGCGCCAATCCGAGCGGCAGATCCACGGCAAGGTAGGCGATCGCCGCCGCGCCGACGATGATGCGATCGAGGCTCAACGAGATTGCATGGATCGAGAGGCTGTAAAGGGCGGCCGGTATCAGCACGGCGTAGATGATGGCCGGCACGCCGAAATAGTGCGTGAGGCGATTGCGCGGGTCGCGGTGATAGCGCCCGTAGGATGCGAGCACGCCGCTCAAGCGAGTCATGCGCGACTCACGGGACATACGCAGCGATCGTACGCCCTTCGGCGGCGATTTGCTCCCATCACAGACCACCTCGCCGCGAATGGTGGCATGATTGGCTCGGCGGGCAATCCGAGAAGCGGCACCTCAAGGCAATCCGGAGTCGTAACGGCAATGAGATCCCAGGTCAAAGGCACGACGATGCCCGTGCTCGAAATCGGCCTCGACCCGAACGATCGTATCGTCGCCGAGCCGGGCGAGTTCTCGTGGATGACCGAGGGTGTGCAGATGCGCACGACCCCTTATGCGGCGGGGGCGCGCGGCATCTGGGGTGCAATCGGGCGCGCCTTCTCCGGCGGCGGGCTGTTCATGACCGAGTACTCGGCGCCCGCGGGACGAGGTGTCGTCGCGTTCGCCGCGAAGGTCCCAGGGGCGATCCTGCAGGTCGATGTGCCGCCCGAGCACTCGTATCTGATTCATCGCCACGGGTTTCTCTGCGGCACCGAGGGACTGCAGCTCGCGACCGGGTTTCAGCGCTCGCTCGGCGCGGGGATCTTCGGCGGCGACGGGTTTCTGTTGCAGCGGCTAACCGGGCCTTGCACGGCGTGGGTGGAGCTCGGCGGTGAGGTGGTGACTTACGACCTCGTTCATGGCGAGACGCTGCAGGTGCATCCCGGCCACATCGGCATGTTTCAGGACAGCGTGAGTTTCGACATCACCTTGATGCGCGGCTTTGCCAATGCGCTCTTCGGAGGCGATGGCCTGTTCGTGGCGCGCCTGACCGGACCCGGCAAGGTGTGGCTGCAGACCCTGACGGTGCCCAATTTGGCGGTGGCGCTCGCGCCCTATCTGGGCGCGCACCTGGCGCAGAACGTCCAGAGCGGCGCCGCCGGCGGGATCGCCGGTGCGGTATTGCGCGATATGTTCGGCGGCAACCGCTGAAGGACGCACGGAGGCTCCGATGGCGGGCATGGTCAGACGCATCGTCACCGGTCACGACGCCCGCGGCAAATCGGTCGTCCTTTCCGACGGTGCCCCGCCGCAGCACCATGAGATGAAGGGTCCGAAGGTCGGTGCGGATTTCCATGAGATCTGGAGCTCCCCGAAGGCCGTCCCGACGCTCACCTCCACCGAAGCGTGCGAGCCCAACGAGCGCGCGTTCACGATCATGCCGCCTTCCGGTCACCTGCTGCGGATCATCGACATCTACCCGCTGAAGGACGGGGGCACTCGCACCGTCATGCATCGGACCCAGACGCTCGACTACGTCATCGTGATCGAGGGTGAGGCGGTCCTGATTCTCGATGATCGTGAGGTCACGCTGAAGAAGAGTGACGTCGTGGTACAGCGGGGCACCGATCACGCCTGGGAGAACCGCGCGGACAAACCCGCGCGCATGGCGTTCTTTCACATCGATGCGGAGTTCGCCGATGAGCTGCTCGCGAAGCTGCCGCAGCCGCTCAGCCTCATGCGCTGAACCGAGCATCACGCGAGACACGGAGCGAACGACCTATGGACCTCGAAGACAGGGTTGCGCTGGTGACCGGCGCCGCCGGTGATATCGGCCGCTGCACGGTGGAGCGTTTCCGCGCGCGGGGCTGCCGCATCGTCGCTGCGGACGTGCGACCGGACATCGAGACGCTGGCGCAGGCCGGCCGCATCGCCTGCGTCTGTGGCGATCTGCGCGAGGCGCAGACGGCCGTACGCTCGGTGCGCACCGCGATCGAACAGTTCGGCGCACTCGACATCCTGGTCAACAATGCCGCCCGCTTCCTGCAGCAGCCGACGCTCGAGACCTCCGAGGCGCAATGGGACGAGATCCTCGCCATCAATGCGCGCGGAACCTTTCTGCATTGCCGCGAGGCGCTGAAGGTAATGAGCGAGCGCCGATCCGGGGTCATCGTCAACGTCGCATCCATCTCGGGCGTGATCGGCCTACCGGCCCAAGCGGCCTACAGTGCCTCCAAGGGCGCCATCGTGCAGCTGACGCGAGTGCTGGCCGTGGAATTCGCAGCACACGGCATCCGGGTCAATGCCGTGGCACCGGGTGCGGTGGTCACAGGCTTCCTCGAGGGCCTGGTGCCCGACAGCCGCCAAGTGCTTGCGAGTTTCGGACCGCACCACCCGATCGGCCGCTCGGCACAGCCCGAGGAGATTGCCGACGTGATCACGTTCCTGGCCTCGCCGCAGTCGAGCTTCATGACCGGCGCCGTCGTGATGGTCGACGGGGGCTTCACCGCGGCTTGATCTGCTTGAGTGACGGCAAGACGGTCGCTCAAATGCTTGCCGAAGCGGCCCCAATCGTACCGTTCCGTTGTGGAAACCTCGCCGGTCTACGGCTACAGTTGCGCCACCGGCTCAGCGCGGGCCACGGGAGAAGAGCATGCATCGAATCGCCGTGCTGATCACAGTCGTTGCCGGAGCAGTCGCTGCGCTCCCCGCAGGAGCCGCGGATCAATCGGGCCCGTGGAGCACGCCTGCGATCGAGGGCTACGGCAAGATGCACCCGCTGCCGAAGGCGGCGTATCGGCCCGATCCCCGAGCGACCTACAAGGTCGTGTTTGCGATGACGGCGGCCTCGAAAGCCCCCGGGGATGTGAATCCTGCGGTCGAGCGTCTCGCACGCGCGGTGAATCTCTACGCCTCGGCCGGCGTGCCATTGAGTCACCTCAAGTTCGTGGCCGTCGCGTACGGTGGGGCGACCCCGATTGCCCTCGACGACGCTCACTACAAGGCCGCCTACGGCGTCGCCAACCCCAATCTTCCGGTGATCGCCCGATTGCGCAAAGCAGGCGTCGACGTCGCGGTGTGCGGTCAGGCGGTGCTGGAACACAAGTACCAGTATGAGTGGATCGATCGATCAGTCACGGTCGCGCTCTCCGCGCTCACGACGATCACCTCGCTCGAGAATCAGGGTTACCATCTGATGCCGCTTTTCTGAGTCGCGTGAGGAGTCAGGTTGCCGCAGGGCTTGCAGCAGCGCTGCTCGCGCTGAGCGCACTCGCCGCGAGCGCTGCCACCGCGCAGCCCGCGGCGCAGACGCCAACACCGCACGCGGCTCCGCGCAGCGACTGTTCCGGGCCATGGGATGATTCGA
>Ga0335074_10010887_pt1 | contig 12721 bp, 11 predicted proteins | sample Lox_Sample_23_FD_206715 | JGI IMG/M metagenome (GOLD analysis project Ga0335074, IMG submission 206715) | Soil microbial communities from Loxahatchee National Wildlife Refuge, Florida, United States - Lox_Sample_2.3 | ecosystem: Environmental > Terrestrial > Soil > Wetlands | place: USA...
CGGGCGCTTCGTCCTAGGTCCCCAGGACGCGATTTCGTCGAAGTCGAGGTGCGTTTCCAGCAGCGAGCGAAAGTTCCGAAAATTCTCGCGATGACCGACCGTTGCGACGCTGCTCACGGATTGGAGCAGCGGCGAGGCGGGGCTGAGCTGTAGGGTTGGAAGCAGGCCGATATTGGCCATCCGCAGGGACCCCACGACGAACAGATTGAACGCCTGCTCAAGCCAGTTCTGAGCGCTATTGTCCTGCCAGAAATCGATCAGCCGTTGCCACCGGGGCTTCTCGTCTTTTTCGAAGGCGAACCACAACAGCGCCGCGCAGACTGCGCCGCCGGACGTGCCGCTAATGCTGACGAGCTCGAACTCGTCATCGATCTTTGCTTCACACAACGCTTTTAGCGCGCCGGCAGTGAAGGCCGTCTGGCTTCCCCCGCCCTGGCAGGTGATCGCGATCTTGGTCTTCGGTTTCATGGCCCGCCCTGTTCGTCCACGCATCATTACTGTAATTGCCGACCCACCCGGGTCAGAAAGAGCCGAACACAGTGCCCAGCCCGATCACAGCTGCAAGTGCGACAATCGCACCAACGATCGCGACCATGACGATATGAAAATAGCTTTCGCGATGGGTCAGCCCGCACACGGCAAGCAAGGTCACCACGGCGCCGTTATGCGGAAGACTGTCGAGCGTGCCCGAGCTGATCACTGCGACGCGATGCATAAGCTCCGGGCTGATGCCGGTCTCGGTCGCGAGTCGCATATACGTATCGCCGAGCGCATCGAGCGCGATCGTGAGCCCCCCGGAGGCCGAACCGGTGAGGGCGGACAGCAGGTTGGTCGCGATCGCCAACGAAACGAGCGGGCCGCCTTCGATCGACAGGACCCAGTCGCGCACCATCGCAAAAGCGGGAAGCGCCGCCACGACCGCCCCGAAACCGACCAGGCTTGCCACACTGACCGCCGGCAGTACGGAAGCGTTGGCCCCGGCATCCATGCTGTCGCGCAGTGCCGGCAGATGACGGCGGCTAACGATGATGAGCGTGAGGATAGCGGTGGCGAGCGCCACGATCACCGCCCATACGCCGCCCACCGCCGACAGCGAGGTTTCACCCCAGCGTGGCTCGGCCAGAAACGACACGTCGAGGCGCGGCAGGACGACTATCGACATTAGGAAATTGACCCCGACCACCACGATCAGGGGCAGACACGCCGCCGCGGTCGAGGGCTGGCTATCGGCACGATGACCGCGATGGATCTCGGCGGGATCGAACTCGCGCGCGGTGGTCGCGCGCTCGCGCACCATCAGATCCTCGGCCGCGACATCGACGGGAACGCCATGATCGGCGCCATAGCCCTCGCCGGCACGTCGAGCTGCGGATTCGGCACGGGCGAGCCACCACAGGCCGAACAGGAGCATGATTGCCGAAGCGATGACGCCAAGGCCCGGAGCTGCCAGCGGCGTGGTGCCGAAGAACGGCATTGGGATCGCGTTCTGGATGGCCGGCGTTCCCGGCATGGCTGACATTGTGAAGGTGGAGGTGCCGAGCGCGATCGCTGCCGGCATGAGGCGCGGAATGTCAGCCGCCCGGAACATTGCCTGGGCCATCGGCGCCAGCACAAAGAACGCCACGAATAGACTGACACCGCCATAGGTGACCAGCGCACCGGCGAGTACGACAGCCAGTATCGCCCGACCCTTCCCAAGCCGCTCGGTGACGAAGGCGGAGATGGCCGCAACCGAGCCGCTGTCCTCCATCAGCTTGCCGAACAGCGCCCCGAGCAGGAACAACGGAAAGAACTGCGCCAGGAAGCGGGCGGCGCTGCCCATGAAGGTCTGCGTCCAGTGCGCAAGCAGCGGCTCACCGGAGGCTGCGGCGGCAATCAGCGCCGCGGCCGGAGCGAGGAGCAAAATGCTCCACCCGCGATACGCAAGTCCGATCAGCAGGAACAATCCGATCAGGATTCCGAGCAGCCCCATCGCTCAGACCTCCGGCAACATCGCACTGGAGTCGGTCTTCCCGGACGCGCCGTGCGCAGCACCTCGCGAGGCAGCAGCGCTCGCGCCCCCGGCGTCCGCCAGACGCCGCTTCCGACGTGCCAACCGGCGCATGTGCGGCAGCTCTTCGACAAGTGCCCAGATCGACAGGGCCACGCTGCGCCGAAAGAGGGACGCGATAGTTGTTCCGATGTCGCCGGTCCGAAGCGCGTGCAGAGCGTCGGTCGCGGCGATGCCAGCGTGCATCAGCGTGCTTGCGTTCCGATAGCAGGCCATCATGCAGTCGTGGCAGGGTTGCCGCTGGTCAGGGATGCAATCGAGGTCGAATACGGGGCCCAGCGGCTGGCTCCAAGCCTCGCAGCGCCAGATATCCAGATTCCAGTCCAGATAGAAATATTTGTAACCGCCGACGCAGGGAATCGACTGCTGTTCGCCACGCACGTAGTGCGTGATTTCGGTCAATGACGCGGTAGGGTTGGCGACCGGAAAGCGCTTTTTGACCCGTGCGATAGCCGTCAGCGCAGCGAGAAGCTCATCCCGGCCGAGATCGACAAGAGCTGACTCCCCTCCGTACACCAGCGAGGTGGAACCGAACGGGTCGCGGCGCGGATAGGAGAACGCGACGAGGTCGAACCCAAGACGCCGCAGCGAATCCGGCAATTCGTCATAGCGGACCAGGCGGCTCACCGTCACCGAAGCCTGCACGGGCAGACCGAAACCATGTGCCCGTCTGATTCCTTCGGCAATACGGCTTCCCAGCCCGTCCAGGCCGCGATTCCGCTCGTGCTGCCCTAGCTTGGCGCTGTCGATGGAGATGATCAGCCGGCCGAGTCCGGCTGCTGCCAACGAGTCGATGTAGCGCGGCAGGAACCAGCCATTGGTAATGATGGCGCATTGGATGCCAGCAGCCGTGGTGTCGGCCACCAGGTGGACAATGTCCGGATGCACCAGCGGTTCACCACCCTGGAGCGTGATGTAGCGGATCCCGCGCCCGTGCAGGATCGGCAGCGCCCGGGCGAACGCGTCGGCGTCGGCGTATCGTCGCGCGCCGATCAACGTCTTGTCGCGGGCGAAGCCGCAGAAGTCGCAGGCAGCATTGCAGACATTGGTAACTGAGAAGTCGCACACGGCCGGCAGCTTGTGGTCGAGCATTCTCAGACCCTAATGCCGCGCCGGCGGCGCTCTGCCGGAAATCTCATTGGTTCAATCCTTATTTGGTCGGAGCGGGAACCGCTGCACCTCCGGTCAATGCATCGCGAGCGAGCCGCAACGCAATTCCGAAATAAAGCCAGCCGCCCCCCTGTACCAGCAGCTCCACGGCGATCAGGGCGCCAAGGACCCAGCGTCCCGACCAGGGCAGGCTGCGATAGAGCAATCCACCGACTGCTATGCTGACGATGCCGCTGAGCAGCATCAGACCCCAGGCCCGCATGTCGCGGTGCCGCCACGCGAGCACGATGCGTACGACCCCGCCTGCTACGACAGTCGCGACCAGCACGAGCGTCAGCACTACCGCGCCGCGCACGGGCTCGTTTATGACGAGAATTCCGCCAACCGAGGACAGGACGCCCAAGAGCAGGCGGAAGACGAATCCACGCCATTCCCGTGTCATGAAGGCGTGGAAAATCTGGAGTACGCCGCCTACCAGGAGGGTCGCACCGATGACCGTCGTGCTGGCGACGGTGAACGCTGTGACATCAAGCCCGGCGATCGCACCCAGAGTGATCAGTGCAATGCCAAGAGCAACGAACCACCCCCATCTTTTCGAAATGCTCGATGCCAAGGTGCCCCGTGCAGCCACGCTTGTTGACATAGGATCCCCTTCTCGGCGGCTGTGACCACCATGCGCCGGCCGACATCACGGATCAAGGCAGTGTCAATGTTCCGATTGGCATTCCAGCCGCTTGCTCCATTGGGAGCGCCATGCCGTTTAGTCATGACCGGTTGGATTGTCATTGACCGCCAGTCCCAGCAATCGGCCCGATGTCCCGATTAACACGGCTCAACCCGGTCCGACCCGCCGTGGCGCACGGCCGGGAGGCAGCCGTCACGATCGTCAGCACGATGACATTCAGGCCCATCGCGACGGTCCCGATATCGAAGTCTTTGAACGATGACGGAGCATCCGGAAACAGTGTGCCTGGCAATTCGTCCTTCCTCGCGCCACGCCTCCGGCGCTCACCACACTTGTCTGATGGTCATGCTGACCTCTTGTGCAGCCGGTTGGCCCGCTGGTCTGGCGACGACTCCTTCGTAGTTCAGAGTCAAATCGCCGCCAGACCAGATCCTCAATCCCATGCCAACCCCGAGCCGGAGCGTATCAGCGGCGTTGCGTTGCTCAACGCCATCGATGCTCGTCTCGCCGCCAACGTCGTAGTAGGCATCTATCGACGCCCAGAGCGAAGGAATGAGATTACGGCTCGCATGTCCCTCCAGCACGACCAGCGGTTTTTGGGTAAGGTTGGAGGCACCGGCTACACGGTAGTCGGCATTGGTCGTGAACACCCTGGTTGACAGATAGGTCTCGAGCCATGTCCTGCCGCTGTCAGGCGTATAGCTGTAGTTCACGGTCGGAGCGAACGTCCAGCGATTCGAGCTGGGGTTCAGCGGGTCTGTCGGATCGTAGGTCCCAACTGGCGTCCCCACAAAGAGGTGAAAGCTGGCGAATGTCTGGGGAACGAAGGACCGGAACTGCGCCTTGGTTAACGCAGGCCCGCCGAATATGTTCACCTGAAACAGAAAGCCGAGATCCGAAAACCCGTTATTCGAGGCTCGAAATGCATCGGAACTTGCGTTCAGATAGACATAGGGCAGAACCACAGATATCCCGCCTGTGCGCCCCCAGAAGTCCATGGTTCGCGTGACGACGACAGATTGAGCGATGACGTTGGAGCGTATACTCGACGTCACGTCCAGGCCGTCTTCGGGTGTAACAGACGTGAGGTAACCAAAATTGTAGAATGTAAGCCAGGTATCGATTGGCGCGTTGAGATAGTCGCGCGCTGAGCCGGCCAATCCCGCACCCGGAAATGCCACCAAGGTCGCGAGACCGCAAAGCAGCGTAGCAGACGCCCGCACTTCTCGGCGGCCCAACCTCTTCAAGCCGCGGCTACTCTCACAGCGTCCGAGCTTCAGCTCGACATGCTGAAGCCGATATTGTCCTCGATCACCGCGTTCGGTCCGATTGGAACTCGCCCTGGATTAGGCAAATTGAGGCTGCGAAACACAATCTTATCGCGCCAGACCTTGCGGAGGAAGTCTTCGAAAACCTGGATCGTGAGCTGCTCACCCGGACAGCGTCGGTAGCCAAACCCGAAGGGTGCAAATCCGGCATAGTCGCAGACCGGCAGCGGCTTGTCGTCGACCACACCGAACACCGTGCCGAATGCGCTGTTGGCCATGGCTGCGTTACGGCCGTCGCTGACCTTCATCGTCGTGAGGTCGAACGGGCATTTGGCAAAGCCGATCTGCTTGCTCTTCGCCTCGTCCACCTGAGCACTTGTCGGTACATTACTGTAACGCGTCGGATCGAATTGCTGCGGGTTGGTCCAGTGCATGGGATCGAAGCTGGTCGAGGGGTGCGGCGTGATCATGTAGCCGTTTCGCTCGTACGGCAACCCGAACCTGACATAGGGCGATCGGCTGTCGCCGTAGTTGTCGCTCGAACCTGCCTGCCTCGTGTCCATGATCGAGGAAAGGCTTCCGCCATTCGGCGAGATCGTGCGGAACAGCTCCATGACGAACATCTCGAGCGGCGTGTACGGCGCGCCGTTCGCTGCGTCCGGATTCCCCGACATCGTCTTCTCGAATGCGGCGCGAACGTCGGGATCACCGCCATCCTGGCTGAGGCGCGACATGATGCCGAACATCGTGTTGCCCCATTGGCTGAACGCGACGAAGTTATGGAAGCACTCGAAGACAACGTCCTTCTTGGCGAAATACTCGCCGTTTCCAGCATTCTTCAGCCAGTACCAGGCGATGGTCTTCTCGGGATCGGCAACCCTCCCGCTTGTGATGTCGTTGAGTCGGTCGTCGATCCATGACTTGAGGAAGTCGTGCAGCGCCCGCACCGTCATGTAGTTGTCGTAGACGATCTGCTGCGTCGGGTCGCGAAATGCAAGGACAGTATTGAAGCTCTCGCCGATCACACGGACCTGGGGCGGAATTGCATCACCCCTCACCCCGATGTGCAGGTCCCAGTAAATGTCCCAGTAGTAATCGAGATAGTGCCGCATGAACGGCTTGCCGGCGAATTTCGGGTCAAGCAGCCCGTCGAAGAACGCAACCACCTTGGCGCCGTACATCGGGCGGTACAGGTCAGGCGTGACCGCGGACATGTAGATCCGCTTGCGAAGGTTGTCCGGTCCGCGCTTCTCCAAGCCCTGGAGGAACACGGTCACCCCCTCCTCCGGCGTTGGCCTCCAGTTTTGGTAGACCAACCCCAAGAGGTCGTGGGGTATGGCGTTCTCCTTACTGAGCGTCACGTCGATCATCGGCAACGCCGGACGCTCGCCCTCATAGATGCTTGTCAGGAAGAACGGGAGGACCGCGTTTTCGACATAGACGGGGTCGAAGTTGCCCGGGATCGAGGCGCGAAAACGAGCCAGCGCGGCTGCAAGATCGGCAGACGGCGGATCCGCTGCCGAAGCCGTGTTCGAAATGAGCCTCGCCGCCGCGGCCGCGGCACCGGCCAGAACCATTCGCCGTTCCATGTAGAGGTCCTCCATGAATCGAGTTGTAGGCTGAGCGCTGGGCTAGAACCCGCGCAGCAGGCTGCGGAAGTGTGTGGTATTTGATGGCGCACCCTCCGGCAGCAGAACAGGTGGCGTCAGCCCGGCCGCTGCGGCCGAGCGGGCCTCGCTGGGGCTGTATCCGAATGCCTTGCGGAAGGCTCGGCCGAAGGTCGAGGAGTCGGCAAAGCAGAGGTCATCAGCAAGATCCGCGATCGACCGCGTGTTGGCCGGATCGCATAGCGTCGTACGGGCCTCGAGCAGTCGCTGCCGCTGGATGTAGCGGCTCACGCCTCCCGCCTCTTCCATCAGCCGGTAGAGATTGGAGCGGGACATTCCAACCGCGCGGCACAGCAGGGGCGGTCCCAATTCGGGCGAACGCAGATGCTTACGGACGGCTCGCCGCACCCGCTCCAGCCGGCCGAAATCGATCTGGTTCGCGGCATTGGCGACCCGCTCCGCCGAGGGTGCGAGACAGGCCGCAACCAGCGCGCGAACCGCGGCTGTGAGCCGTGGTACATCGCCAACCTCCAAGTGAGGCAACTGGCGCTCAAGCGCCACCATGAAATCGCCGAGCAGGCGTCCGAGCGGCGTATCGAGGACCGAGCCGCACGCGATGTCGAGCAGGGGGGCGAGGTCGCGGAACGCGTCGCGCGACAGGAAGAGCTGAATCCGGTTGGTCGCCGTGCGATCGCACTCGTGTGGTTCACCGAGAGACCACAGGTACGGCACGCCGGCATGGACTTGCAGCGTGCGGTCGGCGGTTCTGATTACGGTCTCGCCGTGCTGGCAGTAGGAGAGGACCCAGTGATCCACCGGATCGCGGCGAATATGCGTGCTTGCTCGCGTCACGCGCACGGCCGGGGCGGCGACCCGGCTGACGACCAGATTACCCAGCTTCCAGACGGCGTTCTCGGCAGCGAAACCCTCTGCGATCGCGGTGCGGGGCGTGATGTCGAACATCGGCCGGAACCACTGACGCCAGGCTTCGTGCTGATCCGGTGGTGGCGCGCGTCGTGTCGTGAACGTATCGGCCGTTACCATGTGGTGGTCCTACTTGAGGAGAATGACCCGTAGGGCCCACGTGTCGGGAGCGAGCGATTACCGTCATGCAGTGGAACAGGAGCAGGAACGGTCGTCAAGACCTGATTATGTTACTTTTGCGTCGCCGGATTGGGACGTCTGGCGGAATCCTGGGACACGCAGCCGATGCGAGATGCGCGCCAGGCCGCTAGCGTCGCGCTTACGCAGAGGAGGGTTGCGCGGGGCGGCCTCCCGGCCAACACGTGACCGCGGTGCCGCTGCGGTCAACGCAAATCGGAGCTACAGATTCATGACGCCACGCAACAAAAGCTATGTCGGGTTCACCGCCGCAATTGGCGCCGCCGTAATGGTAGCGTCTGCCAGCTATGCGCAAGTGGCCACCACACTAGAACAGGCGGAACTCGCCGGGCTGAATCCGCAGACGCACGCCGAGGTCGAGGCCCGAATGAAGCAAGGCGGCCAGACGGTAAGCGAGATCCTGACGACCATTCTGCTGAATGACATCAAGCTGAAGCACCTGGGCAGCCAGATCCTGGCGCTAGATTTCAACCGCGGGATCGCGGTGGTTAGAACCGCAAGCGGCCGGATGCGGCTGGTGAATTTCGATACGACTACGCTGCAGATCAAGTCTTGATAGCAGGGGTCTGTGATGGGTCCACACGACGGGCACATGCCGCCGCGCTCCCGGACAGCCGGGGGTGAGAGCACAACCGACGCCCACAGTAGCTTTCTTGATGCCGCGGGGGTAGGCCGGTCTCTATTAAATTTGGGATCGATCACGGCATAGGGGGTTCGGATGCGGATGCAGCAGAGATACCTCAAGGTTATGTCGAGCATCGTCCCAATGGGAGCGGTAGGCGCATGTTTGCTGCTAGGCTCGGCGCTCCCGACCGTCGCGGCCGAACGGCCGGTAGCCCGCAATTCGCTAGTATCCGAGCGTCTCACGGCCATTCGTGAAGCCGTCTTCGTGGTTGTCGCACCTGGGGAGATCTCCAAGCAGGATAACCGCACCTTCCACCTTACCTGGGGCAATCGCTGGAACAACTGGGGATGGAGGGGGCGGGGTTGGGGTTGGGGGCGGCCGCGCTGGAACAACTGGCGCAACGGCTGGCCGAACTGGAACAATGTCTGGCGCAACTGGTAAAGCCGTAGCCGATGCCCGGCGGTCGGCGAAGTCTGCCATGCCTACGATAGAACTACTCGTCGTCCAGCCAACGCCGTTCTGCAACATCGACTGCACTTATTGTTATCTACCCAATAGAAGCTCGAAAGCTGTCGTCGCGAAGCAGACCCTGGTCAACCTGTTCTCGCAGGTCTTCGCATCAGGTTGGGTACGGGATTGTCTCTCGGTGGTGTGGCATGCCGGAGAACCTCTCGTGCTTCCCCGAGAGTTCTACCACGGTGCTTTTCGAACCATCGACCGATTGAAGCCCTCGGGGTTGACGGTCACGCATGCGTTCCAGACCAATGGGACGTTGATTGACGACGCGTGGTGCGCCTTTTTCGCCGAGGAACAGGTAAATGTCGGCGTCAGCATCGACGGACCCCAGCAATTCCACGACCAGAACCGGCGGACACGTGCCGGCCGCGGCACTTTCGACAGAACGATTGCCGGGATTCGTCTGCTGCGTCGGAGCGAAGTCCCGTTCCACGTGATTTCGGTTCTCTCATCGCGTAGCATGGCAGCTCCCCGCGAAATGTTCGATTTCTATGTGGAGGAGGGGATTGAGGAGGTTTGCTTCAATGTGGAGGAATCCGAAGGAGACCACGTCTCCCGGTCCTTTGCCGATCCCGGAATCGAGGCAGCGTACCGCCAGTTCTTGAGCGAGTTCTGGCGGCTTTCCGCCAGCCATCCCGGCCGCATTTCCTTCATTCGCGAAATCGAACACACGATCAGGCAGATCATCCGGCCGAGTGATGCTCCATTCGGGAATCAACTCGTTGAACCGTTTTCGGTCGTCAGTATGGACTGGGCTGGAAACATCTCGACTTTCTCTCCCGAACTGCTTGGGTTGAAGAACGCCGATTACGATGACTACCTGCTCGGGAATATCAATCGCGATGCCCTGACCGATCTTCCGGATCGTTCGAATCTCGCACGCATGTTGAAGGACATCCGAGCGGGCGTACTGATGTGCGAGGAAACCTGCCAGTATTTCAGCGTCTGTGGCGGCGGCGAGCCCGTGAATAAGTTGGCCGAGAATGGCACATTCGCCAGCACCGAGACGAGATACTGCCGACTGACGAAGATGCGGACAACCGATCTCGTGCTCGACGCGATCGAACGTGCGCAGCCGAGCGGCGAAGGTAACGATGAGGCCGCCTGCGACGGTATAGGGATAGGATAAGTGACAAGGTTTACTCGGAGGCCAGAATGCATGCGCTAGCCCGGCCATTGGCCACGCTCGCCTTTACCGCGCTGATGCAGGGAGGCACGATAGGACTTGCTCTCGCCCAGAATGCTCCTCCGGCTCATCCGTCCGTCCCTGGCGCAGCGCCGCCGTCGTTCTCTGGTCCTGGATGGGGACCTGAGGAGGAGTTAGCCCCTGCGCCCGAAAGCACGTCCCCGACGGACCTGCCCGTGCTCTACATCACGAGTGTGGAGGTCTTGCGGACCTCAGCCGAACCCGAGGTCGACATCGTGCGGGTGACTGGGTTCGCGGCATCAGAGGGCTGGAGTGTGCCGCAACTCGTTCCCACATACGCCGGAAAGCCATTCGACGGCATCCTTGATCTGGAGCTGATTGCGACCCCGCCAGATCAGTCCCAGAACGCCGGTGGCTTCGTTCCGGTGAGCGCCATCGTGGAGCTCGAACAGAGTAACCCGTTCAAGGGTGTCCGCGTCCGGGGCGCAGAGAATGCCGTTGCGGTCAAGCAGATTCCTGGCGCCGGCCAGGCGACGCTCAGCGTCAACGGCTGCGGGGACTGCATCGGGAAAAAATTTATCCCCGAAGGCAGCACGGCGCCGCCGCAACAGAGTGTCATCCGCCAGGAAGATCTCCCTAAGCTTCTTCGAGTCATCAGAGCGTCCGACGGTGTCGGAGACACCGAGCAAGATCCCAACCGTCTCACGCTGATCATCGGTGACGACAACACGATCCTTGAGGCCTTCTGGGAGTAGGGAGACCGTCCCAAACATGGGGGCGATCATGCTGCCATGCGAAATGAGCGGCGACGCCGGCAGATGTCGCGGTGATCCGCATCGAACGTGTCGTTGGCGATGGCTGTTCGGACCTGGAGCATCAAGTGAGCACCACGCGGCGACCACCGCATTTGCTGCTGCGCCCCCATCCGGCGATGCAACAGCCACTGCACGGCGCCCTCCGTTGACGACGTGGAGAACGGCTCATCGCCCAGCCGCGCCGACGCGTAATCAATGATCAGGTCGGCGAGGCCGGACACGTAGGTCTCCAGCGCGATCATTGCCTTCGTTAGCTTCGCCGCCGATCTGGCCGCCGCGGTTGTTCCGTCCGCCTTCGCTTTGACAGCCGTCAGGGTGTGCTGGATCAGGCGGAGCGCCCGCCCGGTCTGGCCGTGCCAAAGGCGCCAGCGGATGTGTTCGACGGCATCGGCGAAGCGTGTACCGTCCCGGCGGCCGCGGACCGTCGCGTTCGGCCAGCCGTTGGCGCATTGAGCGGCGTGCTGGACGCGCATCGCCAAGTGGAACCAGTCGAGTACATGAAAGACAGTCCCCGTGCTCGCGGCCTCCCCCAGAGATCGCGGACCGTCGGCGCCGTCGCTCAGGATCGTCACCTCCGTGTCCGCCGTCATGCCGAGACCGCCCAGCACGCTGTTCAGCTGCGCGTGCTGCTGGTCTGCCTCACCGGGCACGCCACTGAACAAGACTGGCTTGCCACCGTCATTGCTGACCTGGGCCGCCATCACCTCGAACGTCCTGCCCTGGTGGCCACGCGCCGTCCGGACATGCCCGGCGTCGATCGACACCGTCATGGTCTCTGAAGGCGGCACCGCCCGCTGCGTTTTCGCCCGCGACAGGCTCTCACGCTCGAGGCCTGCCCCAACCCTTATGGTCCGGCGGCGGATCGTCTCATGCCACGGTGGATCATCACCGAGGGGGAAGAACTCGGACAGGAACCGCCGAGCGCAGCGATATGGCAACCAAGCCCCCATCTTCGCCAATGCCAGCTCGTATTCGGGGGTGCAGCGGTCTGGCATCAGTTCCGACGCCGGGCATAGTGTCGACCGCGCCGCGACCGCGCATTGGCACGGTTTGAACCGCGGCGCCGGCACCTCGGCCATGCCGAACAACGAGCTCAACCGCCGGGTGCGCGTGTCCTTCAGCGGGCGGCGGCCCCCGCAGTGCGAGCAATGGCGGCGCAATGTGCTGTACTCCGCAACCCGGGCCTGAACCAGGTGCCGCTGTACGCCCGCCAGCAGGGTCTTGCCGTCGTCCAGCGTCAGACCGAGCGGATCGACGGGCGAATGGGGGTCGGTGCCGCCACCTCGGGCAACTTCGTGGATCTGTCTCGTCCCATCGGCCCCGTTCAGCTCGATCGTCACCCGCCATTCCATCCCCGCCCCCGGTCTTCCAGGCGCCGAAGTTAGCACCCCCATGTTTGGGACGGTCTCTCCGTTACTTCTGGCCGACGTTCCGACGCCCGGCTGGTCGCTCACGACCCGAGCCGGAACATGGTCATTGAACTGTTCGTTAGAATGGGCCCTCCGCCTCGGAGCCTTGCCGCCGAAGCGAATGATCGCTTAATGGTCCGGACCCAGCGGGTCCAACCGAATACAAGGTTGCGGCGCGAGATCTCGCGCGCAAGGGCGGGCTCCCCTCGGGTCGTTTGCTTATCCCAGCCACGGGGGGATCGATCAGGCCACCGTCCAGGACGCCCAACGGCCGCGACTACATCCCACCACCGAGGCCCTCCGGTCATTTGTCGATCTCGACTTTGGACGCGCGCTCCTCAATCGCGCCACTGGGGCTACGGACGCG
>Ga0335074_10010888_pt1 | contig 12720 bp, 11 predicted proteins | sample Lox_Sample_23_FD_206715 | JGI IMG/M metagenome (GOLD analysis project Ga0335074, IMG submission 206715) | Soil microbial communities from Loxahatchee National Wildlife Refuge, Florida, United States - Lox_Sample_2.3 | ecosystem: Environmental > Terrestrial > Soil > Wetlands | place: USA...
ACGGGCGGAGACGATCGGGGCCAGGCTGGGTGCCGCCGTCGAGCGCGTCACCGACCTGTCCGCCAGGCTCGAAGGCGCGGGCTTCACGGTCCCCGCGGACCTCCTCGCCACGGAAGCCGAAGCCACCTTGCTCAGCGCCACCGCCGAGCAACTGGCGGCCGATGCGGCCGGCCTGGCGGCCATCCGGCCGCCCGACGCGCAAGCCGCGCTGGAAGCCCTCGACCGGGACATCGACGCGGCAGACGAACACCTCGCCGAGCTCACCGAGCAGCACAAGTCCGAAGTGCGCCAGGCCGCGGAGGCCGACCGGCGGGCGGCGAGGTGCCGCGAGTCGCTGGCCGCCCAGCTCGGCGGCGCCCCTGACCTAGACCGCGCGCTGGCCCGCGAACGCGCCGCGGCCCAGGCGCTGACCGCCACCGCCGAGGCCGCCGAGGCCGCCGAACGGGCCGAGGCCGACGCCGCCCTCGCCGCCGACCTGGCCGCCAGGGCCGTCACGCAGGCGAGCTTCGCGGACCTCGATGACGCCAGGCGCGCGCGCCGGCCGGCCGAGTGGCGGGCGGCCGCGGACCGCCGCATCCGCGACCACGAGGCCAGGGCGAAGGCCGTCACCGAACTGCTCGCCGATCCCGACCTGGACGTACCCCTCGACCCGCCCGCCGACGTGTCCGGTGCGGCGGGCGAGGTGGCGGCGGCGCGCGAGGCGCACGACGACGCGGTCGCCGCGCACGAGCTTGCCCGGCACCGGGCCGAGCAACTCGCCGCCCTCGCTCCCCACCTGACTGAGCAACTCGACGGGGTGCGCCCCCTGGTCGCCAGAGCCGTCGAGGCCAAGGCCCTCGCCGACCTCGCGGCCGGGCAGGGCGCGAACGCGCTGCGGATGACCCTGTCCTCCTTCGTGCTCGCGGCCCGGCTTGAGGAGGTCGCCGCGGCGGCCAGCCAGCGGCTGCTCCGGATGACCTCGGGCCGCTACTGCCTGGTGCACACCGACGCCCGCCGGGGCGCGGGGCGCTCCGGGCTTGGCCTGCTGGCCCAGGACGCCTGGACCGGCGTGGACCGCGACACGAGCACGCTGTCCGGCGGCGAGACATTCCTGGCCAGCCTGGCCCTGGCCCTCGGCCTGGCCGACGTCGTCACCGCCGAGGCGGGCGGCACCCGGATCGAGGCGCTCTTCGTCGACGAGGGCTTCGGCAGCCTGGACGAGGACACCCTGGAAGAGGTCATGACCGTGCTGGACGGCCTGCGCGAGGGAGGCCGGATGGTTGGCATCGTCAGCCATGTCCCCGAACTGCGGCAGCGTATCCCCGCCCAGGTCCGCGTGCACAAGGGCCATCGCGGCAGTCATCTGACCGTCCGCACCCCCGCTGCTTGAAATCCGTAATAAACGGATTATGCCGGACAAGACGCTCATGCGGTCCATTTCCTCCACAAGGCCGTTAATAACGATACGATGAACCTCGGGTCTCATCCAGGCCCCGAGGCGCCGCGAAAAGAGGCACCCCACCCTCGTCAGGGGACGGGCTCGCGGTTTACGATCGGAAACTGTCAGTCAAGAAATGGAAAAGTCTCTGACAGGCGGCTGTGCGGGACAGCCTGGGGCGTCAGAGGTGGCGAACAGGTAGGAATTCGTCATGACCATAAACCCCGGTGTTCGGTGCATCGTGGTTGGTGTCGACGGCTCAGCGGAGTCCGTGGCCGCCCTGCGCTGGGCCTGCAGGGAAGCCAGCCTGAGCGCCGCCGAGGTCCACGCGGTGCTCGCCCTCGAGGCCGCGTGTCACCGGGTAGCAAGCTACGCAGTTCCGGTCCCGAGGCAGACCAGCGGGAGCTGGGGGGCGGCTCGTGAGGTGCTGCGCCGCTCGGTCAGCGAGGCCGTCAGCCTCTTCCCCGGCGTGAGCGTGCGCACCGAGATCGCCGAAGGCCTCGCGGCGCGTGTCCTGCTCGACCACGCGGCGCACGCCGACATGCTGGTGCTGGGCCGCACGTCGCACGGCCCCGACCCGTACCGGGGGGCGGGCCCCGTCATCCGGGCCTGCCTGCGCGCCGCGCCGTGCCCGGTGGTCATCATTGCCTCGACCGAGACCCTCCCGAAGGACCAGTCCGATCACGTCACCCCGTCGTGGCAGCGGCACCTGGAGGGCTCCGGCGCAGCCAGGTAGCGGCACCGTCGCGGCGTCCACGATCCGGGTGTGGCTACCCGGTCCGGATCCGGCTGGGCTGATGGGCGGGCTGCCCGCCGGGATGACCGCCGACGTCTGGACCGGCGGCGAAGACCTGCCGGATCCGGCCGGCGAGCCCCTCCGCAACGTGGCCGGCCCCGAGGGCTACTAGCGGCCCGCGCCGGTGATACAGCAGCGGTGAGACAATCGTGATGTGTCGTCGCTGGTAGAGGTCTCCCCGAGGGTCAGCGAAGCGCTGGCGGCCGGCCTGCCGGTGGTCGCGCTCGAGTCGACCATCATCTCCCACGGCCTGCCCCGTCCGGGCAACCTGGCTGCCGCGCGGGAGTTCGAGGCGCTCCTGGCTCGCCAGAACGTGACCGCGGCGACGATCGCGCTCGTCGACGGCGTGCCGAAGGTTGGCCTCGGTTCCCAAGACCTGGAGCGCATCGCGGCCGACGAGTCCGTGGTCAAGGTCAGCAGCCGCGATCTCGGCATCGCGATGGCGCGGAAGGTCACCGGCGGCACGACGGTGGCGGCCACGTCCGTGCTGGCTGCCCGGGCCGGCATCCGCGTCTTCGCCACCGGCGGGCTCGGCGGCGTGCACCGCGGCGCAGCCGACAGCTTCGATGAGTCGGCGGACCTGACCGTGCTGTCCAGGACGCCGATCACCGTCGTCTCGGCCGGCGTGAAGTCCATCCTTGATATCCCGGCCACGCTGGAGCGGCTGGAGACGCTCAGCGTCGCGGTCGTCGGGTACCGCACCTCCCGCTTCCCGGCCTTCTGGCTGTCCGACTCCGGCTGCGACCTGGACTGGCGGGTCGATACGCCGGAGGAGATCGCCGGCATCATGGCGGCCAGGCAGGCGTTCGGCGACCAGTCCGCCCTGCTGGTCGCTAACCCGCTGGCCCCCGCCGGTCAGCTCGACCCGCAGGTGTTCGCCGAGGCGCTCGCCGACGCCCTCGCGGCCGCCGCGAACTCGGGCATCCGCGGCAAGGCCGTCACCCCGTTCCTGCTCGATCACATCCAGCAGGTGACCGGGGGGGGCCAGCGTCGCGGTCAACTTGACCATCGCGCGCGGCAACATCGAGCTTGCGGGGCAGATCGCCCGGGCCTGGGCCGAACGGTCCGCTGAGCCCCTTGCCGGCTAGCCCCACCTCCCGCGGCCGGGTCGTCGTCTGCGGCGACGTGATCAATGACGTCCTGGTCAGGCCGGCCGACGGGATAACGCCGGGCAGCGACACCCCGGCGACCATCCGGGCCTGCCCGGGCGGCGCCGCGGCCAACCAGGCCGCCTGGATGGCGCATCTCGGCGCGCCTGTCACGTTCGCGGGGCGGGTCGGCGCCCGGGACGCCGACTACCACCGGCGGGCCCTGTCCAGCCTCGGGGTCCGCGCGCACCTGGCCGAAGACGATCAGGCGGACACCGGCACGATCGTGATCATGGTGGCGCCGGACGGTGAGCGGACCATGTTCACCGACCGGGGAGCGAACCTGCGCCTGCGGCGGTCCGACCTGCCGGGTGACCTGTTCGACGACGCGACGGTGCTGCACCTGACCGGATACACGTTCTGCGAGCCTGCCCTGCTCGAGGTGGCGCTCTGGCTGCTCGGCGAGGCGCGGTCCCGGGGCGTGGCCGTCACCATCGATCCTGCCTCCGCGGCGTTCCTGGCGCGGATGGAGCCGGGAGCGTTCCTGCGCTGGACCGAGGGTGCCGCAGTCTGCTTCCCCAACCGCGACGAGGCCGCCGTGCTGGCCGGGGAGGCGGACCCGGTGACGATGGCCACCCGCCTGACCAGGCACTACGGTCTGGTCCTGCTGAAGCTCGGCGCGCAGGGCTGCCTGCTGGCGGTGCCGGGCGAGCCTCCGGTCCCGATCCCGGCGCGCCCGGTCCCGGCCAGGGATTCCACCGGCGCGGGCGACGCCTTCTGCGCCGCCTTCCTGAGCCGCTGGACCCGGCGCAACCCGCGGACCGCCGATCTGATCGCCGCGGCCGAGTTTGCCGTGCATACCGCCGCGCCGGTGGTCGGCCGCCTCGGCGCGCGCCCGCGGTAAGCGGCAAGATCACACGCACCCCGTAGCGTAGGCGCTAAGATCTTCCGCGCGAGCGGGGCCCGAGTTTTTGCCGCTCTGTCACGAAACAGCCGGAATAGCGCAGATGGAGGTCATTTCCGTGGCGACGGCAGGACGGGTCCGCGCGAACCGGCGACTCAGCTGGCTAGCGGCAGTATTCGCCTCGGCGCTCCTGCTGGCCACGATCCTCACCGGATCGGCCGCACCCACGGCAGGTGCCGCGTCGGCCCCGGCGAGCGGGTCGTGCGGCAAGGCCACCGGGCCCTTCACCGTCCACGGCACCCGAGTGCTTGGCGCCCACGGTAAGGTCTTCGTCTCTTACGGGATCACCGTGTCCGGGTTGCAGAACCTGGACTGGCAGACTTCCCTCAACGAGGATCTGCAGGAGATCAGGGCGACCGCCGTTGACTGGTGTGCCAACACGGTCCGGCTCCAGCTGAGCCAGGACAATCTCGTCGGACCGACCGGGACCATCAACCTGGGCTACGAGAGCGCCATCCAGGCGGAGGTCCTGGAAGCCGAGAGCAACCACCTGGTCGTGGTCCTCAACGATTCCACCGAGCAGACGACCTCGGCGTGGAACGCCGAGCTGGGACCGACGCCCGCCACCGAGACGTTCTGGCAGATCCTGGCCAAGGCCTACGGCGGGAACCCGCAGGTGATCTTCGACCTGTTCAACGAGCCGCGCCTGTACTCCAGCGGCATGTCGCAGGCCCAGGAGTGGAAGCTGTGGCTGGACGGGGGCAGCTTCGCCGGCGCCAGTTACCCCTTCGGCATGGCGCAGCTGGCGGGATACGTACGGGACACCCTGCACGCGAAGAACCTCTTCTGGATCGAGGGTCCCCGCTACTCCATCTCGTTCGCCGGCATGGTGCGCTTTGGTGCCGTGCTGAAGGTGAGCGGAGTGGTGTACGCCGTGCACCACCCTGCCGCCCCGCACGCCAAGAGCGGCTGGTACGCCGACTTCGGCTACCTGGTCGCCACCGGCGTCGCGCCCGTGGTGGACGGCGAGTGGACGAACTACGAGCCGGCGCCGACCACGGCTCCGACCACGGTGCCCACCTCGTGCTGGACGGACGCGCCGACGACGGTTCCGGAGTACCTGGCCTACCTCTCATCCATGGGCATCGGCCTGAACGCGTACGACCTCGAGCCCGGCTACCTGATCCAGTCCGACGCCAACCTGGGTGATCCCACCACGATTAACGCCAAGACCTGGAGCTGCCAGTCCGACAACGAACCGCAGCCCGGCCAGAGCGCCGGAGCCCTGGTCATGGCCTGGTTCAAGCAGCACAACAGCTGACCGCGTCCCGCGGCCGGCAGGCGCCCCCGGCCGAGCGCATCGATCCTCGGCGAGGCGGCCAAGGTCAGCGGCTAGCCCGGTTCCCTCGTGCCCGGCACGACCAGGCCGGACTCGTAGGCGGTGACGACCGCCTGCGTCCGGTCCCGCAGCCCGAGCTTGCTCAGCATCCGGCTGACGTGCGTCTTCACGGTCTCCTCGGTGACCACCAGGCGGGCTGCGATCTCCGGGTTGGACAGGCCCTCGGCGACGAGCCGCAGGACCTGCGTCTCCCGCGGGGTCAGCGCGCCCAGCGCGGCTGCGGGCAGGCCGTCCTGCCTGGGGCGGAGCCGCGCGAACTCGCTGATGAGGCGGCGGGTGACCGCGGGCGCGAGCAGCGCCTCGCCGGCCGCGACGACCCGCACCGCGTCGAAGAGCCGTTCGGCGGTGACGTCCTTGAGCAGGAAGCCGCTGGCCCCGGCGCACAGCGCGTCGTAGACGTACTGGTCGAGGTCGAACGTGGTCAGGATGAGGATGCGCGGACCGAGATCACGAAGCTGCCTGGTGGCCTCGATGCCGTCAAGCACGGGCATCCGCACGTCCATCAGGATGACGTCGGGGGACAGTCCCCGGCACAGCCGCACCGCCTGCGCGCCGTCGCTGGCGGTGCCGACGACGGTGAAGTCCGGCTGGGTCTCGAGCAGGGCGGCGAAGCCGGTGCGCACCACGTGGTGATCGTCCGCCACGACGATCCGGACGGGACCGCTCATCTGGTCACCTCTGCCCTGGCGGGCAGCGCGGCGTCGATCAGGAACCCGCCGCCCGGCGCCACGTCGATGCGCAGTTCGCCGCCCGCGGCGGCCGCGCGTTCGCGCATGCCCGTGAGCCCGTGGCCACCCAGGGGACCGAAGGGCACCGTGGGCGGCCCGGGGCCGTTGTCCCGGATCTGCAGCCGCAGGGCGTCCGCGGTGAAACGAAGCTCCACGTCGACCGCCGCGCCCGGCGCGTGCCGCCGGGCGTTGGTCAGCCCTTCCTGGATGATGCGGTACGCGGCCAGCTCCACCCCGGGATCGAGCGGGACGAGCGGCCCGGACACGATGAGCCTGGTGCCCGCCCCCGAGGCCTGCCTGGCCTCGTCAAGCAACTCGTTGAGCTGCACCAGGCCTGGCTGGGGGCGCAGGTCAAAGTCGCCATCGGATGGGTCGGCGGCCTGCGCGTCCTCGCGCAGCACGCCGAGCAGCCGGCGCATCTCGGTCAGGCCCGCCCGCGCCCGGTCCCCGATCTCCAGCAGCCGCTCCGCTCCCGCGGCGGGCATCCCGGGTGTAGCCAGCCGGGCCGTCTCCGCCTGCACGGCGATCATCGAGATGTGGTGGGCCACCACGTCGTGCAGTTCCCTGGCGATCCGGGCGCGTTCCCCGCGCGCCGTGTGCTCCACCAGGCTGTCCGCGATGACCTGCCGGGCGGCGCTGTGCGCCTGCGCCTGGACGCGCGCCCGCCACGCGATCCCGGCCAGCGCCGACGCCGGGGCCAGCGCCGCCGCCAGCAAGGCCAGGACGCCTTCCTCCGAGCCGGGGGAGAAGGATCCGGCCAGCGCCACGATCAGGAACGGCACGCCCAGCACGGGAGCCAGCAGCTGCCCCCGGGTTCCGCCCCGCCCGTCACGGCCGAGCCGGTAAAGGACGACGAGAACGGCCGCCAGCCCCGCCACGGTCAGCGTCCGGACCACCGTAAGCGACAGCACGCTGGCCAGGCATACGCAGACGGCGGCCGCCGCGGGCCCGAGGAAGGCGAGCGGCGCGGTTGTGCCCAGGGCGAGGATGACCGCCGTCAGCGCGCCGGTGACGCTCGAGGCGTTGCTCAGCCCCCGCGCGGCCGATTCGCTCACCGCGGCCAGCCCGAGCAGCCCGCCGGCCACGGCAGGCGCATTCCTGGAACCGAGGAGCGCGGCCACCCGGGCACTCCAAACGGTCCAGCCGTCGCGCCTGTCAGCCACGATGCCAGTCAACCATCACTCCCAGTAATCCAGCGTCCCCCACAGGAGGGACGCGAAGACCGCTCCCCGGCGTGACGACCGGGCCAGGCCCTGATCCGTAGCGTTCCTGGCATGGAGGCAACTATCGAAGTCAGCGACCTGCGCAAGCGGTTCGGGTCGGTGCTGGCCCTGGACGGGATGACGTTCACCGTCCGGCCCGGCCAGGTCACCGGGTTCGTCGGCCCGAACGGCGCGGGCAAGTCCACCACGATGCGGGTCATCCTGGGCCTCGACGCCGCAGACGCGGGCACCGCGCTGATCGGCGGCCAGCGGTACCAGGACCTTCGCTGCCCGCTCAACCACGTCGGGGCGCTGCTGGACGCCGGTGCCCTGCAGCCGAGCCGGTCCGCCCGCAACCACCTGCTGTGGCTGGCCCACTCCCAGGGCCTCGGCAGCAAGCGGGTCGACGAGGTGATCGGCCAGGCCGGACTGGAATCGGCGGCCCGGCGGAAGGCCGGCGGTTACTCCCTCGGCATGCGGCAGCGGCTGGGCATCGCCGCGGCGATCCTCGGCGACCCGCCGGCGCTCATGTTCGACGAACCCTTCAACGGCATGGACCCTGAGGGGATCGTGTGGATCCGGGGCTACCTGCGGTCCCTCGCGGCCCAGGGCCGCGCCGTCCTGGTCTCGAGCCACCTGATGAGCGAACTGCAGGACACCGCCGACCACCTGGTCGTTGCCGGCCGCGGCCAGGTCATCGCCGACACCAGCGTGGCGGAACTGATCGCGGCCGCGTCTGGGGACCGGGTGCAGCTGCGGACGACCGCGCGGACCGAGGCGATGACGGTGCTGGCTCACGCGGGGGCCACCGTCGCCGTGACCGGCGCCGACACGGCCACCGTGTCCGGGCTGGCCGCGGAGAAGATCGTCACGCTGCTGACGGAGAACGCGATCCCGTTCTCCGAGGTGTCGGCCCATCGGGCCACGCTGGAGGAGGCCTACATGGAACTGACCCGCGACGCGGTTGAGTTCCGCGCCGCTGCCCCCGAGGAGGCCGCGCGATGACCGCCCCGACCATGACGCCGTACCGCTCGGACGCGCCCCCCGGGCGCGACGGGTTCGCCCAGCTGGTCCGCGCCGAATGGACCAAGTTCCGCACCGTACGGGGCTGGCTTATCGGCACGCTCATCGCGGCCCTGGTCACCATGGGGCTCGGGTGGTTCGCCGGCGTCGGCGGGAGCAGCTCGTGCAGTACGGGGAACGGTCCCGCCCGCAGCGGCAGGTCGTGCGCGCCCACCTTCACCCAGGGGCCCGGCGGCGAGCCGGTGACCGACAACTTCTACTTCGTGCGCCAGCCGCTGGCGGGGAACGGCAGCATCACCGTCCGGGTGACCTCGCTGACCGGTCAGCTCCCGATCATGAACAACCACCTGGGCAACCCGAATCAGCAGGAGCAGTTCCGTCCCGGGCTCCAGCCGTGGGCCAAGGCCGGCCTCATCATCAAGGACGGCACCGCGCAGGGATCGGCCTACGCGGCCATCATGGTCACCGGAGACCACGGGGTGCGCTTCCAGTCCGACTACACGCAGGACACGCCGGGCCTGCCCGGCGCGGTCTCGGCGGCAAGCCCGCGCTGGCTGCGGCTGACCCGCTCCGGCGACACGATCACGGGCTACGACTCGGCCGACGGCACGCACTGGACTCAGGTCGGCAGCGCGCGGCTGAACGGGCTGCCCAAGGTAGCAGAGGCCGGGCTGTTCGCCACGTCGCCGATCTACCAGTCGTTCACCGAGAACTTCGGCGGCGGGTCCAGCGGCAGCGAAGAACCCAGCACGGCCACGGGAGTCTTCGACCAGGTGGGTCTTTCGGGTTCGTGGCCAGCTGGCGCCTGGACCGGAAGCTACGTCGGCAGTGGCGATTACTCGCCCGGCATCGGCAGCTACCGTCAGTCCCAGGGCCGGTTCACCGTGACCGGGTCCGGCGACATCGCGCCGGTGGTATCCGGCCCGAGCGGCCCGGGCGGCCCCGTGATCACGATCGCGAACCTGCTCATCGGCACGTTCGCCGGGCTGATCGCGCTGATCGTCGTCGCGACGCTGTTCATCACGGCCGAGTACCGGCGCGGCCTGATCCGCACCACGCTGGCGGCCAGCCCGCGCCGGGGCCGCGTCCTGGCGGCGAAGGCCGTCGTGATCGGGTCGGCCAGCTTCGTGACCGGGCTGGTCGCCGCGGCGGGCGCCGTTGCCGTGGGCGAGCAGATCGCCCGCAGCCGGCAATTCATCTTCCCGGTGTCCTGGGCGACCGAACTCCGCATCGTGGTCGGCACCGCGGCGCTGATCGCCGTCGTCGCCGTCCTCGCGCTCGCCGCCGGCGCCATGGTCCGCCGCAGCGCGGCCGGCGTGACCTTGGTCATCGCGATCGTCGTCCTGCCCTACTTCCTGGCCATCATCGCGGCCCTGCCAGACAGCGTGGCCGACTGGATCGTGCGCCTCACCCCCGCGGCCGCGTTCGCCGTCCAGCAGGCCGTGCCCGCCTACCCGCAGGTGGAGGCCATCTATTCGCCCGCGGGCGGTTACTACCCGCTGCCCCCCTGGGCCGGCCTTCTCGTCCTGTGTGGCTGGGCCGCGCTAGCCCTGACGGCCGCCATCTGGCTCCTGCGGCGGAGGGACGCGTGAGGATGCCCGCTGCGCTGCACGCGGAATGGACCAAGCTGCGCACCGTCGCCGGGCCGGCCTGGCTGCTGGCCGCGGTGGTCACGCTCACCGCCGCGGTCAGCGCCCTGACGGTCCAGGCGAACAGGTGCCCCGCCGGCGCCGTCTGCGCGGTCGACACGACCAGGCTCAGCCTGACCGGCGTCCAGATCGGCCAGGCGGTGGTCGCCGTGCTGGCCGTGCTGGTGATCAGCAACGAGTACAGCACCGGCATGATCCGGGTTACCCTCGCGGCGATGCCGCGGCGCGCCGTCGTACTCGCCGCCAAGGCGGCCGTCCTCAGTTCCCTCGTGCTGGCCGCCGGGGTCCTCGCGGTGGCCGGATCGCTGCTGGCCGGGCGGCTCATCCTGCCCGGCCACGGCTTCACACCCGCCCACGGATTCGCGCTGCTGTCGCCGGCTACCCCGTCGGTCCTCCGCGCCGCCGCCGGCTCGGTGCTCTACCTCGCCCTGATCGCGCTCCTCAGCCTCGGCACCGCGACCATTGTCCGGGACTCCGCCGTGGCGGTCGGGATCGTCCTGGGGCTGCTTTACCTTTTCCCGATCGTCGCTAACGTGGTGGGCAATGCATCTTGGCACCGACACCTGGAGCAGATCGGCCCGATGACCGCCGGCCTCGCCATCCAGGCCACCACCGGCCTTCGCAGCCTGCCCATCAGCCCGTGGGCGGGCCTTGGCGTGCTGGCCGCCTGGGCTGCGGGCGCACTGCTGGTCGGCGGCCTCCTGCTCCGGCTGCGTGACGCGTGACCGGATGGCTGTCCAGGAGGCTGTTTCCGCTTCTCGGCATGCTCGGCTTGATGGTCCTGGGGATGGCCGGCACGATCTGGGGGCCGCGCTTTTACGGTACGAAGGTCTGGGCGACGCCCGATGACCTGTGGGCGACGCTGACCGCGGCGCAGCGACTCCTGCACGGCGACCTCGCCGGCCTGTACACCAAGCCCACCAACCTGGTCTCGTTTCCCGGCGCCGCGATCATCCTGGTCCCCATCGTCGCGATCATCGACGCCGCCGGACTGCCGATCACCATCCCCGGCCCCCTGCAGGGCGCGAACCACGGCGTGTGGCTGCTCGCCGGGTTCTACCTGGTCGCCATCTCGGCCGTCGCGCTGTTCGCCGCCGACGCAATCGCCGAACACCTCGGCGTGTCCCGGCCCAAACGCGCCCTGCTCGCCGCGGCGAGCGCCGTCGCGCTGTGGAACGTCACGGTCCGCTGGGGCCACCCGGAAGACGCCGTGGCGACCGGGCTGCTGCTGTACGCCATCCTGGACTTGTCGAACTCCAGAACCGGGCGAGCCGGATGGCTCGTCGGGGCGGCGGTGGCCGTGCAGCCCCTCGTCCTGCTCCCGCTCCCCATCCTCATCGCGGTCATCGAGCCGCGCCGCCTGGCGGGCTTCCTGGCCAGGTCGATCGCCCCGGCCGCGGTGCTGCTGGCCGCGGCGGCCGCCGCGAACTGGCACGCCACCTATACCGCGGTGGCCAAGCAGCCCAACTATCCGACGGTCGACCACGCGACTCCGTGGTTGTTCCTGGCCCCGCACCTGAGCCGGGGCACGGTCGCCGCCGGGCCCGCCAGGATGCTCGCCATCGTGGTGGCCTGCGGGTGCGCCGTCGCGGTCGGGCTGCGCTGGCGCGCCAGACGGCGCGACCAGGCGACGCGGCCCGCCGGGTGGACCCACGAGGAGCTGAGGGAAGTCCTGTGGTGGACGGCGGTGGCGCTCGCCCTCCGCTGCGTGTTCGAGTCGGTGATGGTCGCGTACTACCTCTGGCCCCCGCTCGCCGTGGCCTTGATCACCGCGGCGAGAGGGTGGCTCCGCCTGCTCGCGGCCGGCGCCGTAGCGGCCACGCTCTCCTTCGTCACCCAGATCGCCTGGCAGAACACCTGGGGCTGGTACGACATGGTCGGCATCGGCCTGGTCCTGACCCTGTTTGCCGCCAGTTCCTGGCCCACGCCGCCACCGCCCGAGCAGGTCCTCCCCGAGCCAGGCGAGCAGTTCGTCACCGACAGCGCCCCCTGACGCTCCCTCACCCAAAAGATCTTGAACGTATTTTCGTTTCTTGCTTGTAGCACTATCTATAGCATGATAATCTTCTTGTAGAACGTGATCCCTGTCTCTATTCCGAACGGGCGGTGGTGCATGCTCCAGGACCCGTTCCCCGATTGCGGGGACGACGGCGAGGAGCCGGACGACTTCCGGCCGCTCCCTGCCGACGAAGGGGTACCTGAGGGTCCGGAGCAGGGCCTGTTCGTGTGCCTGCCGGCGGAGGAGCTGACCCTGTCCGGGTTCGCCCAGGACGGCCGGGCCGACACGATGCCTCCCGGTGCGCTGCTGGCCACCCTGCTGGACGCGATCACCGGGGAAGGCGGGTCGGGCCTGGCCGGGCTGGCCGATGACCAGCTGGTCGGGGTCATCTCCGCGGCCCGGCGGATGGAGTCGCGCGCCGCGTGGACGCTCATGGCCGCCTTGGCCGAGCTGGCCCGCCGCCGCCCGCCCACTGGCCCGTGTGACAGCGGCGAAGCCGGGTTCAGTGACTTCGC
>Ga0335074_10010889_pt1 | contig 12719 bp, 5 predicted proteins | sample Lox_Sample_23_FD_206715 | JGI IMG/M metagenome (GOLD analysis project Ga0335074, IMG submission 206715) | Soil microbial communities from Loxahatchee National Wildlife Refuge, Florida, United States - Lox_Sample_2.3 | ecosystem: Environmental > Terrestrial > Soil > Wetlands | place: USA: Florida...
CGGCACAACATACAGCTCGCGAATGCCGACGATTCGCTTGCCCCGCTGAGCCGAGGCCAGCTCGACGGTGGCGCCCAGGCCCAGCAGCGCAACGGCAGCCGATGAAGGTGCCACGGAAGGACAGCCGCCGTATTCCATGATCGCGTGGTACTGATTCAGACCTTCGAAAGCGAAGCAGAACTCTTTGCCTTTGCGGATGCACTGAAAGTCCGCCGAGCGGTAGTACCAGCACTGGACGTGCTGCAGCAGGTTGCCGCCCATCGTAGCCATGTTGCGGATGTGCGGCGTGGCGGCGTGCCCACAGGCGTCGGAGAGAATCTGATAGCGCTCGCGGATGACCGGACTGTCGCTGATCTCGGCGAGCGTAGTCAGCGGGCCAATCGTCAGGCCCTGGTCGGTTTCACGAATGCCGCGCAGGGAAGCGACGTTGCGGATGTTGACCAGGCGGGTCGGCTGCTGGATGCCGTCCTTCATGCGGTCGAGCAGGTCGACGCCGCCGGCTTTGACTACAGCGTCGCCGTTGAGCTGCGACAGCGCCGCCTCAACCGAGGTGCAGTCGGCAATGGAGAAGCGGTTCATGCCTGCTCCTTTCCCTGCGCAGAGCCGCGCAGCGCTGCCAGAACCACAGCGGGCGTCATCGGTGTTTGCCGAATGCGAACCCCGGTGGCGTTGTGGACCGCGTTCGCGACGGCGGCTCCGATCGAGACAACCCCGGCGGCTTCGCCGATGCCGGACGCGTCGGTGGAACTCTGGCCGATATAGGCCTCCACGAGCCGCACGTCGATCTGTGGTATTTCGCGGGCGCCGATAATCTTGTACTGCTCCAGATCGGGGTTGACCATCAAACCGTATTCGGGATCCAGCAATCGGCTCTCGAACAGCGTGTACGAGATGCCCTGAATGATTCCCCCGTTGATCTGGCTGATGGTCTGTTCCGGATTCATCGGGCGTCCGCAGTCATGCACCGACAGCACGCGGCGGACGTGAATGCGGCCGAGTTCCGTATCCACCTCAACCTCGGCCACGTCGACGCCCCCATACGTCAGGTATTTCTTCGGATCGTAATCGGGAACGCGTTTGGCCTGCGCGGTGACCTGCGCCACCGACATCTTCGCGGCGGCGCGGCGGAACGGCACCGGCTGAAACTTGCCCGATCTGCTGCGCACCTCGCCATCGACCAGAAACAGGTCCCCCGGCGTGCTGCCCAGTGCCGGAGCAACATCCGCCAGGAATTTCTGCGAGGCCTGCCAGGCGGCGTCGCGCACGGCCGGCGTCAGGGAGAGCGTTGTGACGCTGCCCCCGGAGTCGGGGCCCTGCGGATAGTGCGTGTCGCCGACCTTCACCACGATCTGTGACGGCGCCACGCCGAACTGCTCGGCCAGGATCTGCGCCATCACCGTTTTAATGCCGGAGCCGATGTCCTGTACCGCCGAGAGCACTTCAAGCGAGCCGTCCTTATGGACGCGAACCTCGGCATTCGATCCCATGCTGACAAATCGGTACCAGACCGACTGGCCGAGCCCGACCCCGCGCTTCACCGGCCCTGAATCGGCGCCGGCCACCGGGTTGCGCGACTTCCACAGCTCGCTCTCGCGAACGATTTGGCGCTCGACCCGCCGGACCGGGTGCTCGTCCGTTTTGTCGCGCAGATCGATGGGATCCATATTGAGCTTTGCCGCCAGCTCATCGATAGTCTGTTCCAGCGCGAAGGCGCCCTGCGGGTGTCCCGGCGCGCGCATCGCTGAGGCCGGCCCGGCGTTGATGAAGACGTCGTTCTCCTCGGTGTGCAGCGTGGCTGACTTGTAGAGGTTCGCGGCCGGCCCCGAACAACCGGCGCCGGTGCCGCACCCGGCGGTGCCATAGGCCACCAGATGAATGGCCGTGATGGTTCCGTCCTTCTTTGCGCCGATGCGGAGGACCTGGTCGGAGCTGGGCCGGTTGCCGACCGAGAGATGTTCCTCTTCCCGGTCGAGCATCAGCCGAACCGGCGCGCCGGTCTTGCGGGAGAGAGCCGCCGCAACGACTCCCGGATTGCCCGCACCGAACTTGGCGCCGAAGCCGCCTCCCATGTATTCCGTGATGACTCGCACCCGGGAGAGAGGAATCTTGAAATACCCGGCCAGCTCCTCCCGCACGCTCGACGTGCCCTGCGTGGAAGCCCAGACCGTGAGCATCTCCGGTTTCCAGTCGGCGACCACCCCATGCGTCTCGAGCGCAGAGTGCGTCTGCACCTGCGTTGTGTAGTGGCCTTCCACGATCACATCCGCGTCCCTGAAACCCTGCTCGATTTCGCCTCGGCGGTGGATCGAAGGCCCATGCACGTTGCCGGTCTGCGGGACGTCGCTCGGACCCCCGCCGCCGCCGGCGCTCCCCGCTTCGTCGGCCGCACCAGGAAAAACCTTCGGCGAGTCCACGTTGCGCGCCTTCACTTCATTCACCACGAAGGGCATCGCGTCGTACTTCACTTTCACCAGCGCGGCCGCCTCTTCCGCGGCAGCCGGTGTCGTGGCAGCCACGGCAGCAATCGGCTGCCCGGCATAGCGCACCACCGGATACTTCACCTGCTCCAGCGCCGGATTCCGCAGCTCGGCGTTACCCAGCAGGTGCTGGACGACATGAACGCCTTTGACCCCGGGAACCCTCTCCGCCGCTGACGTATCCACCGAAAGAACTTTGGCGTGCGGCACCGTGGCGTTCACGAATTTGGCGTAGAGCATGCCGGGCAGCTGCACGTCCGAGGTGTAGCGAGCACGGCCCGATACCTTGGCGGCCCCGTCGTACCGCGGAATCGATTGCCCCACGTACTTCAGGTCTTTATTGACCGGCCAAACCGGCGGCTCGGTCGGGGGTACCTGACGCGCTTCGGTGGTCAGGGTATAACCCGGGACCCCGACCGGCATCTCGACCGACTTTTTCGTCACGCCTGCAGCTTGCTGGGTAAGCGCGTCTTCCTGAACGGGCGTTTTCATAGGCTCTCTCCCTCAGGCCTGGCGGTTCGCAGCCGCGTCAAGGGTCGCGGCGAAGATCTTGGGGTAGGTGCCGCAGCGGCAAAGATTGCCGGAGACCGCGTGTCGGACCTCAGCTTCAGACGGGTTGGGATTGCGTTCCAGCAGCGCGGCGCAGCTCATCACCATACCCGGCGTACAGAAGCCGCACTGCATGGCGTCGTGACTGACAAAGGCAGCCTGCAGGGGGTGCAGCTCGCCCTCAGGCGCAATGCCTTCGATGGTGGTCACGTGGCGTCCGATCGCGTCGATCGCCAGCGTCATGCAGCTGTTGACGGGCATCTTGTCCAGCCACACCGTACACCCCGAGCAGACCCCGCGGTCGCACACGATTTTGGTGCCTGTCATGCCCAGGTCGATCCGCAGCGCTTCGGCCAGGGTTGTGCGCGGCTCGATCTCAACGGTATGTTCGACGCCATTCACATGCAGGCGCACCGGCACAGGGCCCGGGCCGAGTTCGGTGACGCCGGGATTCTCTGCGGCTTTGGCCTCGCTGGCAAACCCCTGGACGCCCTCCAGCAGGGCCGTGCCCGCAGCCGTGAGACCGGCGCCTTTCAGAAAGCCGCGGCGAGTGATGCCGTTTCGAGTGGATTCGCCCGGATGATCCGGCGAAGGAGATTGGGGCGCTTCGCGATCCGCCATGCTGCTGCTCCCTGCCGCCTCCGCTGGAAAAAGCCGGCGGCGGCTCTGTTCAGGCTGAAGGGCCACTATAGCTCCGGGGGAGTTGCAGAGTAAACTGCCGCCGGGCGGCCGCGCGCCATAGCCACCCACGACCTGCCCGCGTTGCATCCCCCATGACCGCTTTTGGCGTGGGCCGCATCTGCCACCCCGAAACGATGATGGCGCAAAAAAAGTCTGTTTATAGCAGGCCTATTTCCACGGCTTTTCCGTCGATACAGTTGAACCGTTTCACGTCCTGGTTCACAATGGGTTACTAACCAGCCCTGAAGCGGGTTCCCAGACAGATACGAAGTACAAAGCATCAGCCGGGATCAACACCGGCACCGCAGGATTTTTTGGAGGATCAGTGAACAGACATGTCATCGCAGTTTCTGCGTTCGTTATTTTCCTGGCCATCGGCCTTTCCGCTGCTGCTCAGGTTGCCACGACCTCGCTGCGCGGCCTGGTGAAAGATCCCAGCGGCGCTGTCGTTCCTGGCGCAAAAATCACGCTGACAAACGGGGCAACCGGTCAAATCATCAGCGCGACCTCCAATGCGGCGGGTGAATACACCTTTCCGCAGATCCCTCCGGCTCGCTACACGATCAAAGCGACCGCTCAGGGTTTTGGCGATCAGTCCAAATCGGCTGAGCTGCTTGTGAACCAGCCGGCCACCGTTGACTTCACGATGACCGTGCAGTCGCTCTCCCAGGTGGTCAACGTCAGCGCCGAGGCGGAAACCCTCAACACAACCGACGCTTCATTGGGCAACTCCATGGGCAATACGCTGATCCAGGCGCTCCCCAGCGAAACCCGCAACGTGCCCGATCTCCTCTCGCTGCAACCTGGAGTCCTCTACATCCCCGCCGGTTCCAACGGGTCAGGGGCGGCCTCGGAACTGAATCCCATGGGCGACAGCCGCAGCGGCGCCGTAAACGGCGTTCGTTCCGACCAGGGCAATGTCACCGTCGACGGTGTCGACGACAACGATCAGGTCTACGGCTACGCGTTTACCGGGGTGCTGCGCGAGACCCAGGACTCCGTCGAAGAGTTCCGTGTGGCGACCTCGAACACCAACGCCGATGAGGGCCGTTCTGCCGGAGCCCAGGTCAGCCTGATTACCAAATCCGGAACCAACAAGTTCCATGGCGCTGCCTACGAGTACAACCGCCCCACGATGACGGTTTCCAACAACTACTTCAACAAGCAGTCTGAACTCGCCAGCGGCCAGGCCAATGTGGCGCCCAAGCTCATTCGCAACATCTTCGGCGCCGACGTGGGCGGCCCCATTGTGAAAGACAAGCTGTTCTTCTTCGGCAACTATGAGGGAACCCGGCAGGCCGAGGATGCCGAGGTCATCCGGACGGTGGCAACCTCCTCCTACCTCGCGGGCAACCTGACCTATCTCGGCGACGATGCTTCCGGCAATGTGGTGCCCGTGACTCTGTCTCCGAGTCAGGTCACCATGCTCGATGCCGGTTGCCAGGTGTGCGGCTCCGCGCAGTATTCTCCCGGTCCGGGACCAAACCCTTATGCCCTGGGTTACTTTGCCTCCGAGCCGGCCGCCAACGGCATCCTCGAGGGCGACGGCTACAACACCGGCTCGTTTGCCTTCTCCTCGCCGAATCCCCTCAGCCAGAACACCAGCATTGTGCGTCTGGACTGGACGCCGAGTAACAAGCACCGCATCTTCATCCGCGGCGGGCTGCAGAAGGACACAACCGATGGCATCGAGCAGTTTCCCGGCCAGGGTCCAAGCTACGTTTTTGAAGACAACACGAAGGGCTTTGTGGCCGGCGATACCTGGTCCATCTCGCCCAATTTGGTGAATGACCTGCGTTACGGCTACATCCGCCAGGGCAACAGCAATCGCGGCGTCGGTACCGGCGACTACGTTGACTTTCGCTTCATGGATACGGCCACCGCGGAGACGCGCACCACCCTGGCGACCGTACCGGTCAACAACATTGTGGACAACTTCAACTGGAACCACGGAAAGCATGACTTCCAGTTCGGAGGCAACTGGCGATTGATCGACCAGAACCGCACCTCCGATGCGGTTTCCTACGACAATGCCAGTTCCAACCCGTACTGGCTGGGCGGCAATCCGCCCGATCCCAATGCGATTCTCGGGCTGCCCCCCGTTGACAGCGGGTTCGGGAATTCCTATGTGATCGCCTATGCGAATCTCGTGGGCACGGTTCCCTCCGTTACCGACGTCTACAACTATCAGCTCACCAGCGCGACTTCCGGCAATCTGCTCGCCGACGGAACGCCTCTGGTGCGTCACTTCCGCGCCAACGAAATCGAATATTACCTGCAGGACGCCTGGAAGCCGCTGCCGACGCTGACCATCACCTTCGGCATTCGTCACACGCTCCTCCAGACACCGTATGAAACCAGCGGCCAGGAGGTCACGCCGACCGTTGACACCGATACCTGGTATAAGCAGCGCGAGAACGAGGCTTTGCAGAGCCAGATCTATGAACCGCTGCTCACCTTCGCGCCGGCTGGAAAGTACTATGGCAAATCCGGCTTCTTTCCCATGTCGAACGACAATATTGCCCCGCGGTTTGCCATCGCTTTTGCCCCCACTCCGAACACCACGATCCGGGCCGGGGCCGGCATCTACTATGACCACTTCGGCGAAGCCCTGGTCAATATCTTCGACCAGAATGGTTCCTTCGGCCTAAGCGGACAAGTCACTAATGCCGCGGGCAACTACGGATTTGAAGACTCGCCGCGCTTTACCAGCCGCCGCGATCTGCCGTTCAACAATGGCGCCGGCGCGTCGCCTCAGACTTATCCCTACACGCCTCCCTTCGATCCCGTCGATGGCTTTGCGATCACGTGGGGCCTTGACAGTCAGATGAAGACTCCCTACACCGAGTCCTTCAACCTTTCAGTGCAGCATCAGTTCCCGAAAGGCTTTACCCTGGAAACCGATTACGTCGGCACCCTGGGACGTCATCTGATCCAGAGCCTGGATCTGGCGGAGCCCGTCGACTACGTCGATCCCGCCGGTGGCGGAGATTACTACCACGCCGGCAGCCAGCTCTCGAAACTGGTCGACCAGAACGGCGGCAACTACGGCGTCAATTCCAGCGGAAACGGCAGCGTCGTGAATGTGCCCGCCATCCAGTACTTCGAAGACGTATTTCCATGGATGGCCGGCTACGACTACCCGGGCGAAAGCGCGACCCAGGCCATCTACAACAATGAGTGGGCTCCTTATCGATCCAACCTCGGCGCCACCACGGCGCTTGCCGACCTCGACTTTTACGGTCCGGCATCGTCCGGCTACGGGTTCTATCCGGCTCCCGCCAACTGGCAGCCTCACTTCTGGCAAAGCCAGTTCTCCTCGCTCTATGCGTTGTCCACGATGGGAATGAGCTACTACAACGCGCTGCAGGTGAGCGTGCACCACCCCACCAGCCATGGACTGTCGCTGGATCTCAGTTACACCTATTCACGCTCCATCGACGAGGGCTCAGACGCGGAACGGAGCACCGAGAACAGCACCAGTACCGCGCTCAGCAGCATCATCAACACGTGGAAACCCCAGCTCAATCGGGCCGTTTCCGACTTCGATACCACCCATCTGCTCACCGTCGACGGCTATTATGAGCTGCCCTTTGGCCGCGGCCGCCAGTTCGGTGGCGGCATCAACCGGGTTGCCGACGCTTTCGTCGGCGGCTGGCAGCTCACCGGTCTCAGCCGTACCACCAGTGGTTTGCCGTTCACTCTCTTTGAACCCGGCTGGACGACCGACTGGCAGCAGGAAGGCTACGGCATCGTCACCGGCAACTTAAAAACTCACAAGCATTTCGACACCGCTGGTGATCCGTTGTACTTTGACAACCCGGCCGCCATCAACAGCGGCGTCCTCACCGGATCGCCCGTCCGCCTGCCGTACCCGGGCGAAACCGGCGAGCGCAACTTCTTCCGCGGTGACGGCTACTTCGATATCGACGCCGGTCTGAACAAGACCTGGAAGATTCGCGAATATGGAGCGCTCAAATTCGACTGGGAAACCTACAACGTTACGAATACGGTCCGCTTCGACCCCATTTCCATCGGCTCGCAGCTCACCAGCAGCAACCTGGGGTACGCCAGCTCGCTGCTGACCACGCCGCGTCGCATGCAGTTCGCCATGCGATTTGACTTCTAGCCATAGCGAAAACGAGGCGCCGGAGATGCCTGTCTCCGGCGCTTTTCTTCCGCTCATCGCATTTCGTCTGACCGTCCCCTCCGGCTTCAATTTTCCACTGCGACTGTGATACCACTACTCATTCCATAACCATCAGGCCGGGCGTGCCCGTGAAATGCCCTGCCCCATCAGGAAGGGAAAGAACGCCGATGCGCATGCGCTGCCTGCCGGTCCTCCTTGCCATAACCTTCGCTCCTCTGTGCATGCGGGGCCAGGCGCCCACTCCGGCCTCGGTACTGGGGCATAGCCCCGGGGACGACTACTACCTCGCGAACTATGAGGAGGAGATTCGCTACTTCCACGAACTGGCCGCGCATTCGGATCGCATTCGGATGATCACCGTGGGCAAGTCGTCGCAGGGTCGCGAGATTGAAGTCGCTCTGATCTCCTCGCCGCAGAACCTGGCGAAAATCGACGAGTACAAAGCTGCCGCTGTGCGGCTGGCCACCGACCAGGACCTCGATGATGCCCAGGCGCGAGAACTGGCGCATACCATGCCCGTCATCGTCCATATCGATGGCGGCCTGCACGCGAACGAAGTGGCTGGTCCGCAGCACTCGATCGCTCTGGCGTACAAGCTGGTTTCCGCCCAGAATGACCCCGAAATCGACACCATCCTCAACAACGTCATCCTGATGCTCTGGCCCACCCTGAACCCTGACGGCCAGGACATGGTCGTCTCCTGGTATCGAAAGAACCTGGGAACCCGCTTCGAAGTCAGCCCCATGCCATGGCTCTTCCAGGAATATGTCGGCCACGACAACAACCGCGATGGCTACATGCTCAACATGAAGGAATCGCAGGTCGTCGCGAAGACCGAAATCGAGTGGGCGCCGGAGATCTTCTACTGCCAGCATCAGACCGCGCCCTTCCCCGCCCGCATCTGGATTCCCCCGTTCAGCGATCCCATCTCCTCCAACATCAGCCCCTACGTGCGCAGCTGGTTCAACGTGATCGGCACCGACATGACCGCCTGGCTTGACGCGCACCAGATGCCCGGCGCCATCAGCGAATCGCGCTTCGACAACTGGTATCCCGGCTTCGTCGATTACGCCGGATCCTTCCGCAATGAGATTTCCTTCTTCACCGAGACAGCCCTCTACCGCTACGCGACACCGCGCTTTTACACGGTCGATGAATTCCCCAAAGATATGCAGGATCTGAAAGCCCTGACCATGTACACCACTCCATGGGAGGGCGGCTGGTGGCGCCTGAAGGATGCCGTCGACTACATGGTGGCCGCTTCGATGTCCGTTCTGGATACGGCAGCCCGCTATCGCGAAACATTGCTTTATAACCGCTATCAGGCCGCGCGCGACAACATCAAACGCTACGAGCAGGGACCGCCTTTTGCCTATGTCATCCCCAGCGTGCAAGCCGACGCCCCGGAGGGCGAACTGCTGGCGCACATTATGCAGGAAAACGGGATTCAGATTCACGAATCGGATACCGGCTTCCGCGCCAACGACCGCGATTATCCCGCCGGCTCCTGGGTCATCCTGATGAATCAGCCCTATAGCGCCATGGCCAAGGAACTCTTCGAAGTGCAGCGCTATCCCCAGGCGCTCTTCGAAGAGAGCAACAAGCCCGTCGACCTGCCCTACGACGTGACCGGTTGGACGCTGCCGCTGCAGATGGGCGTGCGCGTCGATGCCATCACCGATCCGCTCACTCCCGACGAGCTCTCGCATCTGAAGCTTGCGGAAACCCTGGATGGGCCGGCCGCGGAAGTGCAGGGAAGTGGCGCAACCTTTGTCGTGAGTCACCAGTCGAACGCCAGTTTCCGTCTGATGAACGATGTCCTGGCTGCCGGCGGAACCGTCGCCTTCGCTCAGGACGCCATGAAGACACCCGAGGGCATGGAGAAAGGGGCCATTGTCATCGGCGGTGTCAGCCGCGCCAGCATCGGCGACTCGGCGAAGAAATACGGTGTTTCCGTCCTGGCCATGGACAAAGCGCCCGAGCATCTCATCGCGATTCACAAAGCCCGCATCGGTCTCTATCGCCCTTGGGATCCCTCCATCGATGAAGGCTGGACGCGCTGGATTCTCGAGCAATATGGATTCAAGCCGGTCAGCCTCTACAACGCAGATATGCGCGCCGGCGGCCTGCGCGATCGCGTCGATGTCATCATCCTCCCGGACATGCGAAAAGAGCAGCTCCTCGATGGCTTCCGCGACGGGATTGTGCCTGGCCAATACGCCGGCGGCCTGGGCGAGGATGGACTGGATAATCTGCGCGACTTCGTACGCAAGGGCGGAACCCTTATTGCCTTCAACCAGACCGCGGACACGCTTATCCCGCTGCTCTCTCTGCCCGTCTCCAACGCGCTGGAAGGCCTGAAGCCCGACAAGTTCTTCTGCTCCGGCGCGCTGTTGCGGGTCGAAGTCAGCGGCGACCGCCCGGCGACCTGGGGCCTGCCCGGCGAGCCCGTCGTGATGTTTGAACGAGGCCCGGCCTTCACGACGAAGCCCGGCTTCCATGGCGCGGTCCTTGCCCGATATCCCAACGACAGCAATCCGCTGGAGAGCGGCCTGCTCATTCATCCGGAGGCCATTGAAGACAAGATCGCCGCGCTCGAAGTCCCCTACGGCGAAGGAAGGATCTTTCTCTACGGATTCAAGCCCCAGTGGCGCGCCCAGTCGCACGGGACCTATAAGTTCTTCATGAACGCGCTCTACCAATACGAGCAGCCGCCGTTTGCAAAGCCGGAGCCCGCTGACCAGAAAGACCAGAAGACGAAGGCAGAAGCGGAGTAGAACCCAGGTTGGCTCCGCACCGGCATTGAGGTAGTCTCGCCCTCGAGGGGAATTCGATGAGCCAGCAGGGAACCGTCATTCGCGCACCGCGCGGCAACGCTCGGACCGCGCGCGGGTGGATTCAGGAAGCCGCGAAGCGGATGTTGATGAACAATCTCGACCCCGAAGTGGCCGAGAAGCCCGCCGAGCTGATCGTCTACGGCGGACGCGGCAAAGCGGCACGCAACTGGGAGTGTTTTCACCGCATCGTCGAAACGCTGGATCGCCTGGAGAATAGTCAGACGCTGCTGGTCCAGTCCGGCAAGCCCGTTGCCGTGCTGGAAACGCAGCCCATGGCGCCGCGTGTCCTCATTGCCAATTCGAACCTTGTGCCGCATTGGGCGACGTGGGAGGAGTTCGACAAGCTCGACCGCGCCGGCCTGATGATGTATGGCCAGATGACCGCCGGTTCCTGGATTTACATCGGCACCCAGGGCATTCTGCAGGGCACCTACGAAACCTTCCAGAGCGCCGCGAACCGCCACTTCAACAACTCGCTGGCTGGAACGATCACCGTGACGGCCGGTCTGGGCGGCATGGGTGGTGCGCAGCCCCTCGCGGTCAAGCTGGCCGGGGGCGTCGCCCTCTGCGTGGAAGTGGACGCATGCCGCATCCAGCGCCGCCTGGAAACCCGCTACCTCGACAAAGCCACCGGCTCGATCAGCGAGGCGCTCGCCATGGCCAGGGAAGCCAAAGCATCGCGCACCGCGATGTCCATCGGCCTGTTGGGCAATGCGGCGGAGATCCTGCCGCAGATGGTCGCTATGGGATTCACGCCAGAGCTCGTGACCGACCAGACCAGCGCGCACGATCCGATGTGGGGCTACTGGCCCATCGCCAAAGCCGACGAGGACCTGACCGTGATGCGTGCGAAACAGCCGGATGCCTACCTCGACCGCGTGCGTCAGTCGATGGCGACGCACGTCGAGGCCATCCTGACCATGCAGAAGCGCGGCGCCGTCGCTTTCGACTACGGCAACAATCTCCGCACCCAGGCGAAAATGGCCGGAGTACAGAACGCGTTCGACTACCCCGGCTTCGTCCCTGCCTTCATCCGCGACTCCTTCTGCGAAGGGCGAGGCCCGTTCCGCTGGGCGGCCTTGTCCGGCGATCCATCCGATATTGCCGCCACCGACAAGGCGTTGCTCGATCTTTTCCCCGACGACCGGCGTCTCACCCGCTGGCTGACCTACGCCGCCGATCAGATCGCCTTCCAGGGCCTGCCTGCCCGCATCTGCTGGCTCGGCTACGGGCAGCGCGACCGCGCCGGGCTGCTCTTCAATCAGATGGTCCGCGACGGCCGGCTGAAAGCGCCCATCGTCATCGGCCGCGATCATCTCGACGCCGGCTCCGTCGCCAGCCCCTATCGCGAAACCGAGGCGATGCGCGATGGCTCCGACGCCGTGTCCGACTGGCCGCTGCTGAACTTTGCCACCGGCATCGCCAGCGGCGCCTCCTGGATGAGTTTTCACCACGGAGGCGGGGTGGGCATGGGCTACAGCCAGCACGCTGGCCTGGTCGCTGTTGCTGACGGCAGCGATGAGGCGGAGCAGCGGCTTCGCCTGTGTCTCCGCAACGATCCCGCGCTGGGCGTTGTCCGCCACGCCGATGCCGGCTATGGGCGAGCCATCGACACGGCCCGTGAACGCGGTCTCGATTTGCCCAGTCTTGATTTGTCGAGCCGCGGATGAACGCCGACCTTCTCGTGCGAGGAATCAGGCAGCTGGCAACGCCTCAGGGTCCTGGCCCGAAGCGCGGTGCGGAGATGCGCCGGCTTCTGGTGATCGAACACGCAGCAATCGCTGTCGCCCGGCGTCGGATCCTCTGGCTGGGGCCTGAAGCCGAATGGACCGGTCACGCGCCCCAGTCAGTCGATGTCGGACATCGGGCCGTGGTTCCAGGCCTCATCGACCCCCACACCCACGCAGTCTGGGCCGGCGATCGCCTGGCCGATTTCGAAGCCCGCATCTCCGGCGTCGCCTACGAGACGATCCTGGCCCGCGGCGGCGGCATCTGGAGCACCATCCGCGCCACCGCATCTGCCTC